>Ga0209514_10005621_pt1 | contig 15886 bp, 26 predicted proteins | sample Subgrocontami58m_FD_187452 | JGI IMG/M metagenome (GOLD analysis project Ga0209514, IMG submission 187452) | Subsurface groundwater microbial communities from S. Glens Falls, New York, USA - GMW37 contaminated, 5.8 m (SPAdes) (version 3) | ecosystem: Environmental > Aquatic > Deep subsurface >...
CAGGAACCAGGGTGAAACGGTGGTAACCCATCCTCTGACAGGCTCTTTGAAAGAGATGGTAAAACATGTTACGGGAAAGGTGGAAAAGGATGCGATAGTAAAGGCACTGAAAGAAGCCCGCTGGAATAAGAGAAAGGCTGCACGAAAACTCTCTATTGACTATAAGACGCTCTATAATAAGATTAACGAATATGATATAGCGACAGAAGATAAGGGGTAAAACTTGAGAAGATTAATATACGTTCCTATAATACATACCCAGGTAGATATGGGTTCTATGCAAAAGGCTGTAGAAAATGAGTACATTAAAAGGTATGGCAAGGCAAAGTGGAAGGAACATCTAAAGGCTATTGACAAGATGTGGGAAGGTATCAATAAAAAGTTAAAGGCATTGAAATTAGATTATAAAAAGGTGAAGATATACCAGGATGGCCTACCTGTCTGTGGCATGGAATTGGAGATTGTTAAAGAGATAGCCAATCGCGGCGGCAAGAACCATAAGATAGTCCTTGATCTTTTGGGGAAAGGGGCGGCTTTAGAAGGGACAGAGGATAAAAATCTCCTCTTGAGTGAGTATAATTATATTAAGAGGACAATTCAAGAATGTAAAGGTAGCGGGGGAAAGTCTCTGGAAAACTTAAAAGAGAAAGGGAAGGATATCCTCATACAGAGAGACAGGTTTATAGCCAAAAGGATTGATGAGACATTAAATTATGGCTGGGTAGGGATATGTTTCATTGGAGCAGGGCATAAGGTGGATAAATACCTGCCAAAGGATATAAAGGTCTCTCACTTAATAGATTCTTCGCTACGCTCAGAATGACAGAAAGAAATGTCACTCTGACCCCTGAGAGAAACGAAGGGGAAGAGTCTAATTTGCGTGGAATGGATTCCACACAATGTGGATTTGATTCTACTGTTTTTGCTTAAATATTTTCAAATCATAGGATGGTATTAAGGACTTCGTAGATTAAAGAAATAATTATATCTATTTTAGATTGAGCCACTTGAATAAAATCAAGTGGCTTTTTTATTGACTTTTTTAACTTGTGGCATGAAAATTGCTATACATACATCTGTAAAAGGGGCATTGATGTGAAACATAAGGTATTGGTAGTAGAAGATGAGCCACAGATGCAGTGGCTTTTACACAAGGTTCTGGTGAACAATAATTGTCAGGTCATATCTACTGATAATGGAAGAAATGCTGTCCAACTCATGAGAGAGAAATTGCCCAATGCAGTCATTTTAGACATACGGTTACCAGGCATGAACGGAATAGAGATATTGCGTAGGATGCGGAGGGTCAATAAAAGAGTTGGAATTATTATAATAACCGCTTATAGGACAAACCAAAATTTTGAAGAAGCAAACATGTTAGGTGCTGACAGATTTATATCCAAGCCATTTGATATTACCCAACTTATGTTCACACTCCAACAACTGATTTCAGAAAAGGCTTGTATTGATAACCTGGTAGGTATAGAAAGAATATTCAAAAATAGGTTTAGAGGCAGGAGAAAAAATTGGGGGGAGTAGATATGAGGGCATGTCCTTTTTGTGAGAGGCTGTATTTACACGAGGGTAAGGTTGGGACTGTATGCGATATGTGTAATTCATGGCTGGTAGAGACAGAGATAAGGGATTTGGCTAAAAGAAAAAAAGGGTACCAGCTCGGTACGGAAGATTACACCGGTTTTGAAAGACGGAAAGACCCGCGTCTAAGGATAAGGTTCCCTATCAAGGTTTGCTTTGAACTATTATTGTCAGGTTATCCAGAAGGGCTATCTCCTGCTTATACCCATGATATAGGAGGAGGCGGGGTCTTATTTGAATCAGACCAGTATGCCCCAGTTAGCACAATAATAGAAACCCATATAACCTTGCAAGAGGAACATGAGGTCTTGAGGACATTGGCTAAGGTAATAAATGTCCGGTATCAGCATGGTCTATATAAAACTACTACAGCCTTTCTCAGGATAGATGCTGTCCATAGAGCAAAGATTAACAGATTCGTTGAAGAAAAATATAGGGATTGGAATAAAAATACGAAACTCACCCTGCAGGATTTGAGGGTTTAATAGTGTCTATTGCTAACTATGTTTAAAGAAGAAAATCTATTATTTGAGAACTTAATATTAAAAGGCAGCCTCCTGAGGCAGAATAGGCATATGAAGAGATTGTACAGCAAACTCCAGAGGACATACTTAGACACAATAGCGGCATTGGCTGCCGCAATAGATGCCAAGGATGGAAATACAAATGGACATTCAGAGAGGCTGAGCAGGTATGCGGTGAGCATAGCGGGATGTTTAGGGTTAGGAGAATCACGAATCAAAGTGATAGATTATGCAGCGAGGTTACATGACATAGGGAAGATTGGAGTGCCAGATAGGATATTGAATAAACCTGGCAAATTAACACCGGATGAATGGGCAGAGATGAAGGCACATTCCCTGAGGGGTGCAGCTATAATAGAACCATTGGAATTTCTTAAAAAGGTAGTCCCTATAGTCCGGCATCACCATGAAAGGTTTGATGGTTCAGGTTACCCAGGTAGATTAAAAGGCAAAAGAATAGTGTTAGGTGCAAGGATATTGGCAGTAGCAGATGCATTTGAAGCGATGACTATAGACAGGCCGTATCAAAAAGCCAGGAATACTGAGGAAGCAAAAGAGGAATTGAGGAAAAACAAAGATTCCCAATTTGACCCAAAGGTGGTAGATGTATTCTTAGAGATAGTGGATAATGTCAATTTAAATTGATATAACTTGATACAAATGCGAGGAATATAAGGAGTGAAAAAAGATTGTGTCAACTACAGGTACAGAGAAGATAAAAAAAGAAAAGAAGAAAATCTTGCTTATTGACGATGAGGAAGATATGGACTGGTTACTTAAAAAGATATTGAATGAGGCAGGGTATGATGTCCTGACAGCTACTACCGGGAAGGAAGGGATAGAAATCTTTGACATGTTTCATAGAGAGATAGATGTAGTTATACTTGACCTGAGACTACCCGATATGAATGGATGGGAGATTTTAGATGATATCAAATCGTCTAATCCGTTCTTAAAGGTAATTATAATAACTGCTTTTGGAACACCTGAGGTAAGAAAGATAGCCAAGGAGAAAAGGGTCTGGCGTTTTGTAGACAAGCCTTTTAAAGTGGAAGATATGCTTAAGATTGTAGAAGAGGCTTTTAAATAAAAAAGAAAGGAGGTGAATAAAAATGGCAGTAGAGAAAGCGATAGGTTCTTCCAGTCTGGTTGAGGTTATTGACCGGATACTGGACAAGGGTATCGTAGTTGATGCCTGGGTAAGGATCTCTTTAGTGGGTATTGAAATACTCGCTATTGAGGCCAGAGTCGTGGTGGCATCAGTAGAGACTTACCTGAAGTATGCTGAGGCGATTGGGTTGACCGCAACAGCAGCAGCTTAAAAAGGTAGAGAGGGGTTCTTGCCGAATCATCCTTCCGTCCTTATTTGGTACAAAAAGCATGATTCGCCAAGAAATTCCTTCTTTTCCCGAAAAGATAGAAAGGGACATATTTAAAGATGCCAGAAACATTGGAGTTGGAAAACGTAGTTGAAGATATAGTTTCCTCCTATGAGGAAAAAATAGAGAGCATTAGCTCAATTTTTGATACTGCTAATATAATCCTTAATAACTTTCAAGAAACTATCCTTAATACTAAAGAGAAAAGAGGAGAAATTAGTATTCAACTTCGGGATATTCTTGCTAAGAATGAGCATCTCAGGAGGAAAGACTTTGACAATATGATGCAAGGCATCTTGTTAACTCAGGAGCAACGGAGAAAGGAGGTAGGGAATTTATTAAAGGATTATATTAATGGACAAAAGAGCATGGCGCAGGGACTGAAGGAGGGATTAAGTAGGTTTAAAGATTTCCTTGCCAAAGGTGAAGCCGGAAGGGTCAAGGAATTCCAGGTAATGATCAAGGGAATCCTTGTTAGGCAAGATGAAAGGAAAGAAGAAGTTGCCTCCAATCTAAAAGAGTTTCAGAAAGAACAACAGGAGATAGCCAGGAAACTCAAGGAACTTTTAGCAAAAGGAAGGGAACTCAGAATAAAAGACCTTAAATTAATGCTTAAGGATTTCAAAAAGGAGTGATGAAAAATGGGTAATGGATTGGGAATAGCAGAAGACATGAGAGGTATTGCAGATAATATTATGACTTCCTATAGTATGCGGGTAAAGGCATTGGATGATTTAGTAACTGATACCAGAAGGACATTAAAAGGGTTTGCTTCTGATAGGAAGAATATGGGCAGGGAACAGGCTAAGAATTTGGCTGATTTTGTTGAAGATTTATCAAAGAGTGTAGGAAATATGCTTGAAGAGTTTGGAGATAACCATAGTCAGATGAGTAAGGAGCAAGCAAAGAATCTAACAAATTTTGCGAGAAACCTTACTGAGAATGTTGGGGAGATGATTGGGGATATCCAGAAGTCATGCAAAGAAATGTCTGATAATCTCAAGAGAAATCTTAAGAAAGGAGAAACAGATAGACTTAAAGACTTCAAAGGTATGATGGGAAGTATCCACAAAGGCATCAAAGATATTGAGAATTATGTTGCAAATAAGCTCAAGGAATTTTCTGATGCCCATGCTGATATGAGTGAACAGCAAAAGAAAGTTCTTGCCAACTATGTGAGAGGTATAGTAAATGAAGTGAAGAATCTCTTAGGTGAGTATGGCTCAGATATGGCAAAGGCAAAAGCATCCTGGCAGAGTATGGCTTCTACCATGGCTAAAGCCAGAGGTAATGGCGTTATGCCAAGGATTGAAGCAAGAGAGAGGGTTACTACTGTAGGAGAGGCTATTAAGAAGGTTAGGAAAAATAGGAAGAAAAATAGGATATAAGCAAACTGTGTCACTCCATAAACATTATGAATACAATCACTTGCGGCTTTTGTAAAGGAAAAGGTAAAGACCCTTTCAATCTCCTTTCTGAACTTGCTACCTGCCAGGTATGCAATGGTACAGGGAGAGTTGAGGTTGATGAACCGATAGTGAAATGTGCCTATTGTAAAGGCACAGGTGTCTATCCTCATAATGCCCGGGTTACCTGTACTGTATGTAATGGAAAAGGAAGCATTACAGTTAAAGGTACAACTGAAGAGTGCCCTAAGTGCAGGAACACGGGACAGGAAATAGAAAGTGGTCTTCCGTGCATTGAGTGCAGAGGCAAAGGGGTTGTTTCAAAGAGATGATAGAAAAAGTAATGAAGAATCTTATCAAAAAGAGGAAGGAGGTGCTGAGTAAATGCAGTTCCTTGAGAGAAGACTTCAGAAAGAAGGAAAAGGTAATAAGAGCAGATTTAGAAAAAGCGAGTAGGCTCTGGAAAGAAGTGAGTAAAAAGTTCAAGTGGTGGCAATCGTTACCATAGAAGAGAGGAAAGGTGAGAAAAGATGATTGATGAAATGGCTACTGTATTAGACCCGAATCCCCTGCCAGACTTTGTGGAGACAAAGTATATAAAGGAGATTACCAACAGGGCACTTTCTTATATTAAGGCAGGTTTTCCTGTTCACTTAAGAGGGGTATCAGGCACTGGCAAGACCACAGTGGCTATGCACATAGCGACTAATATTAAAAGGCCAGTAGTAATGATGCACGGAGACGAAGAATTTACCACATCTGATTTAGTCGGCGGTGAATACGGCTACAGGATTAGAAAGGTTGTAGACCGCTTTATATCAAGGGTTTTGAAGACAGAAGAGGATATGGTAAAGCGATGGGTGGATAACCGCCTGACTATCGCCTGCAAATACGGATTTACCTTAATATACGATGAGTTCACACGTTCCCGGCCAGAGGCAAATAATATCCTTCTTTCCATTTTGCAGGAGAAGATGATGGATTTGCCAGTGGGAAGAGGTGGCGAAGAGCCATATTTAAAGGTAGACCCAAACTTTACTGCTATTTTTACATCTAACCCTGAGGAATACGCCGGGGTTCACAGGAGCCAGGATGCCCTAAGAGATAGGATGATAACCATGGATTTAGAAAATTTTGACTATGATACAGAGGTTGCCATAACTCAGGCAAAATCCAAACTATCTAAACGTAATGCTGAGATAATAGTCAATATTGTCCGGGGTTTAAGAGAGACTGGAGAATGTGAATTTGCACCCACTATTCGCGGCTGTATTATGATTGCCAAGACACTCAAGGTTCAGGGGCTTACCCCTGTAAGTGCTAATGGTGAGTTTTTGCAGATCTGCCAGGACATATTGGCATCTGAGACAAGCCGTATTGGTTCAAAGACGAACCAGAATAAAGTAAAGGAGATTATTAAAGAACTGGCTGAAAAGGAGACACGTTAAATGAAGGGAATGTTACAGATGCATGGTATAAGAGATGTAAAGAGCATACATTCTATAGGTGCACGGTCTATCCCGAAGGTCCAGAGGTCAAGTTATTTGGAGTTGTATATGCTTAAAAGAGAAAAGGATAGGTTAGATAAAGAGCTCTTTGCGTTAAACAAAAGAAGAAAGACAAGGGATATGCAACTAAATAGTATTGACAAACGAATTGAGAAATTGCAGAAAGAGGTATACGAAGAACAAGATATTAAGACTTATAGGAGTATACCTACGAGACCGCTTAAGACAATGGCTATAAGTTACTAAAGAAATAGCAGGAATTTCAATATTGGGATTCTTCAGTCAATTTGTTCCTTCAGAATGACAACAATGTCATTCTGAGCGAAGCGAAGAATCTAATTTAAGAAATAAGAGGAGGGGAAATGGCAAAAGGAAAGAAGGAAGAAAAAGATTTAGACATTGATTTTGGGCTCGGCAAATTAAGTCTGGGAAGCCTATTTAAAGGTATTGAAAAATTAGTTGACCTGGCAGAAAAGATAGAAAAGTCTGGTGGGGAAATTAAAAAAGAAGGTGAAATTGACCTGAGCCACTTAAAAGAAGGTATGAAAGGGGTGTTTGGATTTTCCATAAAGACCGCTGTAGGTGGAAAACCCATTGTAGAGCCATTCGGTAATATTAAGAAAACTCCCAAAGGACCAAAAGTAGAAGAGGAAAGAGAACCAATCACTGATGTCTTTGATGAAAAGGAAGAGATTAAGGTCTATGCCGAGATGCCTGGAGTAAATCAGGAGGATATAAAGTTAGATTTAAAAGGAGATATTTTGAATATCTCTGCCCAAAGTGGTGATAGGAAATACCACAAAGAAATTTTACTCCCTGCAAAGGTAAAGCCTGAAACTTTAGAATCAAGTTATAAAAATGGTATGTTAGAGATAAAAATAAAGAAATGAAGTGCTAAATGGCATTAACCGGATTGAAAGAAGGTGCGTTAAAGTTAATCCTATTTGGTGGCAAGGGCGGTGTGGGAAAGACGACCTGTGCTTTAAGCACAGGTCTTTATTTATCTAAAGAAGGAAATAAGGTATTGGTAATCTCTACTGACCCGGCACATTCTCTTTCAGATAGTTTAGGACAGAAAATCGGCGATGAAATAAGGCAAGTAAAGGGTGCAAACAATTTAAGCGGACTAGAAGTAAATGCGCAAAAAGCCCTTTCCCAATTTAAACTAAAATATAAAGACCAGATAAAGAAAATCTTTGATACCTCTACTTATTTAGACCATGAAGATATTGATTCCCTTTTTGCCTTACCCATTCCAGGGATTGATGAGGTAATGGGATTTAAGACTATTGTAGATTTAATAGAAGAAGCAAAATTTGATAAATACATTGTGGACACTGCGCCCACTGGTCATGCTCTTCGGCTTTTGACTCTGCCGGAATTGTTAGATGAGTGGATTAAGGTTTTAGGTAAAATGCGATGGAAATACAGGTATATGGTAGAGACATTTTCTGGAAAGTATAATCCTGATGAAGGCGATGATTTTCTGGTAGAGATGAAGAAGACGGTAAAGAGAATAGAAGACTTGCTAAGAGATCAAAAAAGATGCGAATTTATTGCAGTAACTATTCCAGAAGATATGGCTATCATGGAAACAGGAAGATTATTACAGAGTTTAAATAAATATGGAATAAAGGTCCGGCAATTAATAATAAATAATGTCTTAGAATCAAGGGATTGTCTGTTTTGTAGAGAAAGACAAAAAGAGCAGCAAATATATATAACTCAAATCAGGGGAAAATTTTCTAACTTAAAGATGACTATTGCAGCCTTACAATCTCGCGAAGTTAAAGACATTGAAGCCCTGAGTAATTTTAATAGTTTCTTATTTAGTTAAGGCACGAGGTTAACGATGGAAAAGGAAGGCAAATACATTTATTGTATTATCGCTACATCCCAGGGAAGGAATTTCGGACCAATGGGAATTGGCTCAAGAGGCGATGAGTTATATACTATCTGTTTTAATGATATATCCGCAGTGGTGAGTAACTCATCTCTTATAAATTATCCAGTATCAAGGGAAAATACAATTGCCCATGAAAAGGCAATTGAGGAGGCAATGAAAGAGCATACAGTTCTGCCAGTGAGATTTGCCACAATCGCCGAAGACGAAGATAAGGTTAAGAAGATATTAGAAAAAGAGCACGATGCATTTAAAGATTTGTTAAATAAATTTAAGGGTAAAAAAGAACTCGGACTTAAAGCAGTATTTAAAGAGGAGATTATATACAAAGAGATATTAGAAAAATACGCAGACATCAAAAATCTTAAGGAAGTGATAGCCTCTAATCCTCCAGAGAAGACCTACTATCAACGTATGGAGATAGGGGAAATGGTGGAACAGGCATTAGAGAAAGAAAAGCAAGTGTCTAAAGAAGCGATATTAGATATCTTGAGGCCTATAGCAGAAGAAATAAAAACAAATAATACCTATGGCGAAAGGATGGTTTTAAATGCCGCCTTTTTAGTAACCGAAGATAATGAGCCGGAGTTTGACCAAAGTGTCCAGGGACTTGATGCACAATATGGCGACAAGATAAAATTTAAGTATGTAGGGACACTGCCACCATTTAATTTTATTAATCTGGTAATAGAGACGGGAAGGTATTAGACCCTTCCCTTATGTGGAATGGGTAAGGTCTATCCTCGTAGGATTAAAGATGTTTATAATAGATGATATATTGCTTGCACCATTGAAGGGTGTAGTTTGGTTAGGAAAAAAGATAAATGAGGTAGTAGAGAAAGAGTTCTCAGATGAAGGTCGTATAAAAGAGAAACTTATGGAATTACAACTGAAATTTGAAATGGATGAGATAAGCGAAGAAGAATATAATAGACAGGAGAAAGAACTTTTAGCAAGATTGGACGCTATTAGGAAGGCAAAGGAGGAGGTGTGAAAATGGCCAATATAGAAGAGGCAAAAAAAGCAGTTGCAGAATTTTTAAAGAAAACTCTCAATGTCCAGGATGTAAAGGTGATTAAGGCTGCAAAGGATAGTGATAACTGGGAAACTGAGGCAGAAGTATATGAGGAGAGTTCATTTATTAAGTCACTTGGGCTTCCTACACGGGTTCAGGATAGGAATATCTATGGGGTTAAATTGAATGAAAATTTAGAAGTTGAAGCCTACGAGCGGAAGGGCCAGCTTAGCCCAAGAGAATAAAATAATAAGGAACATAAATATGGAATTAAGTGAGCGAGACCTTATATATTTGTATTGTGTTACAGAAAAAGTTCCAGAATTAAGAAGGGTAGAAAAATTGATTGATAATAAACTCCATTTTATTTATTATCAAGGTATTTATGCTGTGATAAGTATTGTCTCAGATAATGAGTTTAGTGAGGAGAACTTGAGGAAGAATTTGAGTGATATGGAATGGATAGGGATTAAGGCTGGTATACACGAGAAGGTGATAGAAGAGATTATGAATGGGGCATGTGTAATTCCTTTTAAGTTTGCGACCTTGTTTTACAGTGAAGATAGCCTAAAGATGAGTTTAGAGAAACGTGCGGAGGAATTCAAGGAAAATTTAAAAAGATTAGGAGGCAAAGAGGAATGGGGCGCCAAGGTTTATTGCGATGTGAAAAGATTAAGAAATTATATTGTCAGAGAAGATGAGGAGATTTTAAAGACAGATAGAGAGATTAACTCTTCTTCACCAGGCAAAGCATTCTTTTTAAGAAAGAAAAAAGAAGAGTTGCTAAATACATTAGTGAATAAGAAACTTAATGAGTATGGTCAGGCAGGTTTTGATAGGTTAAGAGAGAAATCTCTGGAGGCATGTATTAATAAATTACTACCCAAAGAGGTAACCGAGAATAAAGATGAGATGATTTTAAATTCCTCCTTTTTAATTGATAAAAATAAGGTAGTAGATTTTCTTAATATAGTAGATGGGCTCAGGACAGAATATACTGGCAGAGGACTTTTCTTTGATTGTACCGGTCCCTGGCCACCGTATAATTTTTGCCCTCTAAATAACAAAAAGGCCATAAAAAATGAATGATGTTGTTTTGAAATCTAAGGATACAACTCTTTTAGAAGTATTGGATCGTGTTTTAGATAAAGGCGTAGTTATTTCAGGGGATATAGTTATTTCGGTGGCTGATGTAGACCTTATATACTTAGGATTAAAGGTCTTACTTAGCTCAGTAGATACAATGGAACGCTTAAGAGGAGCACCGATTGAAGGCCCGATGCAGGAGCCGAGTTAAAATGGATAAGACATCCGTAGTAATAACCATTAAAGAGCCAGAGGAAGTAAAAGATGCCAATCCCGACAGGATTAATATTGACCCTAAAAATGTAGAGAAAGGGTTGGCAAAATTAGTCCTTACGCTTGTAGAATTAATCAGGAAGTTGCTTGAGAAACAGGCAATGAGAAGAATAGAGGGCGGTTCTTTATCTGATGGAGAGATAGAAGAGATTGGTTTAACCCTGATGAAATTAGAAAATAAGATGAAGGAGTTAAAAGAAATATTCGGCCTTAAAGATGAAGAACTAAATATAAATTTAGGACCTTTAGGAGATTTAATGTGAATGAAAAAAAACAATGCATAGGAAAGAGAGGATTTTATGGCTGAAGCAAAAATGGTTCACGCAATTCAGGCTACTAATCTTGCGGATATCTTAGAGAGGGTTTTGGATAAGGGAATTGTGATTGCCGGAGATATTAAGATTCAACTTGCCGATGTTGACCTTCTTAATATCAAGATAAGGCTCTTGGTTGCCTCTGTTGATAAGGCGATGGAGATGGGCATAAACTGGTGGCAGCAAGATTCTTACTTATCTACAAAAGCAAGAGAATCCGCGATAGAAAAAGAGAATATAGTGATTAAAAAACGATTAGAACTCCTGGAAGAGAATCTAAAGGCGAAATAACTTATTCTTAGAAAGAGGTGTAACGTGGCGAAAAAGGAAAACATAATTCTGACCTTAAGGGTTAAAGAGACTTTACCAAAGGATGTAGGCAGGGCGATTGCCAGGATTGACCCGGAGGATATGAAGGATTTAGGCGTAGAAGTAGGTGAGATTATAGAGATTGAGGGTAAAAGGAAAACCCCTGCCAAGGTGATGCCTTGTTATGCTGAAGAGAGAGGGAAAAAGATTATTCAAATAGATGGGATAATGAGGGAAAATTCACAGATTGGAATAGATGAAAAGGCAAAGATTCGCAAAATTGACTACCAACCTGCCAATAAAATAGTACTCTCCCCATTAACTGTATCTGGTCTACTCCAAAGAGATAAAGATACCAAATATATCGGCTCACTCATAGATGGTCTCCCTGTTACTGCCGGTGATAGGGTCAGGGCTGTGCTTTTTGGTTCAAGGTCATGTGACTTCAAGGTATTGGATACCAGTCCTGATGGCGTAGTCCTTGTAAAACCAACTACCTTGATAAAGATGGAGACAAAAGAACCCGGCGAAAAGAGGCCAGCCAAAATTTCATACGAAGATATCGGGGGACTTGATACACAGATTCAAAGGATTAGAGAGATGATAGAACTCCCCTTAAAGTATCCCCAGATATTTGAGAGATTAGGAATAGATGCACCAAAAGGGGTATTTCTCCATGGTCCCCCTGGTACAGGAAAGACATTAATCGCCCGTGCGGTGGCTAATGAAACAGACGCATATTTTACCAGTATCAGCGGGCCTGAGATAATGGGGAAATTTTATGGAGAGAGTGAGGCGCGCCTCCGTTCAATATTTGAAGAGGCGCAGGCACATGCACCTGCCATAATATTTTTGGATGAGATTGAGTCTATTGCTCCAAAAAGGGAAGAGATGGGTGCTGAGAAACAGGTTGAACGCAGGGTAGTAGCCCAACTTCTGGCATTGATGGATGGATTGGAATCCAGGGGACACGTAATAGTCATTGCTGCAACAAACCTGCCTAATACAATAGACCCAGCCCTGAGGCGGCCAGGCAGATTTGATAGGGAGATAACAATTCCTATTCCGGGTAAAAATGGAAGGTTAGAAATTTTACAGATTCATACAAGAGGTATGCCATTGACAGAAGACGTGGATTTAGAAAAACTGGCTGAGATTACTCATGGATTTGTAGGTGCGGATTTAGAGGCATTGGCGAGGGAAGCAGCGATGTCTGCTTTAAGAAAGATTTTACCAAACATAGATTTTGAACTGGCTGACATACCTTATGAGACCTTAATGAAGTTAGAAGTAACGATGGATAATTTCTTAGATGCGATGAAGGAGGTAGAACCCTCAGCGATACGAGAAGTATTTGTGGAAGTGCCAGATGTAAAATGGGAGGATGTGGGTGGATTAGAGGATATAAAAGAAGAACTGAAAGAGGCAGTAGAGTGGCCTATTAAGTATCCGGATATTTTTAAGAAGGTAAATACAACCCCGTCCAAGGGGATACTCCTCTATGGTGCCCCTGGGACAGGAAAGACGCTATTGGCAAAGGCAGTGGCTAATGAAGGCGGGGTTAATTTTATCTCTGTAAAAGGACCCGCTCTTATATCCAAGTATGTTGGAGAAAGTGAGCGGGGGATACGTGAGGTTTTTAAGATAGCAAAACAGGCATCGCCCACCATCTTATTTTTTGATGAAATAGAATCTCTGGTTCCTATCAGAGGGTCTGGCGGTGGAAATTCTACGCATGTTACTGAAAGAGTTGTTAGTCAATTCTTGACTGAGATGGACGGGATTGAGGAACTTAAGGGAGTAGTGGTTTTGGCAGCGACTAATAGATTGGATATGGTTGACCCTGCCCTCTTAAGAAGCGGGAGATTTGATATCTTGTTTGAGTTGCCTGAGCCAGATGAAGCAACGCGGGAAGATATATTCAAGATACATACAAAAAACAAACCACTTACTAAGGACGTTGATTTGAAAAAGTTAGCAAAGGAGACCGAAGGTAAGGTAGGCTCTGACATTGAACTTATATGCAGGAAAGCTTCTATGCTTGCAATAAGGGAATATATAGAGTCTAAAGAATCTAGCGAAGCATGCAAAGCTAAAGTCCAGAATCCAAAGAGTCAAGAGCCGAAGGACAAGAGTCAAAATCCAGAGTTAAAAATATCAAAGAAGCATTTTGAAGAGGCTATTAAATTAATTTGTAACCAAAAGGGGGGTAAAAATGACTAAAATTTTAGAGGAAATAGAAAATTCCTTTAGCAGTAAACAGGATTTTATGATAGAAAGAGGAAAATATATTTATGGGGTTATGAATTCTAATACAGCCTTTCACCTTTTTATTCCGAAGAATTCCTCAGAAGAATGGGAAAATGGAACTAAAAGGGTATATACGATACCTTTTCAAGATATATCAGCTGTAGTGTGCGATGCTGAGATGGTTGATTATACCCATTTGCGCAAGGATGATTCAGTAAGACTATTAGTTGGCCATCAAAGTGTAATAGAAAGGATAATGAATCTGGGGGATACGATTATTCCTGTGAGATTTGGGACATTCGCTCAGGATGAGGTAGAGGTTAAGGATATCTTACATAAAGGATATTGCCTCATAAAGGATTTAATAGAAAAAATAAATGGTAAAATAGAGATAGACGTAGTTGCAACCTGGGAGGATTTTAATTCCATTCTCAAAGGGGTTGGTGAGGAGGGAGAAATCAAGGAATTTAAAGAAAATCTATTATCTAACCCCAAAGGGATAACTGTAGACGACCAGATTAAATTAGGGGTTATGATTAAAGGTGGCCTTGATGGAAAAAGAGAAAGATGCGTTCAGGAGATACAAAATGTTCTAAAGGGTGTTAGTCAAGACGTCAAAATCCATGAGCTTATGGATGATAAGATGGTTATTAATATAGCCTTTTTGCTAAATAAAGCCAGGCAAGGAGATTTCTATAAAAGGATAGATGAGATAAATACTAAATTTCACGATGAGTTAAATTTTAGATGCATTGGCCCGCTTCCCCCATATAGTTTTTACACACTTGAGATAAAAAAGATACAATTCAGAGATTTGGATTGGGCAAGAAAGAAGTTAGGGCTTTTGAATGATTTCGCAAGTAGAGATGGGATTAAGAGAGCATATAAGGCGGCAGCCTTTTCTTCCCATCCTGATAAAAATCCTGATACAGATGGTATAGAGAAAGAATTTGATGAGGTAAATAAAGCCTATAAGATTTTATGGGAGTATTGTCAGGGAGATAGTTGTTTTTTTAATGAGGAAGAATTTAGAAAGAATGCGATATTGGTTAAGATAAGGGAGTGATATGAAAGAAATATTTGGACTTAAGGATGAAGACCTTAATATGGATTTAGGCCCTTTAGGAAATTTAATGTAATCCATGGTCAGGTCTATCCCAGCAAGGACTATGAGGGATGTATGGGAGAAAAGGAGTACTTCCCGTGCCGTAACCAAATTGCCTTCTATAAAGTTAGGCTTCGGAAAGATGGGCGCAGGTAGCCAACCTGCCACAAAAGAGGACTTTAAGCCTTCCATATTTAAGAAACCAAGGGAATGGAGGTATGAGACAAAGCCGATTTTTAAGAAGTTAAAAGAGCCGCTGATTGACGTGTTCAAAGAGGCAAAAGAGGTCCAGATTATAATAGATATGGGGAGTTTTAGAGAAGGGGACGTAGACCTTAGTATAAAACATGATAAATATATTATCCAGGCTAAATACGAAGAGCAGGAATTCCATAAGGAGATTGAACTGCCACCAGATGTAGATATTGAGAAGACAGAAGAGATTTTTAGAAATGGGATTTTGCAGATAATCCTTCCACGGAAAAAGAAAAGGAAAAAGTAAGATGGAAAGAGCGAATATTCTGATTATTGATGATGAAGAGACAACGTGCAGGATTTTCAGCAAGATATTACAGGAAGAGGGCTATACAGTCTATACTGCTTTGGATGGAATAGAAGGGCTGAAGATTGCAAAAGAAAACCCAATAGATGTAATATTTCTTGATATAAAGATGCCCAAAATGGATGGGATTAAAATCTTGAAAATGATTAAAAAGAGTGATGCCGGTATCGTTATTATTATCCTAACCGGTTATGGAACGATTGAGTTAGCCAAGAAAGCAATGGGACTTGGGGCATTTGATTTTATAACCAAGCCTTTTGACCTGAATTTTGTCAAGTCTATAATTAAAGAAGCCCTTCTGCTACGGACTCCATAGGTACATAAGGCGGGGCGTCCCGTCTTTCAATAAGTTTCCCATATCTATATTAATAGCCGGGTTACCCATGATGAGTCTGGATGATGCAATTCTGAATATGTCTCTAATGGTAAAAGGCTTCTCATACCTTATCACTCTTGCCTTTTCCACATTGGCTAATTTTTTTGCAGTCTCAATGGCATCATCTATATATCCTATTTCGTCCACGAGCCCGTTAAGTTTTGCCTGCGTCCCTGTATATATACTTCCATCTGCTAATTTCCTGACCTCTTCAATACCTAAGTTTTCTCTGCCGTCGTCTACTATCTCTGTAAATCTTGCATGCATCTCGTCTATTATC
>Ga0209514_10005622_pt1 | contig 15885 bp, 17 predicted proteins | sample Subgrocontami58m_FD_187452 | JGI IMG/M metagenome (GOLD analysis project Ga0209514, IMG submission 187452) | Subsurface groundwater microbial communities from S. Glens Falls, New York, USA - GMW37 contaminated, 5.8 m (SPAdes) (version 3) | ecosystem: Environmental > Aquatic > Deep subsurface >...
GCCCCAGCGTCCTGATGGGCATGTATTTTCCGTAGCTCTGGAGCATGGGATCTTCCCGGTTAGACGACCATGGCGAAAATATACACGGCGCCGGCAGCCGCGTCTCCATCCTCGACCTGCGGCCGGCGCCGTCCGCAAGGGATACCGCCTCCAGCGTTGGCGTAGGCATGACTTTCAGCCCGCGTCCCGGCGCGAGGCAATGGCAATGCCGGCGACAATCAGCAGGAAGGCCGCACCGTGGTAGGGCCGAGGCCATTCGCCGATCACCAGCACCGAGAGCACGGCGGTGATCAGCGGCGTCAGGTTGTAGAAGATCGCCGCCATCGCCGGGCCCGCCTCGGCCACGGCCAGGCCCCAGGAACGGTAGGCGATGACCGAGGGACCGACGGCGATAAAAATGATGGTAGCAATCAATTTCCAGTTCCAGTCCGGCGTCATCGAGGGCGCGACGGCTTCGCCGACTCCGGCCGCAACAAAGGCGATGACAACGCCGAACAGGCATTGCGCGAACAGGAACTCGGCCCAGTCCCAGTCCGGCCGCGCGGGGCCACTCATGTGCGCCGGTGGCCGCGCCAGCATCCAGCTATAGACGGCCCAGCCGGCAATCGCCAGCACCATCAGCAGGTCGCCTTCGACCAGTTGAATGCGCAGCAGCACATCGAGGTCGCCGCGCGACAGCACGGTTAGCACTCCGACCAGCGACAGCGCGGCGCCGAGCAATTGCGGCCGCGTCGGATGCACGCGATAGGCAAGCACGCCGACGATCATCGACCACAGCGGCAGGCTGGCCGCGATCAGGGTCACGTTGACCGGCGTGCTGGTGCGCAGGGCAACGTATTGCAGGCCGTTGTAGGCGCCGACGCCGATCAGGCCGAGGATGCCGAGATGCAGCCAGCGCTCGCGGATTGCCTGGCGCGCAGACGCGGTTGCCAGCACTTTCCAGCCCAAAGGCAGCAGGATCAGCAGGGCCAGCCCCCAGCGCAGGGCATTGAGCCACAGCGGGCCGATGCTGTTGATCGCCAGCCGCGCAAACACGGCATTGGCCGCCCAAAAGAGCGGCGGCAGGAGCAGCAGCGCTACCAACCTTGGGGATAAGTGCATGGCGCCTCGCTAGGATGTCCCGGGCATCGATTCAGACTGCCACGGCCTGATCGAGGCGGGCCATCCAGTCGAGAACCGCCGACGCGGTTTCTTCGGGTCTTTCGAAGGGAAACAGGTGGGTGCCCTCGATCCAACTGATGCGCCCCTGCGCGATGCGCTGTGTCGCGGTGAGTCCGACCTGGCGCACTTCGCGCGAACGGGTGCCGGCGATGAAGGCGATCGGTCCGCCCGGCGGATGCAGGCGCAGGTAGGACACCAGGCGATGCGGCACGGTCGAGTAGATCTCGGCTTCGATCTCAGGTCGGAATTTCAGGCGCCGCGCGACGCCCGAACTGTCGAAGGGATCGGCTTCGGTACCGTGCTGGATGTAGTCCTTCAGCACCTCCGGATGCCAGCGCGCGAACATCGACTTGGCGGCGAAATGGCTATGCACCTCGCCCAGGTCGGGCCAGCGGTCGCGGCGCTTGATCGCGACCGCGGCAGGCGAAACGCGGGGCATCTGGCCGACCGCCTTGACCACGCCGATCAGACCGGATTTCCAGCCATAGACGATGGGCGAGTCGAGCAGCACGATGCCGCGCACGCGCTCCGGGCGCTGGCCGGCGGCGAGCAGACTCAGGTAGCCGCCCATCGAATGCCCGACCAGCCAGAGGCGCGACTGCGGCAGGCTGTCGATCAGGGCCGTGAGTTGCTGCGTCATGCCGCGCCAGCGGCGATCGACCGGAAACTGCGCGTCGTGGCCGAAGTGCTCGACCGCCGCCACCTCGTGGCCGGCGGCGCGCCAGCCCTTGAAGAGCTGGCGGTAGGTGCTGGCGGCGTAGCTGTTGGCGTGGGAAAAAACCATCATGGCGGGATACGGGTCAGGCTGTCGCGAGTGGATCGGGGCTCATGCCCTCGGCGTAGCGGCGCTTGTCCGCCGCGCTCATCTGCTTGATCCGGTATTCGGCCTTCAGGGCCGCCGAGCGATCGGGATGGGCCTCGGCGGCAAGCATGCGCAGCGGCCGATGCAGGCGCATGTAACGCGCGCCACGGCCATCGCGGTGGGCCTTGAAACGCCCGGCAAGGTCGACGGTGATGCCAGTGTAGAGGCTGCCGTCGACGCATTCGATCAGGTACACGAACCAGGTCTTGCTCGATGCCATCGAACTAGGTCAGCAGCGGGTGCATCCAGACGAACAGCACCTGCCCCTGCGAGTCGGCCAGGCGTGCGAGATCGGCGAGGTCCATGACCATGGCCAGCACGTCATCGGCATCCCACTGCTCCACTTCATACTCTTCGGTAGCCGCCAGTTCGCCCGCAACGAGTTCGAGGGCCTCCTCGTCTAGCGTGGCCAGGCGCTCGGTGACCGCGTCGGCCAGGCGCAGCACGATGGCGCCCTCGCCGCCGACATAGACGGGCTCATAGGCGCCGAGCGCCATGTCGAGTTCGTCGCCGGTGAGCAGGCAGTGCAGCGTCGCGATCTTGGCCGTGTCGATGCCGCGCCGCTCGATGCCGCTCCACTCCTCCAGCGGCCGCAGCGATTCGCCGATGGCTTCGTATTCGTCTTCCTCGGCGGCAACGATGTTGGTCAGTATTCCCAATACAGCTTCTCCTTTATGTCCCCGGCAATGCCGGGGACGGTATCCCCTGGCGGGATGTTCAGCGCCCGCCGATCATAGCGGAAACTATCCGCCGCGCCGCCTCGGCGCCGTCCGGGCAAGGGCCGCGGGCAAGCCCAGGGCCTGGCGCGACAGGCGATCCGCCTCGGCATTGCGATGGCGCGGAATCCAGAGCAACTGCACCTCGTCGAAATGCGCCATTCGCTGGCGGGCGCCGGCGACCAGAAGCTGCAGGCGCTCGATGCCCGTGCTGTCGGGGCCGCGCACATAGCGCAGCGCGACATCGCTGTCGCCATGCAGCCGCAGCCGCCTTGAGCCTGCCGCGCGCGCCATGTCGAGTGCGAGGCAAAGCGCATGGAGTTCGGCTTCGTTGTTGCAACCGTGGCTGGCGGTCAGTACGGATTTCTCGATGCGCGTTCCGTCCGGCGCGATGAGCACGACGCCGATGCCGATCTTTCCCGGATTGGGCAGGGCGGAACCGTCGAACCAGGCCCGCCAGCAGTCGTCCGCGCTCAGGTCCGGCGTCAGAACAGGCTGCCGACCACGAAGCGATCGCGCGCCGCGAGTTTTTCCAGGCCCTTGACCACCTCGAGCGAGGCGCCCCACTTCATGATGTGGGTGAGGAAGGTGGTCAACGCCTGCGACAGCGCATAGCCGGTTTCCTGCCAGTCGCGGCGGAATTCGTCGAAGGCCACCGTCTTGGCCGACAGGCGGCCGCTTTTCATCGGTACCAGGGTGACGCTATCGCCCCGGTTGCGGATCACGATCGCGGTAGTGCGTTTTCCGTTGATGACGACCACATGAGCCTCCCTTGTCCGGCTGATCGGGAGAGACTATCCGCAGCGGATGCCGGATGAGAACCGGAAAAAATGCCTTTTTTGCCGCCAGATTTCAGGCCTTGGCTTCGAGGACTTCCCAGCGCAGCAGCGCGGCATCGATTTCCGCATCGACAGCCGCCAGCCTTTCCTGGGCCAGACGCTGGGTCTCGGCCGGCTCCTGGTAGAAGGCCGGATCGGCGAGGCGGCCGTGCAGCAGGACCTGCTCGGCTTCCAATGCCGCTATGCGTTCCGGCAAAGCTTCCAGTTCGCGCTGTTCCTTGAAGCTGAGCTTCCTGCCTTGGACAGGCCTGGCTCTTGCCATATCGCCAGCACCGGCGCTCTGCGTCCCTCCGGGAACTCTTGTATCAATCCCGCCCGTCGCGTCGAAGCGCGCCGCCACCGTCGCCGGCCGCTGTCGCAGCCAGTCGCTGTAGCCGCCGACATATTCCTTCCACTGCCCCGCGCCTTCGCTGGCGATGGTCTGCGTCACCACGTTGTCGAGGAAGGCGCGGTCGTGGCTGACCAGGAACACCGTGCCTGCATAGTCCTGCAGCAGGGCTTCGAGCAGTTCCAGGGTCTCTATGTCGAGGTCGTTGGTCGGCTCGTCCAGCACCAGCACGTTGGCCGGCCGGGCGAACAGGCGCGCCAGCAGCAGGCGGTTGCGCTCGCCGCCCGAAAGCGACTTGACCGGCGAACGCGCACGCTGCGGGGCAAACAGGAAATCCTCGAGATAGCCGATGACGTGTTTCTTCGAGCCGCCGATCTCGACATAGTCCGAGCCGGGGCTGATGACTTCGCACAGTGGTGCCTCGGGGTCGAGCTGGGCGCGGAACTGGTCGAAATAGGCGACTTCGATGCGGCTGCCGAGCTGGACCTTGCCCGCGTCGGCCGCAATTTCGCCGAGGATCAGGCGCAGCAGCGTGGTCTTGCCGCTGCCGTTGGCGCCGATCAGGCCGACCTTGTCGCCGCGCTGGATGCGGCAGGAAAAGTCCTTGACGACACTCTTCACGCCAAAGCGTTTCGACACGCTTTCGAGTTCGGCCACAAGTTTGCCGGAGGCGTCGCCGCGCACGACGCGGAACTCCACCTTGCCAAGCTGCTCGCGCCGCGCCGCGCGCGCGGCGCGCAGGCGCTCCAGGCGCTGCACGCGGCCGACGCTGCGCGTGCGCCGCGCCTCGACGCCCTTGCGGATCCAGACTTCCTCCTGTGCCAGCATCTTGTCGGCACGGGCATTGGCCAGCGCCTCTTCGTTCTGCATGAACTCCTTGCGCTCCTGGTAGGCGGCAAAGCGCCCCGGGAACGACACCAGCTTGCCGCGGTCGAGTTCGACGATGCGCGTCGCCACGCCGTCGAGGAAGACCCGGTCGTGGGTGATCACCATGATCGCGCCGGCATAGCCGCGCAGCAGGTCCTCCAGCCAGAGGATGCCGTCGACATCGAGGTGGTTGGTCGGTTCGTCGAGCAGCAGCAGCTCCGGCTCGGCGACCAGGGCGCGAGCCAGGGCGACGCGCTTCTTGCCGCCGCCGGAGAGCGCATCGACGCGGGCGTCGCCGTCCAGCGCCAGGCGCGAGATGGCCTGCTCGACGCGGGAATTCAGGGTCCAGCCATCGTTGGCGTCGAGTTGCGCCTGCAAATGCTCCAGGCGATCCATGGTCGCCGCATCCCCGGCCCCGACTTTGTGCGTGACCTCGTGGTACTCGGCGAGCACCCGGGCCACCTCGCCCAAGCCCGCAGCGACGGCCTCGAACACGGTGTCGTGGGTGGCGAATTCAGGCTCCTGCGGTACGTAGGCAACGGAGAGCCCGGGCTGGCGCCAGAGCTGGCCGTCATCCAGCGCGCCCAGACCGGCCAGCGCCTTGAGCAGGCTGGATTTGCCGCTGCCATTGCGGCCGATCAGTCCGACGCGCTCGCCAGCATCGATCTGCAAGGCGGCATGGTCGAGCAGGGCCACATGGCCGTAGGCGAGGCAGGCGTTGTCGAGGGTCAGGACGGGCACGGGAAGGGGGCCGGAAAAGGGGGTGCGGGATTATAGGCGCGCGCCCCTGCCTCCGGCCGGAGAAGGTATGCCCGCTGTTATAGAATTCGGGCCTTGCGCCCTTGTAGCTCAGTGGATAGAGCGACCGCCTCCTAAGCGGTAGGTCTCAGGTTCGATTCCTGACTTGGGCGCCAGAAACGATTAGTCAGGCGTACTATTGCGAGCATGATCGCCGATTCCTCGACCCTCGAAGAACAGCTCAGCCTGGCCCAGGCCGATTCGCGCGACATGAAGCGCACGGTGATTGCGCTGCGCACGGAACTCGAAGCGGCCCACGCCGAAATCCAGGCCGTGACCTTGCGCGTCACCCAGGCCAATGCCGCTGAAATCGCCCAGCTCAAGACCACCGTCGGCGCCCTGCGCGAAGAACTGGAGCGGGCCCGTGTCGAGCGCGAGACGGCGATCCAGCAGGAGCGCGTGGCCGCCAGCCAGGAGATCCAGATGCTCAAGGCCACCGCCGCGGCCTTGCGCGAAGAGCTGGAACAGGCGCGCGCCGAGCGCAACCACGCGGTGCAGCAGGAGCGCGTCGCCGGCCACAACGAAATGGCGCAGCTCAAGGCCACCTCGGCCGCGCTGCGCGATGAACTGGAGCGCGCCCGGGCCGATACCGACAACGCGGTGCGCTCGGCGATCGTCAGCGCCCAGGGAGAAATCGCACAGTTGCGGCAGACCGTCGGCGGGCTGCGCGAAAGCCTGGAGCTGGCGCAGATCGACAAGACCAATGCCATCAACCGCGAACGCACACTGGCTGCCGACGAAGTGACACAATTGAAGGGTACCATCCAGAGCCTGCGCGACCAGATAGACAGCACACGCCATTCCGCATGAACGCCATCGACCCGCCCATCGAACCCGCCAGCCCCAAAAAGAAATCCTCCGAGCAGGACGCCGAAGGCCGTCGTCGCCTGCGCCACCTGGAACTGCTGCTCGAAGTCACGCGCCGCATGGCGGGCTATGGCACGCTGGACCAGGTGCTGCAGGCCCTGGTGGAGATGACCACCACCGAGCTGAATGCCGAGCGCGGCTCGCTGTTCCTCAACGATCCGGACACCAACGAACTGTATTCGCGCGTGGCGCAGGGCAACATCCAGCGCGAGATCCGCATCCTCAATACCAGCGGCATCGCCGGCTATGTCTACACCGCCGGCGAGGCGCTGATCATCGCCGATGCCTACGCCGACGACCGCTTCAACCGCTCGATCGACGAACAGACCGGCTTCACCACGCGCAACATCCTCTGCGTGCCGATCAAGACCGTGAAGGGCGAGATCATCGGCGTCGCGCAGACACTGAACAAGCGCAACGGCAAGTTCACCAAGCACGACCTCAACCTGCTCGAAGCCATGACCAGCCAGGGCACGCTGGCCCTGCAAAGCGCACAGTTCATCGAGCGCATGCAGGCCATCCGCCGCCAAGAGATGGAGTTCATCGACGTCGTCTCGGAAGTCACGGCCGACATCAAGCTCGGCTCGCTCCTGCAGAAGGTCATGGGCGAGGCGACGCGCCTGCTCAATGCCGAGCGCTCCACGCTGTTCCTCAACGACGAAAAAACCAACGAGCTGTGGTCGGAAGTCGGCCAGGGTCTGGAATCGGTGCAGATCCGCCTGCCCAACCACCTCGGCATCGCCGGCGCGGTGTTCAGCCAGGGCAAGGCGATCAACATCCCCTACGCTTACGCCGACCTGCGCTTCAATCCGGCTTTCGACAAGAAGACCGGCTACTTCACGCGCTCCATCCTCTGCGTGCCGATCGTCAACAAGCACGGCAAGGTGATCGGCGTCACGCAGGTGCTGAACAAGCGTGGCGGCCCCTTCACCGGCGAGGACGAATCGCGCCTGCGCGCCTTCACCGCGCAGATCTCGATCGCGCTGGAAAACGCCAAGCTGTTCGCCGACGTGCAGAACATGAAGAACTACAACGAGGCGATGCTGGAGTCGATGTCGAACGCGGTGATCACGCTCGACGAGGCGGAAAGGATCGCCACCTGCAATGCCGCCGGCTTGCGCATCCTCAAGGTGACAGCGGCGCAGATACTGCACAAGCCGGCGGCCGAGTTCTTCGCCGGCAGCAACACCTGGGTGCAGGAAAAATTGAAGCGCGTCGGTGAGACACAGACCAGCGAGCTGGCGATGGAAGCGGAACTGATCGTCGGCGAGGAAAAGCTCTCGGTGAACCTTACCGCCCTGCCCCTGCTGTCGATGGAAAAGAAGCGCATCGGTTCGATGCTGATGCTGGAGGACATCTCCAGCGAGAAGCGCATGCGCTCGACCATGTCGCGCCTGATGGACCCCGGAATCGCCGACCAGATGCTGGCCGGCGGCGTCGATACCCTGGGCGGCAAGAACGTCCAGGCGACGGTGCTGTTCTCCGACATCCGCGGCTTCACCACGATCACCGAGCAACTCGGTGCCCAGGGCACGGTGGCGCTGCTCAACGAATACTTCACGCTGATGGTGGATTGCATCCAACGCGAGGCAGGCTTCCTCGACAAGTTCATCGGTGATGCGATCATGGCTGCCTTCGGCATCCCGGTCGCCCACGACGACGACGCCGACCGCTCGGTGCGCACCGCGATCGCCATGATCAAGGAGCTCTGGGCCTGGAACACGGTGCGCGCCGGCGAGGGCAAGTTGCCCGTGGACATCGGCATCGGCCTCAACACCGACAACGTGGTGTCCGGCACCATCGGCTCGAAAAAGCGCATGGACTACACCATCATCGGCGATGGCGTGAACCTCGCCGCGCGCCTCGAATCAGCCTGCAAGCAGTACGGCGCGCACATCCTGATCAGCGAGTTCACCAACAAGCTGCTGCGCGGCACCTATTACAGCCGCGAACTCGACCTGGTGGTGGTCAAGGGCAAGACCCAGCCGGTGGCGATATACGAAATCCTCGACTACCACACCGAGGAAAGCTATCCCCAGATGACCGATGCCTTACGCCACTTCAAGGCCGGCCTGCAGAAGTACCGGCAGCAGAAGTGGCAGGATGCCAAGAGCGAGTTCAATGACGTGCTGGCGATGAACGACCACGACAAGGCGGCGAAGATGTACATCGGGCGCTGCGACCATTTCATTGCCAATCCGCCCGGAGATGACTGGGACGGCGTCTGGGTGATGGAGTCGAAATAGCCGCTGGCGCATGCCGCCGCGGGCCGGCGGCAGCTATTTGACGCGGGTCAGGAAGGGCTTGCCGGCGGGACGCTCGACTGGTGTTTCCACTGGCGCTTGAGCTTCAGGCATCGCGGCACCCGGCTCCGTGGCGGCGACCTCGGCCACTTCGAAGGCCATGCCCTCGCCGTTTTCGCTGGCGTAGATGGCGGCGATTCGTTCGATCGGCACCACCACCGGAAATGCCTTGCCGCCGAAGCGCGCCTGAAAGCTGATTTCCTCGTTGCCCAGCAGCAGCTGGTGGGTGGCCTCGGCACCGACGTTCAGCACGATCTCGCCGGCTTTGACGAATTCACGCGGCACGCGCGTGGTCGCGTCGACCTTGACGGCAAGGTAAGGCGTGAAGCCCTGATCCGAGCACCATTCGTGGATGGCACGGATCAGGTAGGGCTTGGTGGACAGCATGGCTGCGCCGCCGGGAGTCAGCGCACGGAGGATGGTGCGCCTTAGCGGCGCATCATCTTTTCCGTCGGCGTCAGCGCGTCGATGAAACCCTGGCGCGAGAAGATGCGCTCGGCGTACTTCATCAGCGGCGCCGTGGTCTTCGGCAGCTCGATGCCATAGTGGTCAAGGCGCCACAGCAGCGGCGCAATGGCCACGTCGAGCATGGAAAACTCCTCGCCAAGCAGGAATTTCTGCTTGTTGAACATCGGCGCCAACTCGATCAGGCGGTCGCGCATATGCACGCGCGCCTTGTCGGCCGACTTGAGGTTCTTTTCCAGCGCGTCGATGTGGCTGAACAGCTCGTGCTCCATGGTGAACAGCAGCTGACGGGCCTTGGCGCGGGTCTGCGGGTCCGGCGGCATCAGTTGCGGATGCGGAAAGCGCTCGTCGATGTACTCATTGATGATGTTCGACTCGTAGAGCACCAGGTCGCGATCGACCAGCACCGGCACGCGGTTGTACGGATTGATGATCGCGATGTCTTCCGGCTTGTTGAACAGATCGACGTCGATCACCTGGAAGTCCATCTGCTTCTCGTACAGCACGATGCGGCAACGATGACTGAACGGGCAGGTAGTACCCGAATACAGGTTCATCATGGCGCTGGTGCCCCAGGAATAATCCGCATCACGCACCACTTTGCGGACGGGTGGCGCGTTCATTTCTCGATGCCCCATAGTTTGCATTCACGTATCAGTTTAATGGATGTCTTTCCAGTACTCGCGTTTCAGCGCGTATGCAAAGACAAAGATTACCGCCAGGAAAATCAGCACGATGACGCCGAGCTTCTTGCGGAATTCAGCCACCGGCTCGCCCATGTACTTCAGGTAGCCCACCAGGTCGCCGACTGCGTTGTCGAATTCCTGAGGCTTGAGCTTGCCGGGCTTGACCAGTTTCAGCTTGTGGTCGGCACCCATCGCCTGCTCGCCCTGAAGTTCCCACAGCACGTGCGGCATGCCGACGTTCTCGAACACGACGTTGTTCCAGCCGGTGGGCCGGTTCTCGTCGCGATAGAAAGTACGCAGATAGGTATAGAGCCAATCGGCGCCGCTGCCGTGCTCGGACGCGCGCGCCCTGGCGATGATGGTCAGGTCCGGTGGCGCAGCGCCGAACCAGACCTTGGCTTCGGCGCGCTGCATCGCGATCCTCATCGGCTCGCCGACCTTCTCGGCGGTGAACAGCAGGTTGTCCTTGACCTGCGCGTCGGAGAGTCCGATGTCGGCAAGCCGGTTGTAGCGCATGTAGGACGCCGAATGGCAGTTCAGGCAGTAATTGACGAAGATCTTGGCGCCATTCTGCAGCGCCGCCATGTCGGTGGACCTGTCCGGCGCGCTGTCCAGATGCAGTGTGGCTCCTGCGGCAAACGCCAGGACCGGCGCGAACAGGATTGCGGTAAGGAATTTCTTCATTTCATCGTCACCCGGTCCGGTTCCGGCTTGCAGCGATCCAGTGAAGACCAGATCGGCATCGTCAGGAAAAACAGGAAGTAATACACGCTGAGCAGTTGCGCGATCGGCGCGCCGGGGATGAAGCCGAAGAACTTGTAGGCCGGATCCTTGGTACCGAGGAAGCCGAGGATGAAGAAGCCGACGATCCAGATCGAGAGTAGCCACTTGGTGATCGGGCCGCGATAGCGGATCGACTTCACCGGGCTGCGATCCAGCCAGGGCAGGAAAGCAAAGATCAGCGTGCCGGCGCCCATCGCCACCACACCCCAGAACTTGGCATCGATGCCGAGCAGCGGATAGGTCACCGCGCGCAGCAGCGAGTAGTAGGGCGTGAAATACCAGACCGGCGCGATGTGCGGCGGCGTCACCAGCGGGTCGGCCGGGAAGAAGTTGTTGTACTCGAGGAAGTAGCCTCCGCCTTCGGGCATGAAGAAGACGATGATCGAGAACACCATCAGGAAAACCACCACGCCAACGATGTCCTTCACCGAGTAGTAGGGATGGAAGGGAATGCCGTCCAGCGGGATGCCATTCGCATCCTTCTTCTTCTTGATCTCGATGCCGTCCGGATTGTTGGAACCGACTTCGTGCAGGGCAATGATGTGCGCCCCGACCAGGCCAACCAGGACCAGCGGCATTGCAATGACATGGAAAGCGAAGAAGCGGTTCAGCGTGGCGTCGCCCACCACATAGTCGCCGCGCAGCCAGATCGACAGGTCGTTGCCGATCAACGGAATCGCGGAGAACAGGTTGACGATCACCTGCGCACCCCAGAAGGACATCTGTCCCCAGGGCAGCAGGTAACCGAAGAAGGCTTCGCCCATCAGGCAAAGGAAGATGCCGATGCCGAACAGCCAGATCAGCTCGCGCGGCTTGCGGTAGGAACCATAGAGCATGCCGCGGAACATGTGCAGATACACGACGAGGAAGAAGGCCGAGGCGCCGGTCGAATGCATGTAGCGGATCAGCCAGCCCCAGGGCACGTCGCGCATGATGTATTCGACGCTGGCGAATGCCACGGGCACGCCGGAGGCATTCAGCGCGGCGTCGGGCTTGAAGTGCATGGTGAGGAAGATGCCGGTGACGATCTGGATCACCAGCACCAGCATCGCCAGCGAACCAAAGAAATACCAGAAGTTGAAGTTCTTCGGTGCGTAGTATTCGGAGAGATGGGCCTTCCAGTTCGACGTCAGCGGAAAGCGCTCGTCGACCCAGTTCAGCGTCCCTTGCAATATCGCGTTCACTTTGATCATCGCATCAGGCCTTCTTGTCTTCGCCAATCACGAGCTTGGCGTCGCCAAGGTACATGTGCGGTGGGATTTCGAGGTTGTCCGGCGCCGGCTTGCTCTTGTACACGCGGCCGGCGAGGTCGAAGGTCGAACCGTGGCAGGGGCAGATGAAGCCGCCCGGCCAGCTGGGATCGATGCCGGACTCGGCGCCGGTCTTGAATTTCTCGGTCGGCGAGCAGCCGAGGTGGGTGCAGATGCCGACCGCGACGAGGATTTCGGGCTTGATAGAGCGCGTATCGTTCTTGGCGTACTCCGGCTGCATGTTCTTGTCGGACTTGGGGTCAGCCAGTTGGTCGCCGATCTTGGCGAGGCCATCGAGCATCTCCTTGGTGCGATTGATGATCCAGACCGGTTTGCCGCGCCACTCGACGGTCATCATCTGACCGGGGGCGAGCTTGCTGATATCCACTTCCACCGGCGCGCCGGCTGCCTTGGCCCGCTCGGAGGGCAGCATGCTGGCCACGAATGGCACCGCCGCCGCGACCCCGGCCACTCCGCCTACGGCTGCCGTGGCAACCAGCAGACGCCGCCGACCGCAATCGACATTATCGTCACAACTCATGGTGTTAGTCCCTGAAAGCTGAAATGCGAAACCGGAAAGACCGCAATTGTAGCGAATCTCGCGCGGCGATTAAAGCCCTGAACTAAGGCAACTTATTCCCGCTGACCGCAAGAAGGAATAAATCGCCTTGTATTCAGTCAGATAACGCCATCCCGCCGCAGGGCGGCAATCGCCTCGGCCGGGTAAGCCAGACGTCCGAGCACCGCATCGGTGTGCTCGCCCAGGGCAGGACCCAGCCAGCGCATCTCACCCGGCGTCAAGGATAGCTTGGGCACGATACCTGGGACACGAAAGTCTTTTCCATCAGGAAGTTGCGTCGCCATCAGCATGTTTCGGGCAAGAAACTGGGGATCGCGAAACATGTCCGCTGCCGAGTAGATGGGGCTGGCGGGAACCTGGGCCTCTGCTGCAACGCGCAAAACCGCGTCGGCGTCATTGGCGCCGACCCATGCATCGATCACGCCGTAAATTTCCGCCGCTCGCGCATCGCGCCCGGCATTGCTGGCCAGTTGCGGGTCATCGGCCAGATCGGCGCGACCGATGGCCAGCATCAGGCGACGGAAGATTGCATCGCCGTTGGCCCCGATGATCAGGTGCTTGCCATCCTTCGTGGTATGTGTGTTGGAAGGCGTGATGCCGGGCATCACATTGCCGGTGCGCTCGCGGACGAAGCCGAAGACATCGAATTCCGGCACTAGGCTTTCCATCATGGCGAATACCGCCTCGTAGAGGGCAACATCGACCACCTGCCCCGTGCCTCCATTCACCTCACGATGACGCAATGCCATCAGCGCGCCCAGCGCACCCCACAGCGCCGCGATCGAATCACCGATGGAAATCCCGGTCTTGACCGGCGGCCGGTCGGCAAAGCCCGTGACGTAACGCAGGCCGCCCATGGACTCGCCGATGGCTCCGAACCCGGGCTGCGCCGCCATGGGTCCGGTCTGGCCAAAGCCCGACAGGCGCACCATGACCAGCCCTGGATTGATCGCGGCAAGCGTTTCCCAGCCGAGGCCAAGCTTTTCCATGACACCGGGTCGAAAATTCTCGATCACGATGTCGGCCTCGGCCACCAGTTTCCTCGCTATCTCGATGCCCTGCGGATGCTTGAGATTGAGGGTCACCGACTGCTTGTTGCGAGCCTGGACGAACCACCACAGCGAGGTTTCGCCCGCGTCGGTCGGATACAGCTTGCGCCACTTGCGCAGCGGATCGCCCTCGCCGGGGGCTTCGATCTTGATCACCTCGGCGCCGAATTCGGCAAGGATGCGCGAGCAGAAGGGACCGGCGATCAGCGTGCCGAACTCGACCACCTTGATGCCGGCCAGCGGCTGCGCGGTAGGGTTCAATCCCGGCTCAGACGAAATCGCGCCGCTCGCGCAGGGCCTGCGCCACGGTGGCGGCGTCGGAGAATTCCAGCTCGCCGCCCACCGGCAGGCCGCGCGCGATGCGGCTTACCTTGAGTCCGCGCGCATGCAGGAGTTCGGAAAGGTAGTGTGCGGTAGCCTCGCCTTCGTTGGTGAAATTGGTGGCCAGGATCACTTCCCGCACCACCCCGTCGGTGGCGCGCGCAAAGAGGCGTTCGAAGGCAAGTTCCTTCGGTCCGATGCCGTCGAGCGGCGACAGCCGGCCCATCAGCACATAGTAGAGGCCGTTGTAGGCGTGCGCCTGTTCCATGCTTATTGCATCGATCGGCATTTCGACGATGCACAGTTGGGTCGCGTCGCGCCGCGACGAGAGGCAGCGCTCGCAAACCTCGGCCTCGGTGAAATTGTTGCAGCGGGCACAGTGATGCAAGTGCTGCAAGGCCGCGTCGAGCCCGCGCGCCAGGCGATCGGCCCCATTGCGATCGCGCTGCAGCAGGTGATAGGCCATGCGCTGCGCCGACTTCGGTCCGACTCCGGGCAAACAGCGCAAGGCCTCGATAAGCTCGTCGAGGCTGGACGACGGCGTCATGGCGGACCTTAAAAAGGCAATTTCATTCCGGGCGGAAGGTTGAGCCCGGCGGTGAAGCCCCCCATCTTCTCGGCCGTGGTCGCCTCGGCGCGCCGGTTGGCGTCGTTCAGCGCCGCCGCGATCAGGTCTTCCAGCATTTCCTTGTCGTCCATCACTGCGGGATCGATGGTGACGCGCTTGACGTCGTGCTTGCAGGTCATCACGACCTTGACGGCGCCCGCGCCCGACTGGCCTTCCACTTCGATCTGGGCCAACTGCTCCTGGGCTTTTTCCATGTTGGCCTGCATCTGCTGGGCCTGCTTCATCAATCCGGCTATGCCACCCTTCATCATTTCGTGATACTCCTTGGACTCTAAACGGGTTTGATCGTCGATTCGTCGATGCTGGCATCGAACAGATCGACCACATCGCGCACGAAGGGATCCTGCTCGATCGATGCAATGGCGCGATCCTGCCGCTCGCGTTGGGCATTGCGGCTGCGCTCCGCCGGGGTTTCCGTGGCGACTTCGGCGAGGTCGATTTCCAGACGCAGCGGGCGACCGTAAGCCGCCTGAAGCTCGGTCTGCAATTTCTCCTGCTGCGGCTTGCCCAGCAGATGCTTGTGCACCGGCGACAGGCGCAGGCGAATCAACGAAGCGGTGAGTTCCGACAATTCGCAGTGCTGGGCCAACTGCCTGGCCATCCCCGTCAGCGGCAGGCGTGCCACCAGGGCGTGCCAGTCGTCGTCCGCGGTCGATGCGGACTTCGGCGCCACGGCGGTCGGTGCCTTCGCCGGCGTGGCCTGCGGCGCGGGCGCAGGTGCCTTGCGCACCGGCGCCGGTGCGGCGACTGCCCTGGATGCTCCGGCCCGCTCCGGGCGGAAGGCATGCAGGCGCAGCAGGCTCATGACGAAGCCGGAATAGTCGTCGGGCGCCAGCGAAAGCTCGTCGCGGCCGTGAATCGCGATCTGGTAGGCCAACTGCAAATACTCGGCATCGAACATCTGCGCGTACGCCATCAGGTGGGTGCGTTCGGCATCGTCGAGCAAGGCCTCGGGTGCGAACTGCGCCAGGGCGATGCGATGGAACAGCGTCGCCAGTTCCTGCAGACCGCCGTCGAAGGACAGGCTGCGCACATCCATGAGTTTCGCCACGTCAAGCATCGCATGTACGTCCTGCGCGACGAGGCCGTCGAGCAGCGCGAACAGGTGTTCGTCGCCGACGGTACCGAGCATGGCGCGCACCCCCTCGTCCTCGACCTTGCCGGCACCGTGGGCGATCGCCTGGTCCAGCAAGGAGAGCGCGTCGCGCATGCTGCCGGCGGCGCCCTTGGCCAGGTGGCGCAGGGCCGCCGGCTCGAAGACGACGCCTTCGGCCTCCATCAGATCGAGACGCCGATCGAGGATCCGTTTCTCCAGCTTGAACTCGGGGATCCCGTATCGCAGCAGGCCGCCAATGCGGTCGGCCTTCTCGAATACCGTGACG
>Ga0209514_10005624_pt1 | contig 15881 bp, 15 predicted proteins | sample Subgrocontami58m_FD_187452 | JGI IMG/M metagenome (GOLD analysis project Ga0209514, IMG submission 187452) | Subsurface groundwater microbial communities from S. Glens Falls, New York, USA - GMW37 contaminated, 5.8 m (SPAdes) (version 3) | ecosystem: Environmental > Aquatic > Deep subsurface >...
CTTTGGCTTTACAGAGTATATCTGAGGCAGGTAGAGGCGTCCTGTTATATATGCGTCAGGAAGGGCGTGGGATCGGATTCCACAACAAGATAAAAGCCTATGCCCTTCAGGATAAGGGAATGGATACCGTTGAAGCTAACCGCGCCCTGGGCTTTGCCCCTGACCTGCGGGACTACGGTATTGGCGCTCAGATACTGGCCGACCTGGGAGTACGTACCATTCGGTTGCTTACCAATAACCCGAAGAAGGTGGTGGGGCTGGAGGGCTATGGGCTTAAGGTTGTGGAGAGCGTGCCTATTATAGCGCCCCCCAACCCGCACAACTTCCATTACCTGGAGACCAAAGAGAAAAAATTGGGACATAAGCTGGGCGTCTCCCGGTTGCTTAATAGCGAAGACCACAAAGACTAAAACACAAATTACAAATCCCAATTTCCAAACTCCCTTTTTGTAATTTGGTGCTTGGAATTTAACTCTTAAAATCTTTCCCCTGAAAGAGGGTTTAAAGGAGGGCCAAATTATGGGTCAGAAATTCGAAGGACTATTACTCGGTCAGGGCCTTAAAATCGGTATTGTAGTCTCCCGTTTTAATGAATTTATCACCGGCAAGTTGCTGGAGGGCGCTCAGGACGGGTTGCAACGCCACGGCGTGACGGAGGCCAACATAGATGTTGCCTGGACGCCAGGCTCCTTCGAGATTCCTTTAATAGTCAAAAAGATGGCCCAAACAGGTAAATATGACGCTGTTATAGGGTTAGGGACGGTTATCCGCGGAGGCACTCCTCATTTCGATTACATCGCCGCCGAGGTTTCCAAAGGCATCGCCCATGTATCTCTGGATACAGGAGTGCCAGTTATTTTTGGCGTTATCACTGCCGATACCCTGGAGCAGGCTATCGAGCGGGCTGGCGCCAAACAGGGCAATAAAGGCTTCGATGCCGCCGTCAGCGCCATCGAGATGGCCAACCTGTCTAAAGCCCTCAACAAGCCCGCCAAGACCAAGTAGGAGCCAACTGTCATTCTGAACGCAGTGAAGAATCTCTAGTTCCATTAATCGTTGAATAGCTTTTTCAGATCGTAGTAACAAGATTTGACCAACATTACATCTGAATCCGTTCCAAGGAATTAAACAATTTGTAGGTTAATCCGGGAATTGTACCCAAGGCTAAAGCCCTGGGCATAGGGTTTTTATATTTATGCCCCAGACTTCTCCGAATCCCGACTGGTCGGGATCCGGGAGTCTCGCAAAGCGGACAGTCTGGGGTACTGGAACCCCCCCCAAGGATTACACCCGATGACCTTTATTCAAACGCAAACGGAAGCCAAAATTCACGGATTATGGTCTATCTCAGACCAGATACAGATGTTACAAAGGTTGTTGCTAAGGGGTTTGAGCGGTAACAGAAATTATCAAGCCCAGCACTGTAATTATAGACACAAAAATGGCAAGGAAATAATATAGCCTGTTGACTCTAAAACCGTTATGGCTGGTTTGTGCCTTATCGGGCTTGCGCTTCTCTTTGCGGTATTTCTTTCCCATCTGTCGTCAAGCCTCCCATCGTATTTTACACTGGACTATTTTACCACTTTATCCATTATCGTGAATACCCTGCGCTGCGGAATAGGGACAAATACTCCTCAAGCAGCAATGAAGACATAACGGCTTTTTGCGGCAGGTTTCCTTGCCGTGCCGGACAAAAAGGGCATGATATTCATTAAACATGGAAGTATCCAGCGGCAGGTTGTCCATAAAAAGAGTCTGGAAGGTTGCATAGCTATGGCCGTGCTTTTCCATAGACTTGCGAGATAAGGGGCATAAGCCCAATCGCCCAAGGACGCGGCGGGTATAAGCATCAATTACGAAGATGGGTTTATAAGCAGCGTAAAGGATTATAGAATCGGCGGTTTCCTCCCCGATACCATGCACCGCCAGGAGGCTTTTTCTCAGTTCCGCTATTTCCCATGCAGACATACGATCTGGACCATCATCGAAGTTCTTTCCCAACCATTCAACCATAGCCTTAAGTTTGTAAGCTTTGGCATTAAAATAGCCAGAGGAATGTATCAGGTGTGCCAGCTCATCCTGGGGCAACCGGCGGATAGCCGCCGGGGATAAAGCTCTTGCCGCCTTAAGGTTATTTATTGCCTTCTCTACGTTCACCCAGGCTGCCGATTGAGTTAAGATAGCCCCGACCATGACCTCGAAGGGCGTCTCACCGGGCCACCAGTGCTGCGGGCCGTAGCGCTCCAACATTAAATGATAAATATTCAGGAGTTGCTCACGCATGTGGTCATTGCATCCATTTCGCTACGTGCGTATCTTCCGGGCAATCCAATCTCGGAATATGGGGTTTTATGTCCAGCACCGGCGTTCCTGAATAGGCATCGAGGCCAGCTACAGTCAATGTATTACCTTCGATTCCCAGGAGTTTCACAGTGGTTAACCCTATGGGATTGGGACGGGCAGGCCCCCGACCAGCGAAAACTCCTACCATAGGTACGTCATGCCGCCCCCTGGGGTGTACCCACAGGGCGGAGCGGTCTTCGGTGTCTATACGGTGCATCCACACTAAAATCCGGAGATGCGAGAATTCCGCAAGCCCCTCTAAACCCTCTTCAAACTCTGGATTTATTATAATCTTAGAGATAATCTTATCCCTGTCTACTCGGCCCCGGGTTGCCTTGTTCCTGACTACCCCGATAGGCTGTAATGTCATTATAGGTGGGTTATTTTTAGCCATAAGTGCGTCCTTTCCCGTAGAGAATTGTTTAATCCCCCTAATTCCCCCTTAGTAAGAGGGACACAGGGGGATCCCGTTCTCATTTTAACCATACTGGTATTTCTTTCTCTATTCGGATTTCCCTAAGGGTTACCGTGCACCGATAAGCATATATCCCCACACCGGCTTTATGCGCTTCCCTCAAAGCCAAGCCGAAAGCAGGGTCAGTTTTATCATTGGGCGAAAAGCCGGTTACATCCGGGCGCTGGACGACAAAAACTATAGCCGCCTGATGCCCATCTTTACGGGCTTGAATTAGACTCAATAAATGTTGCCGCCCACGCTCGGTTGGAGCATCCGGGAAAAGTCCCTTACCATGTTCTACCAGGGTAATAGACTTTACCTCCACGTAACAACACTGTCCATTATTCTGTAATAAAAAATCCAGCCGGCTATGGCCGAAGGTAACCTCCCGCCGGATTTGGGAGTATCTTTTAAATGGCTCCAGGATGCCCTGCCTCAGTCCCTCCTCTACCAGGTCGTTGGGAAGCCTGGCATCTACCGATACCACGGTGTTATCCAGGGCTATCAGAAGCATATCGTAATGGGTCCGGCGATGGGGAGAGAATGATTCCTCCAAATAAACCGGTCTCCCTGGAACCAACAATTCCTTTAGCCGCCCCGAGTTTGCCAGATGGGCTTTTTCCGTTCTCCCTTCCACCTCCACCCAGCAGACAAAGCGATTAGTCCGCTCAAGAAAAACACCTTTTACAAGAAAATCAGGTAAACGCAAGCCTAACCTCTTGACCCATATGGTATCATAGAGGACGGAGGTTTCGCTACGTGACCAATTCTCATTGGAAAAGACATGGGCAGACACACCAGCAGCTCTCAATGAATTTAGAGAAGGGCGGACTTAAAACTGAGAAGAATTCTATTCACCCATCTTTGGTTTTAGCCTATATTTTTCTCGGACTTATCACAGTAGGCACCTTCGCGCTGTGGTTGCCCCCGGCCACAGCTTCTGGCAAGGAATCCTCATTTATTACCGCTCTGTTTACTGCCACCAGTGCCGCTTCAGGTACGGGCCTGATCGTTATCGACACGGTTAGCTACTGGAGTCCTTTCGGTCAACAGGTAATCCTGGGACTGATTCAACTGGGCGGGCTGGCTGCCCTTGTTGGTTCGAGCCTTTTCATCCTGAAAATTGCCCGACATTCCACCGGTGATGAGAAATTCCTGTTGCGGGAGTCCATGCATGTATCCAGTGGGAGAGGGATTGCCGGATTGGTTGCAGGAATCGTGTTATATGCTTTGTTAATAGAGGCGGCTGGCACATGGTTTCTTTTTCGCCACTTCTCAGCCGACCAGTCACAGCCAGTAGCCCTATGGATGGGGTTGTTTCACTCCATATCGGCTTTCAACAATGCCGGTTTCGATGCCATCGGGATGGCCAATTATAGTACTGATTCGGTGGTAAACTTGATTATAGGCTGGTTGGTTGTTCTGGGAGGAATAAGTTTTATTGCTATCGTGGAAGTGGCCCAGGTCAGGCGTTTCCATCGCCTCAGCCTGGACACCAAGCTGGTGCTGACTGCTACTACTTGGCTGTTGGGACTGGGGACGCTGGCACTCTTGTGGGGGGAGTTTGCCAACCCCCAAAGCCTGGGTCCTATGACTTTCCTTCAAAAGCTCCAGGCCGCCTTCTTTTACTCGGCCAACTCCAGGACAGCCGGTATGGCCACCCTCGACGTGGGGAAATTTGCAATTCCCAGCTTACTTCTAATGGTGTTTCTAATGTTCGTTGGAGGATCATCCGGCTCTACTGCCGGGGGCATCAAAATCAACACCTTCGGCCTGCTGGTGGCAGCCACACGGTCGTCCATCCGCGGCGACAAGGAAGTGGAATTGCTGGGGAGCCGGGCACATAGAGAACAGGTTAACAGAGCCATAGCTATAACTTTTTTGTCTGTAGTCCTCGTTTCAGCTATCACCTTTGTCCTCACTATCACTGATAGCTTTCCCCTCCTGAACCTTGTTTTTGAGGTTGTATCCGCATTCAGCACCACCGGCTTTTCGACCGGTATTACGGCCGATTTATCTATTTGGGGGAAGCTGCTCATTATTTTCACCATGTTCGCCGGGAGAGTGGGACCACTCACTCTGGCCTTCGCCCTTGCCCACCGCGCACCGCTGACGAGGTACAGCTATACTCAGGAAGCCATAAACCTGGGGTGAGAGAATTTAATTCCGCCCCGCTCATAACATCATTTCATTAGCCGGTCGTGAAATCCCCAAGCCACTTCACGAACCCAAACTCTTCCTTCGCGGCCCTGTAGAACTTTTCATCGGCTGTCCAGAGTTCACAACCCAAGGTTTCAGCCAACGACAGATAGTATGAGTCATAAACAGTGCCCTGTCGCAGCTGGGCAGCTACATCAATGGCACGTGTGAGAAGACCTACGGGTTCTTTGAACTCCATTCCTGAATCAAGAAGTTCGTCCAACAACCTAACTGCCTGTTGTACAGACAGTTGGCCACTTAGTATCCTTCTGTAAAGTGCGTTGGCTACCTCAATTGGCATTAAACACGGAGCGGTGGGTTGGACACCAGCCCTGGACCAGAATTGAGCCAGTGCAACCGCCGCTTCCGTGTATACTTCATCCACCAGCCACTTTACAACCACAGAAGCATCTACCACCGCTCGCCCACTCATAACGCCTTTGACCTCGATTCCCTGGCCTCACGGATTAACTCTGTCGAGTCCCCGGTGACCTTGCGCCCCCCGAATATCTCCGCTCGAAGCGAGGCAAGGCGCTTCAGAGCTTCTTCGCCGAAAGGCAAGGATTTGATTTCTCTGGTCTCATCCTTCGCTAATTCTTTCTCCACAGCCACCAGGCAATATTTACGCATGCTAATACCTTTGAGTGCAGCGATTACCTTAAGACGACGCTGTAATGGAATATCCAGGTCAAGGGTAAAACGTTTCTTTGTTACTTCCATATAATACCCCCTCTACTTAAAATATAGCGTAAATACTGCATTACGTCAAAGCGCTAACTCGGTTAGTTCTGCCCTGTACATTTGGCCTTTGCTCTCGCCCACCGCGCTCCGCTGAATAGGTATAGCTATAATCAGGAGGCTATAAACCTGGGTGAATAAATTCCAAATCCGGAGCGCCAAGTACCAAATATATAAACGTTAATTTTGTAATACGCTAATTTGCGATACTAAAGGTGGTCTAGCTCCCCCAAAACCGTCAGCGCGTAATCTATATCATCCTCTCCACGCAAATAAAGGTGGTCATACCTATCCCATCCTGAGTTGGGGTTTGGGTGATGGATCACTTTATGGTCTGTGTCGGAGGGCCACGATTCACGCCTAGGGAGATAGACGCGGGGAGTGCCACTCTTTGTTACCCAGAAGCGTGCCCCAGTTCGTCTGTGTTCCCATCTCGTCATAGTGCTTCCGTCTTTGGCAATTACAGCGATTCCTTTCAGCTTTGCTGCCAGTTTAAGGTCAAGGCGGTTTGTGCTAGAAGTCGCTAAGGTCATATTTGCGGCCTTGCTGGTAGGATCAACTGATAGACCGTGTTGCTTTGCAGTTTCTGCTGCATCTAACACGCGGCCAAGGGCCTCGTCCGCAGTATCTTCTAAGGGTACCGCAAACCGCTGAAGACGCTGGTAGTTGCTGTCACTGATCCGAATCGTGGGCATCATGTGTTCCTCCTATCAAATTACTATTGTCACTCATGTAATCAGTGTAACATGATAACTATCATTTGTCAATCGGTTAGTTCAGGATACGACAACGATCTGTGCGAATGGTTACATTGATACATTACCGCCAATTTATCTGGTTCACAGCCTTATGTCCTTCTCTGTTATAATTAAATTACTATGTCATTAAAAAATCTTTTAGACACCCCTTTAACCAAATGGGAAGGACTATTGGTGGCGCTGGGACAGCCTGCCTTCCGCGCCCGGCAACTCAGGAACTGGGTGTTCCATACCTCAGCAACGGACTTTCCTCAGATGACTAACCTGCCGTTAGCTCTGCGCGAAAGGCTTCAGGAGTCTTTCCGCCTGGAGAGCTTAACGGCCAAAATAGACGTCACTTCCCGGGATGGCAAGGTCCAAAAAGTGCTTTTCCAGCTTCAAGATGGCAAAACCATTGAGTCAGTGCAGTTGTCTTACGAGAAACGGATCAGCATTTGTATTTCTACGCAGGTAGGCTGCGCTATCGGCTGCCCCTATTGCGCTACCGGTCAACAGGGTTTCGACCGGCAGCTTTCCATAGCCGAGATAGTGGAGCAGGTACTCTACTTCGCTCGCCGTTTGGGAGAGGGTAAAAGCATTAACAATGTGGTTTTTATGGGAATGGGCGAGCCGTTAGCTAATTTTGCTAACACCTGGGGCGCAGTAGAGATGCTGAATGCAGACGAGGGTTTCGGGCTTGGCGCCAGACATATCACGATATCTACTGCTGGATTAATTCCTCAGATTAAGGAAATAAGTCAAAAGCCTTTGCAGGTTGGCCTGGCCGTATCCTTACACGCTGCAGACAATACCCTGCGCAACGAGTTAGTGCCCATTAACCGCCGCTATCCTCTGAAAGAGCTTATATCAGCCTGCAAAGAGTATAAAGCTAAAACCGGTCGCCGGGTGACATTTGAATATGTTTTATTCGATGGCATCAACGACGATGTGAAACAGGCAAGACAGTTAGTACATCTCCTCATGGATTTGGATGCTCTCGTTAATCTCATACCAGCAAATGTCAGCGAAATCCCCCGGTTCAAAGCCCCTTCTCTTGACAAGATGACCGCCTTCCGGGATGAACTTGAGCGTTTGAAAGTCAAAGTTACCCTCCGGGGTAAAAGGGGAACAGATATAGCCGCCGGATGCGGCCAGTTGCGCAGCCGTGACATGGCTCTGATAAATAAACGATGATACGGTTGATCTTTTATTCCAAACCGAACTGTCCCTTATGCGATGAGGCCAGGGACATGCTGGAAGACCTTAATCAGGAATTCGCCCTTGTAGTCACCGAGATAAATATACTCAGCAACCCGGCTATCTACGAGAAATATAAATATATCATTCCGGCGCTGGAACTGGAAAACGGTCAGGTAATCAAAGCCAGATTCACTGAGGCAGAGCTAAGGAAGGCGCTAATTGAGAGGTGAGATGTGGGAGGTAGGACGTGAGACCACCTCCTTCCCACTATTAACCTCCCAACTCTCAATATCCCTTTGTTTTGTCCACCACATTCAGCAATGGCTGTCCATCCAGGTAGCGCTTCAAGTTCTCGTAAAATAACTTCGCCCCTCTATCGTTATAGTCGGCGGTGGCGCCGGACTCATGGGGGGTCAAGATAACATTGGGCAAGTCCCACAGCGGGCTTTCCGGGGGCAGCGGTTCTGTTTCGGTTACATCCAGACCCGCCCCGGCAATCTGGCCCCGGCGCAAAGCGGCGATTAGGGCAGCCTCATCAACAATAGCCCCGCGCGACACATTTATCAGATAAGCTGTTGGCTTCATCGCTTTTAATTCAGCCTCTCCGATAATTTTACGGGTTTCCGTAGTTACTGGAAGAGCCACGACTACGAAGTCACTTTCGGCTATAAGAGTTTTAAGCTCCTGCGGTGGATAAAGAACGTCAACACCATCTACCTTTTCTTGCCGGGAAGTAGCGCTACGGCGGGTCGCCAGCACCCGCATTTGGAAAGCTCCGGCCAACCTGGCAACCTCACTGCCGATTCTCCCCAAACCCACTATCCCCACCGTCTTACCCTCCAGCGATGAAGGCTGGGTGCGTTTTCCCAGTTTCTGCCGATGATTAGCTATTACCTTGAGCATGTTTTTGGTAAACATCAGCATGAACATCAATGTATGCTCCGCAATAGGAACAGCGGGAACACCGCGGGCGTTGGTAACGGTAAAAGAGCTATCCAGTACACCGGTGCCGTCCAGGTGTTCCAGACCTGTTGAAAAGGTGTGCAGCCATCGCAATCGAGGAGCGCGGGACAGAAGCTTGTACGGTACATACATGCAGTACAGGATGTCCGCTTCGGCTAAAAGCTTGTCCATAGCCTCTGATGATGGCGTACCTTCGTCGAAACGCTGGTAACGCAGTTCTGCACGAGCCAACTCTGTGGCGTCGGTCAATTGAAGTCCAGGAGATAGGGCGGACATTTTGTCCAGCCAACTTTTATCAGTTTTAGCGGTAACAACCAGTTTAACGGTATCTGCGCTCACCCTGACACCTCCATTTGAATCAACCCACGAATATTTCTAAACTTGCGTACAGTAAAGGCAAAACATGTGCGCAGTTTAACCCGTCCCCTCTATCGTGTCAACAAAGAAGATAATTAAAAATGCCGTTTATGTCCGTGCGTGTTGGAAACCCGTCCTACGGCTGCTATAATAGCTCTTGGCATGTCAAAGACAAACAACAAACAAACTCCATATAAACGGATTGTGGTTAAGCTGGGCACTAACATGCTCACCGCCGGCACCGACCACCTGGACCTGGAGGTCATGGCCAGCATGGTGGGACAGGTAGCGGCTTTGCATAAGCAGGGTAAAGAGGTCACCGTGGTTTCTTCCGGAGCTATCGCCGCCGGCCGCCACAAGCTGGGGCTGGATAAAAAGCGGAAGGACATCCCGTTCAAACAGGTGCTGGCTTCAGTAGGGCAAAGCCATCTCATGCATGCCTACGAACAACTTTTTGAGTGGCATCATATTGTAGTCGCCCAGGCGTTGCTTACTAAGGCCGTCCTGGCCGATAGAGCAGGCTACCTCAATGCCCGCAACACTCTACTAGCACTGATCGACCTGGGTGTGATATGTATTATCAACGAGAACGATGTGGTTGCAGTTGATGAGCTCGGTGGCGCCCGTTTTGGGGATAACGACCAGCTTTCGGCAATGGTGGCGAACCTGGTAGATGCCGACCTCCTGGTTATACTTACCGATATAGCCGGCCTCTATACTGCTGACCCTCATAAAGATGCCTCTGCAAAGCTTATACCGTGTGTGGAACATATTGATGAGGTAATAGAAAAACTCGGCGGGGACTCGGTAAGCGGTCGGGGTACAGGCGGTATGGCCACCAAGATTGAAGCCGCTAAACTGGCCACTGCTTCCGGGGTAGCGGTAATTATTGCTCAGGGGAGGGAACCCAGAATATTGGAGAGGTTGGCTGCTGGTGACGCATTGGGCACTCTGTTTGTCCCCTCGGCTACCAAACGGGAGAGCCGGGAGCGCTGGCTACTATCCGGATTATGCTGCATGGGAAGACTAAGTGTAGATAATGGGGCAGTTGAAGCACTGCATAAACAAAAGAAAAGCCTGTTGCCTGTCGGCATTAGAGAAGTTAAAGGAGACTTTCAAAGAGGGGATGTGGTGGATATTGTTGACGCCAGTGGCGACCGCATTGCATTTGGGATTACGAATTACAGCGCTGCTGATATTAACCGTATTAAGGGAGTCCATTCGGAGGAAATTGAAGCCTTATTGGGGTATGAATACGGTACCGAGGTAATACACCGAAACAACCTTGTCATATTATAATAAATCCTAAATCCGAAACCCTAAGGCACTAAATAAATCCAAATACCAAAAATCTAAGTCAAAAAATACTAATCTCAACTAAGCCGTCGTTTGGTATTTTTTATTTTGGTTTTGTTTAGGATTTCGTATTTAGAGCTTAGGATTTTACCCTGGTAATTAGCTGAGTTCGTTAAGGAGGAAATATGTCGGGAGCTATCTCAGGCTACGGAGTTTATATTCCAAGATATCGTATTAAACGTGACGACATAGCTAAAGCATGGTCCGGAAGCGCCAAAGGCGAGAACTGTATCCCACATGTTAATGAAGATGCCATCACGATGGCTGTCGAGGCAGCGCAAAACGCCATAGCTCACGCTGACATAAAAGCAACAGCTATTGATGCTATCTACCTGGGAACAGAATCATCCCCCAATATCGAGCAATCCTCAGTAGGTATAATTGGCGCAACTATTGGCGCCCGTCCCGACATAGATATGGTAGACTTTGGCTCTTCGCCCCGGGCCAGCGTAGCTGCCCTTAAAGCCTGCCTGGATGCTGTTGCTGCTGGCCGGATAAAGACAGCCATGGTTATTGGCTCCGATTGCCGGGCCGCTTCCCCGGGAAGCGACCTGGAACTGAGTTTTGGAGCGGCAGCAGTAGCTTTAATTGTTACGAAAGACAAGGGTATAGCCAATATTGAGGAAATTGACACCTACTCCACCGAGTTCAGAGATAGCTGGCGCTCTTCCAAAGAATCATATGTGAAGATGTTTGAACCCCGCTATACACGGGAATACGGCTATTCACACCATGTTTCTGAGGCAGCTAAGAGACTTTTGAATAAAATGGACGTATCTGCCAGCAGCTTCCAGCACGTCGTTTTGCAGCAGCCCGATGACCGCACCCCGCGTACAGTCGCTCGCTCTTTGGGCATCAGCCCCAAACAAATTGAATCAGGATTTATTTTTCCTCTGGCAGGGGATACCGGCGCCAGCTCTCTGTTGCTGGGTCTGGCAGCAATACTGGACAAGGCTAAACCGGGCGAGAAAATACTGGGTCTTTCCTATGGTTCCGGTGCTAGCGATGCAATGGCTTTAACTGTGGATGCAGAGATTAGTAAAAAACGCAGCCGCTCCAGACTGGTTGACCAGTATTGTGTCAGTAAGAAATATGTGGATTACACAACGTATCTGAAAACACGGGGCATTATCAAAGAGGACTCAGTTCCTTCTCGAATGGGCTTGCCGCCGATGAGTCCGCTTGTCAACCGCGAACTTCGGGAGTTGCTGCAACTTATCGGAGCTAAATGTCAGGGGTGTGGTTACATCAATTTCCCTCCGTCGGAGAGAAAAATCTGCATCCGTTGCGGAGGCACTAAATTCGACCAGGTATTTCTGTCACACAGGGGTAAAATCCATACATATTGTATCAGCTATTACCTGCCAGCCGGCTTCGATGAAGCGCCGTTGCCGGTTATTGTGGCCGATATGGAAGACGGGAGCCGGCACCGGGCTTTAGGGACAGAAATGATGCCTGAAGACGTAAAGATAGACAAGCCGGTTGAGATGGTAGTACGCCGCCTGGCTGTAGAGGATAATACAGCCCTGTATGCTAATGTGTTCCGTTTCCCCAGGATATAGGTAGGCTACGATCTCTCATAATCTGTGGATTGCACCCAGGGCTGTCCGCTTTGCGAGACTCTCGGATTCCGACTGGTCGGGATTCGGAGAAGCCCTGGGCATGGTTTTTTATAGCTATGCCCCAGACTTTAGTCTGGGGTACTGGGAAAAACCCATAAGGTTTACAGCATGAAGTCTTTAATAAAATGCAGACGAAGCTAAAAATCCACGGATTAGCGTATTTCGAATTGTCCTTTACAAATGACATCCCCACTGCTACAATATCCCTCGTAGCAAAAACGGGATTAAAACGAATTCTCAGCTTTGTATATAAATTACCGTTCGAGAACAATATTTCCTATTTATTGTTAGAGAGGAAGAAATTAATGGCCAATAGCATTCTTGTAGAAGCTCAGAAGAGTAAACGTACACAGCTCAGTGAAGTGGAGGCCAAAGCTCTACTCAAAGAAGCCGGCATTGACACAGTCGAAACCAGGCTAGCCAGCAGCCAGTCCCGGGCACTTGCCATAGCTCAGGAAATGGGCTTACCCGTGGCATTGAAAATCTCTTCACCGGATATTATTCATAAGAGTGATACCGGTGGAGTAAAGTTAGGCTTGAACAGTAAAAAGGCCGTTGCCACGGCGTATCGGGATATTATGACGGCTGTAAAACAAAAGGAACCGAAGGCCCATATTGATGGAGTTACGGTGCAGAAGATGGCCCGGCCAGGCATCGAGGTTATCATGGGGATGGCCAAAGATCCCCAGTTTGGTCCCTTCCTCATGTTCGGCCTTGGCGGTGTATGGGTAGAGGTGCTCAAAGATGTATCCTTCCGTATTGTGCCCATTACCCGCCGGGATGCGCGGGAGATGATAAAAGAGATAAAGGGTTATCCCCTCCTTGAAGGCTACCGCGGCAGTGAACCGGCGAATGTTCCATTATTGGAAGATATGTTACTTAAGCTTTCCTATTTTGTGGAACACAATCCAGAGATTAAAGAGCTGGACATCAACCCTATATTTGCCTATAAGAATGGAGCGTTAGCTGTTGATGCCCGGATAATACTGGAACCTCCTGCTTAAGAGAAGAATGCTTGTTGGAGATTTACTAACCAGGAATGCCCGCCGCTACCCGGACAAGGTGGCGTTGACCTTTGGTGCAAAACGCCATACGTTTTCTGAGCTTAATACCCATGCCAATAACGTAGCTCAGGGTTTCCACCGTCTGGGGTTGAAGCCTGGTGACAGATTAGCTATTCTAGCCGATAATTGCCCCGAGTATATAGAGACCATTTTCGCAGCCGCCAAAGCAGGACTGGTAATAGTTCCCATCAACACAAGGTTAAGGGAAGAGGATATAGCATTTATTATCCAGGACTCAGGTGCTCATGTCCTTATTCTAAGCGAAAGCTACTGGGAAATTATTAAATCCATTCGGCACCAGCTTACCGTGGCGCCTCACTTTATTACCATAGGTAACGGCCCCGGAGAGACCTATGAAGGACTGGTAACTTCTTCGCTTCCGCAGGGGTTTTCCGTCTCCCCAAAGGAAGAAGACCTTTACTGCATTGCCTATACCGGCGGCACAACCGGCTTGCCTAAAGGGGCCATGTTAAGCCACCGCAACATTCTGGCCGCCACTATGGACGGTATAGTGGATTTTGGGTTCAACTTCAAAGATGCAGGATTGGTATGCCATCCGTTGTTTCACATCAGCGCCCTGTGGACAGTGTTTACCCTTTTCTATCTAGGCAACCGTTGTGTTCTAATGAAAAGTTTTGACGCCCATTTATTTCTGGAAACTGTAGAACGCGAAAAGGTGACCAGTTTAGCCCTGGCATCGCCGCTCGTCATAGCTCTGTTGCACGAGCCGGATATTAATAAATTTAATCTCAGCAGTTTACGGGTGTTGCTGTATGCCGGGACCCCGCTGCCAGCTGAGATGCTAAAAAAGGCTATTTCGGTGTTTGGCAAGGTTCTATATGGCTGCTATTCACTCACCGAAGCGGTAACCTGCGTAACCGTATTTCTGCCAGAAGACCAGGTAACGGAGGGTTCTCCCGATGTATTAAAGCGGCTTAGCTCCTGCGGCCGGGAATCGGTAAATACCGAAGTCCGTATTTTAGATGAGGATGGAAAGCCGGTAACTCCGGGACAAATCGGGGAAATAACAGTCCGCGGCGATAGCATTATGAAAGGTTATTGGAACCAGCCACGCCGCACAGCCGAAGCCCTGAAAAACGGTTTATTGTTCACCGGCGACCTGGCTACAGTGGATGACGCCGGTTTTATATATACGTTTGACCGTAAAGTGGATACCATTATAAGTGGCGGACAAAGGGTATCATCTAAAGAAGTAGAGGAAATCATCTACCGGCACGCCGCTGTGCAAGAGGCTGCTGTTATAGGCATCAGAGATGAAAACCTGGGAGAAGCTATCCGGGCAGTAGTAGTACTTAGAACAGGCACAACAGCCTCAACAGAAGATATACTTTCTGTATGCCGGCAAAACCTGCCTCCCTATGCTATACCGCATTCGGTGGATTTCGTTACAGGACTTCCCCGTAATGCCATAGGCAAGATTCTTAAACGAACGCTTCGGGAAAAATACGGGAACCAGAAGCGCTGAACTTGAATAATATAAGCACTTATCCAATAATATTTGCCCCGGTATACCGGGGTGGAGGTTAAAGTTGTCCAATAACCGTTCCAACCTGGATAGGATGTTCAACCCCAAAGTCGTAGCTGTAATCGGGGATAAAAAAGCCAATGGTTATGGATTCCTGAAGGCCCTGAAGACTTTCAAGGGCACTGCGTATTCAGTCCAGATCGACCCGAACGAAATACCCAATATTGAAGCATTAGGCTATAAGAACTACCTGAGCCTGCTGGATATAAAAGAGCCTGTGGACTTTGTCATTATTGCCGTCCCCCGGCAGGTGGCTGCCAGAGTGCTGGCCGACTGCATAAAAAAGGGGGTGGGGGGTGTTACCCTCTTTACCTCTGGTTTCGCAGAGACCGATACCGAAGAAGGGAAAAAGCTTCAGGACACCCTTCAGAAAATGGCCAGAGAAGCCAATCTGACCTTGAATGGCCCTAATTGTATGGGTCTTTACCGTCCCAAGTTAGGGCTTCGCTTTACACCGGACCAATGGGTCGGGGAAGGAGGCACTGTGGCTTTCATAGCCCAGAGTGGCACTCACCTCTCTTATTTCAGCACCATGGGGCCTATCCACGGCCTGAAGGTCTCTGAATCCGTAAGCTACGGCAACGCCATTATCATGGATAGCCCCGACTATCTGGACTATTTTGTTCAAGACCCCGATACTCAAGCTATAGCCATGTACATCGAAGGCGTCAAGAATGGAAGGCGTTTCATGGACTCCCTCAAAGCCGCATCCCGGAAAATGCCTGTGGTTATCTGGAAGGGCGGCCTTACCGAAGAAGGCACCCATGCTACTTCGGCTCATACCGCCGCCCTGGCTGAATCGCCAATCCTATGGCGCACCCTTATGCGCCAGTGCAATGCAGTACAGGTCAGCAATTTGGAGGAGATAATAGATACACTTAAAGCATTGCTCTATATGAAACCAGTTACCGGCTACCGTTTCGGACTGGTATCCTTAAGCGGAGGCCAATCGGTGGCTATAACCGACGCCTTTGCCACCGAGGGAATCAAGGTGCCCAGGTTGAGCCAGTCCTCTATTGACGAACTCAGCCAGATATTTACCCTTATCGGGGGCAGCTACCGTAATCCCTTTGACATCAGCGCCTTCACACTGAGTATTGAAAATCTTAACAAGCTTTTGAATGTGCTTGACAGGGATGAAAATATCGATGCCATAGCTCTGGAGCTTTCAACAATGTTCCTTTCCCGCCGGTTGGAAAGGGAACCCCAGTTTATCGATTCACTGGTACAGGCCCTGGTAGATTTTAAAGCCCGTTCCAGCAAGGGGGTAATAGGCATCGTAATAGCCGGAGCTAA
>Ga0209514_10005628_pt1 | contig 15869 bp, 9 predicted proteins | sample Subgrocontami58m_FD_187452 | JGI IMG/M metagenome (GOLD analysis project Ga0209514, IMG submission 187452) | Subsurface groundwater microbial communities from S. Glens Falls, New York, USA - GMW37 contaminated, 5.8 m (SPAdes) (version 3) | ecosystem: Environmental > Aquatic > Deep subsurface >...
CCCTCTTCCCGACGCCTCACCACTGGGACCGCAGGGGGGCGCGAGCTGGGGCTCAAAAGCTCGCCCCCCTGCTCGTTTTAACTCGCAATTGCACGCGACCTGGCTTCCGTTCACTGGAAGAACTATAAGGGTGGACAGCGTTCACGCTGCAGCCGAGCCGTTGCAGCGATGCCGTGGTGATTACTCTTTGGCAGCAGGCTAAAGCCCGCGTTCCAATCGTGTGCGGCTACGATTCTCGACAGGAACGCAGCCTTCAGGCTGCAGCCGAGGCATTGCACCAGCAGGCTAAAGCCCGCGTTCCTCACAACACTCCATACTTATCATAAACCTGTCGGAGGCTGTGGCCTTGCAGCAACTCGCGCCGTGAATCGTTTTCCTTTCCCACTTTTTCCGCGGCCAATCGCAGCACCTCATTCTCGACTGGTTTTGGAATCACCACCACGCCGTCGAAATCGCCGAAGACCAATTCGCCCAAGTGAACCAGCACTTCCCCGCATTTCACCGGCACATCATACGCCATGACCTTGCCTCGGCCTTTACTGTCGAGCGGTCGAATGCCTTGATAAAACACCGGGAACTGCATCTCGATTATTTTTTTGCAATCCCGGATTTGGCTGTCGCAAATGCATCCCACCGCCCCATTCCGTTTCGCGACGGTGGTCATCAGTTCACCCCAAGGCGCGTTGCTCCCGGCGTAATCGGTGGAGTGGACCGGAACATCTCCCGCTTTCAATGAGTCCATCACTTCGATCTCGAGACGGTACGGATCGTCATCGACGTGGTCCATTTCCATCCAGCGAATCGGCCGGGCGCGTCCGACGATGGTGCAGTGATTTGGATCGAGCGGCCGCAATCTCTGATGCATGGCTTGCTGGCGAAAATCCAATCCGTCCAGAATGTCGCAGACCGCGGCAACATAGAGGTGCTGTCGAATCCATTCGAAACATTCGGCGTCATTCGCAAAGGAGAGTTTGGACATAGGTCTTTCAATTTCGAAGCTCGCCTGGTCTGAGGCGCTCGCTAGGTAGAGCTTGTCCCAAAACCCCGGATTTTGCGAACTTCGTCGAAAACTTTGTCGAAAACTTGATCGAAACGGCCCGGTCCTCGACAAAAGTGGTTCGACAAAGTTTGCGATAAAGGATGAAAACCACGTTGCTGGGACAGCCCCTAGGTCTTCCTCACTCGAAACCGCTCAACTGCTTTTTCATCAATTTCAATTCCCAAACCGTTTCCCTTCGGAACGGCGATGAATCCGTCCTGATCCATCTGCACCGGGTTGCGAATGATCTCACGGAGCATCGGATTGTCGCAGACGTTGTATTCGAGGAACAAGCTCCGCCTCAGGCAAGCGTTCACGTGCAAGCTCGCCGCCGTCAGCAAATCGGTCAACCACGCGTGCGGACAGACATCCACCCCGGCTCGCTCGGCTTCCCAAATAATTTTTCGGATTTGAGTGAACCCGCCGCAACGGCTCAGGTCCGGTTGCACGACATCGATTTTTCCGCGGGTGATCAAGTCATGAAAGCCCCACGCGGTGGCTTCCTGTTCTCCCGCCGCAAGCCTGGTCTTGAGGCCGGCCTCCTTCACGCGGGCATAGCCGTCGTAGCACTCGGGGTGAAGAAAATCTTCCAACCAAAAAATGTGATACGGTTCGAGCTCACGAATGAGGTCGATGGCATCGTAAGCGCTGCGGTCGACCATCCACCCTGGATCGATCAACAACTCCACCTTCGGGCCAATCGCTTCGCGCGCTGCCGCGACGAGCGCCACATCGCGTTTCCGATCCTGCCCGAAAATGCCCCAGCCAAACTTGAGGGCGGTGAAGCCGCGTTCGACATAAAACTGGCCGGCGCGTTTCATCGCGTCTGGCGTGGGGCGAAACAACGTCGACGCATAAGCGCGGACCCGGTCCCGGTAAGCGCCTCCTAAAATCTTGTGCAGCGGGCGGCCAACGGCCTTGCCAATGATGTCGTGGCAAGCGATGTCAAACCCGGAAAGAACTTGCACGGCCACGCCGCGCCGGCCGTAATAAATCGTGCCGCGATAAATTTTGTCCCAGAGCCGTTCGACCTCGAAAGGGTCCTCGCCTAAAACCAATGATTTTAATCCCTCGAAAACACCGGCGCCGCTTTCCGGAGCGTTCACCACCGCGGCGCCGACGTGGGGCGCTGTTTCGATGTCGGACCACCCGGTGATCCCTTCGTCCGTGCTGACTTTGAGCAGCAAGCAATGTTTCACCCCGTGCGCCTCTTCGCTCCCGACGGGCGGCTTGTTCTCGTAGGGAGATTTCAGCACCACGGCTTCGATGTCAGTGATCTTCATGTGTCGCCTAAAACTCGAGCGCGACTTTCAACGCCTCGTTCTTCCCATCCCGGGCAAGCTCAAACGCCCGGGGCCATTTATCGAACGGCAAGCGATGCGTGATCAACGAGCGCAAACCGATCGCCGGATCGCTCAGGAGAGCCAGCGCAGGATCAATCAAATCCTGATCGTTGCACGCCCCGAGAATTTCCAGTTCATGCGTATGGACCTTAAATAAATCGATCATGGCACCGCGATTAATCGCGCTGAAAATCACGGCGCGGCCTCGCGCACGCAAGCTTCTCAAGCAAGTGTCCAGCGCAGATTGAGCGCCCGTGGCGAGGATCGCCAGATCCACACCGCGGCCGCCGGTCGCGGCTTGAATCGCAGCGGACAAATCCGGCAGGCGCGTTTCGTTGAGCCTGATCGCTTCGGGGACATGTTCCAAACGAAAATCGTGACGGCCGGCCAGAATCAATCGAGTGGGTTTCCGCCGGAGGATCAAACGCGCAATCAGGATTCCGAAAGGTCCGTCGCCCACGATCAATGCTGTTTCGCCCGAGCGCATTCGGCCCCGTTCCACTGCTTCCAGGCATACCGCCACCGGTTCGAGCAACGGCGCCGCCTCCCAAGCAACGTCGTCCGTGACCCGGCGCGCCCGATCGGCACGAATGCAAAAAAATTCCGCAAACGTGCCATCGCGGTCGAGACCAAGATGGCCCATGCGCGAACATAAATGTCCAAGGCCGCGCTGGCAGTTCTCGCATTGCCGGCACGGAATCACCGGATGCGCCACCACGCGATCGCCGGGCTCGAAGCCAGCCACCTCGGTTCCGATTGCCGCGACGGTTCCACAACCTTCATGACCGAGCACGCGCGGGAGAGCGATGCCGAATGGATTATGCGCGATGTCATTCAGGTCTGAAGTGCAGATCGTCGTCGTCGCCGTCCGCACGAGCAACTCATCCGCGCGCGGTTCAGGAACCGGCACTTGGACTTCGCCGAGTTGGCCAGGCGAAGTCAGTTGCAAGGCTCGCATACTCATCCCCGCGCCCGCTTTCCGGGATTCGCCAGTCCGAGCAACTCGAGGCTGTCGCGGTGGATAATCCCTTCGATCACCTCTTCCGGAACGCGCGGCAAACCGCTCTTGCCAACAATATCATTGAGATGCCGCACGCCTTCGAGCGAATCGCCTGTCGTGGTGAATGGAAAATCGGAGCCGAACAAAACCTTGGCCTCAGCTCGGTATTCAACCAGCAGGCGCATTGAATTGTAGAATTGCCAAGGCCGGTAATATAACGCAGAGAGATCCGCGAAGACATTGGCATTTCGGCGAATCACCGCGATGGTTTCGCCTTCCCACGGATGGCCTAAATGCGCCAGCACGAGTTTCAGATCCGGAAAATCAATTGCCACCTGGTCCATGAGCGCCGGACGCGCGTATTCCAACGGCGTGCCGCTCGAGAATGTTGTCGCCATGTGGGTGAGGATCGGAAGCCCGTGTTTCTGACAGTAGCCGTAAATTTCGCGGCAGCGCGGGTCGTGAGGATGAACGCCTTGGTAGATCGGCGACACTTTCACGCCTTGGCAGCGGAGGTCCTGATGGCAGCGTTCGAGTTCTTGCTGAAAGCCCGCCTGGCCAGGATCAATGGAGGCAAAGAAGATCAAACGGTCCGGCGCAGTTCGCACATGAGCAGCCACGATTTCATTCGGCACGTTCCAACCGGTAGCCGCGCCCTGAATTCCGAACACAACCGCGACATCCGCGGCTTGGGTCGTGCTGAGATGACGCTCCGCGACGTTGCCCCAGACTTTTGGATTCACGCCGCACCGGGCCAGATCGGCTAACAGCTGCGGTCCGAAATCGGTGTCAGGCCGGAAGACGTGCGTATGGACATCGACAATCATCTTCATGGGAAGATGCTTCTGGGCAGCGAAGTTTCCGGAGCGAACTGCGGCCCCAAAGCATAAGCAATTAAGCGATCGAGGAGAAATCTTGCGGCAGGATCATCCGCATCGGTCACATGCGCGAAGTTGAATCCGCTGACCAGCAGTTTGCCTTTCCCGACGGCGGCTTCGAACAAGTAAGCACGATTGGCCAGCCGATTTGGCCGGTCGATGCACCGAATGATCGGGGAAATGTTCGCGGGCAATGAATCCAGCAGGACCGTTTTCGACCCTTGAATCACTGAATAAAACTGCAGGTCGCACCAGTTGTCGGTCGCTACCTCACGCAGCGCCGGATGGCGCGGATCCATAATTGTCCCGGATGGTCCGCCGCCGTCCCACGATGAAAGCCGGAAATTTGTCTTCTCCGTTGGAAACACAGGCTCGGGATTGAGCAGAAAAGCACGGCCGCCCGCCTCGAGGTATTCCATCGTCTCGGCATCGAGCCGGTCCGTCACGAGCAACGCGGTATCGGTAAGGGACGGTTTTGCCGCGTCATCAGGCGGCGTACCAAAAGCTTTGGCGAGCGAATCGAGCCGATGCCAGCGAATCCTCCGCGACGTATCGGGCGGACCGTGCCGCGGAATGACCCAGACATTCCACGAGTTTTCGCAATGGCCATTGGCGTCGATGAGTTCCGCCGAGAGCACGAGTTTCTTGGCGCGATCCGTTTCGGGCATTTTCAAGACGAAGCCAGCGAGCTCTTGCACGCCATCGGAACGGATCCGTAAATTTGAATGCTCGCCGGACGAGATGATCTCGTTCCCGGCACGGAGCGCCCACTTCAGCGTGGCCGAGTCGGAAGGTTCATCTTCGTATCTTGAAACCAGAAATTTGACCGACACGATGCGGCCTGCCGGAAAATTTCGACCGGGAGAGTCGAGCAACAAAACCGTTGGTGAATTGAATTTCCGGAATTCCTGCGGGGCAAAAGCTTTTGGGCGGAAAAACATGTCGACCACTCCCTCGGCGCAATTTGGATAATCCTGGAACAGCCAGACGGACGTGCCACTTAAACGCGAGCCGCGCGCTGCTTCGAGATTCGATTTCAGGCAGGCCGCCTGCAGTTTGTAAGAAGCCGCCAGCCAGCTCGGATAAACATCCAGGAGTTGCCGGCGAGCCGCCAGCTCACGCGTTTGAATCAGCCAGTACGGACGAACGCCATTTTCGAAGAGCGAGAGTTGGCGAAGGTCCGGCAGCGTGACGAAGTAACCCATCTCGTGGGCGACGACCGGCTTCTTTATGTCCGCCGGAAAATCGTATTTCCCATCGCCGAATCCGATCGAGTTGCCCTCGCCGAATTGCACCACGAGAAAATCCAACGTCTCGCGGCCACGGTTATTAAAGCCGCACCCATCGGAATCAATCACCGGCCGTGTTGGATCGAGCCGCTTCGCTGTTCGGTACATTTCCGGCGCAAGATCGAACGACCCGTATTGCTCGTTGCCCATGCACCACGTCACGATCGAGGGATGATTGCGATTTAAACGAATCACCCGCGACCATTCCTCGAGCGCGAGCCGCTTTGCTTCCGGCGTTTTTGGCAAATCCCAGCTGTAAGCGAAGGGAAACTCCGGCTGCAGCATCATGCCCAATTCATCCGCCGCATCGAGATACTCCTCGGTGGGAATCCAGCTGTGATGCCGGACGTAATTGAATCCGTATTCGCGCGCGGCTGCGAGGCGCTGGCGCAACGACGCTTTGTCCGCCGGCGGGCAAATCGAATTTGGAAAAATACAATCATCGCCATAGCCGCGCAGGAAAATGGGTTTGCCATTGAGCAGGAATTTCCCGCCAACAATCTGAAACTCGCGCATGCCAAATCGAACTGTCCGCGTGTCAATCGTATTGCCGTCCGAAACCAACCGCACTTCGGCGGTGTAAAGATGCGGCGTTTTAGGCGACCAAAGTTTTGCGCCTGGAAGTTGGGCCTCCAGGATCGTCTCGATTCCCGCAGAGCCGGCTGTGCCTTGTGAATGCGCGACAGCTCGCCCGTTCGCATCGACGATTTCCGCAACGACTGTCATGCTCTGGTGATCACTTCCGGAGAGTGCCACGTGCAATTCCGCCGTTTCATCCGAGAGGCGAGGCCGCACGAAAACTTCCTCGATCCAGGTTGGGGGCGTCGCTTCGAGCGTGACCTTCCGGTGCAACCCGCCCCAGCTCAGATAAAGAAAATCGAGCGTGTCCAAGCAGCCCATCAACGGATCCACTTCGGGGCGGCGGCGGGCGTCCACTCGCACCGCAATGGTGATTTGTTCGCCGGCGCGGGCTTGCTTCGACAGATTGATTCGAAAGGGCGTCAGGTAGGAGTGGTGGCTCGCGGCCAGGTTTCCATCGATCCACACGGCCGCTTCGCGATGAACTCCGCCGAAAACGAGCCACGGAATGCGGCCGTTCCATTCCGCCGGAATTCGGACGGTTTTGCGGCACCACGCCGGGCCGGGAAAAACGTGGAACAGCTTTTCGGATTCGCGTTCGGCGCCGGGAAGGTTGCGCCCATTCAAAAATTTCTTTTCGTAATCGCGCAGGAGCTGTTCGGATGGAAACTCTGCTCCTTGCGCGTTCCAAGCGCCTGGAACGATTATTTTGCTTTTGAAACGAATGGCGCTGTCGAACCAATGTTTCTCCCGGCCTTCATCTTGTGGATCGATTTGGAATTCCCATTCGCCCGAGAGATCGATCGATGAGCGAGGAACCCGACTGCTTTTCGATCTAACATTCGGCACTAGTGCGGCCGCGGTCTGTCGAGTGACAGCACGATCAGCCGCACCGATGGCGTTCTCAACAAAAATTTCGCGTTCAGTCCAGCTCGGTTCCCATCCGATCGGCAATGTCAGGACAGGTCCTGATTTCGCGGCTGGATGCAGCGCTCGGAGTTCGCGGCTTTCTCCGGTGACGATTGGAGCATCGGCCATCCGGAGCAATCCCATCGGCGCGCCGGCGTTTTGCGGGTCGCCATCTTCGCGCATGTTTCCAGTGAACAGAACGTATTGCGCGTCCGGCGAAACATGCCCGCCATAAATATGCCGGCCATCTTCACCATAGAGGAGCCGCCTCGATTTTCCATCGGCGTCCGCCATCCACAACTGAGTCCAGCCTTGGCCGTGGTTTTCTTTTTGTCCGGGAGGCCGCCACGAAAACACCACCCGTCGGCTGTCTGGAAACCAGTCGGGCGTGCAACAATCAACGCGGTTGATCGCTTCGGTTTCGCCGGTCACCGCATTCATTCGCGCGACACTCCAGCCAGTGCCGTAAGAATTCGCCACGCCAGAAAGCCATTCGCCATCGGGCGACCAGGTCATTTGTTGGAAGAACCCGTGCCGTGGGAGGCGCCGAACGATTTCCCGGCTTTCGATATCAACGAATGAAATCCCTTTAATCGAAAGGCGGGCCAGTTGGCTGCCGTCCGGACTCCAACTTGCCCATGGGAATTCGCCTGGACCGCCGACGACACGCGCTTGGGTTCCGTCACTGTTCGCGAGCACCAACTCCCCTTGTTCGCCGTAGCGGTTGCCTTCGATCGTTTCGGTCCGCCCTAAACGTCGATACAACAGCTTGCGGCCGTCGCGTGAAAATTGCGGGGCCGCCTCGTTGTAATTCTTCGTGGCGGTAATGGTTCGGGACGCTGAACCGTCTGGGCGGCAGACGAACAGATCCCAATCGCCGGCTTCGGAACGAGCGCAGTAAACGATCCAGCCTTTCTGTTGGACTTCGCTGGCTAAGATCCGTTCCGAGCTGGTTTTTGACGAAACGGATAGTTCGCCATTCGCATCAACAGCCGACGCGGAGGACAGCAGCAGCAGGCCGAGAACAAAACGAAGGTGAATCAACATGAGCGTTGCGATTTGAAGGATTGTTCGCAATCCAGCGCGGAGCAGGCAAGGAATTTGCCGTTCGGCTAAAGCGCGCGTTCCGACCGTGGGCGGTTACGACTCTCGCCAGGAACGCAGCGTTCACGCTGCAGCCAAGGCGTTGCACCGAATGCTGGGATGATTACTCTTTGGCTGCAGGCTGAAGCCCGCGTTCCGATCGTGTGCGGCTGCGAATTGCCCGGAACGCAGCGTTCACGCTGCAGGCGAGGCGTTGCACCAATGCCGTGGTGATTACTCTTTGGCTGCAGGCCAGCCCGCGTTCCGATCGTGTGCGGCTGCGAATTGCCCGGAACGCAGCGTTCACGCTGCAGCCCAGGCGTTGCATCAATGCCGTGGTGATTACTCTTTGGCTGCAGGCCAGCCCGCGTTCTGATCGTGTGCGGCTGCGAATTGCCCGGAACGCAGCGTTCACGCTGCAGCCCAGGCGTTGCACCAAGCCAATCGACTCAATCACTCCACACGAACGACCAGTTCTTTCCGTGCTGAAAATCGGGCGACTTCAAAGTGGCCTGCAGGTACTGCACGTGCGAATCGACAAACAAAACATTCCCATAACCGAGGTCCTTTTTTTCGTGCCAGTACATGTATTCAAAGGCCCGCTGCCACTTCGGATGCTCGAACCAAACATTGAACGAAAAATCGTTCGCCAGGATGATTTGCGTGGGGTGCTTGATGTCGCTTCCCTTCCTGAGCATTAACCCTTTGACGCCGTCGTTGTCGTTCGCGCTCGAGTTATAAAAATGACTGCTCCCAAACGTGTCATACACCGTCGGCTTGCGCGTGATCGGCCAAGCGCCTCCAAACGCGCCGTTGTCGCTCGGACATTTAAAGGCGAGCGCGGCGCCGGCTGTGTTGGTTTTGACTGCGCCATTGACGCTGACGTACGGGTTCAAACAGCGGAACGGCGTTTGCGACGTGCCTTCCGTTCCCTTCTTTCCGCCCCAGCAATAATAGGTCGTGTCGACCTGATTGTTCACATTGGGAAAGCGATCGCGGAAATCGTCCATGTACAGCACGCAAGCGATTCCTTGCTGCTTCAGGTTCGAAACACACTGGATGCGCTTGGCCCGCTCCTTCGCTCGGCCGAGCGCGGGCAACAGCATGCCCGCCAGAATGGCGATGATTGCGATCACCACCAGCAGTTCGATCAGGGTGAAACCGCGCAGGGGGAAAGGAGCGGATTGCTGCGGGGAAACCACTCGAGCTGGTCTGATGGAACCGCCCGTTTGAACTGCGCACGCCCGTCTCATGATTGATCGCTCGCTCTGCTACCAACGAAGCATATCGAATGATTGAATCGGGGCCGAACTGGAAAGCGAGATAAAATTTCCGGACGGCGTGCTCTTGACATTTGAGCAAGATGGGCCACTTAGAGACACTCAATTCCACGTCCATGAATTATAAACGGCGTCAGCCGCCCCAAAAAACGAATCCCTCCGCCTTCACCCTCATCGAACTGCTGGTGGTGATCGCGATCATCGCGATTTTAGCCTCGCTACTCCTTCCCGCCTTGGCGCGAGCCAAGGAGAAGGCCAAAGGAATAAAATGCGTGAGCAACGAAAAACAGATCGCCCTCGGATATTTATTATACGCTTCGGATCATTCCGATTATTTGCCGCTCGCGGCGCATGAAGGCGACGCAGCGCCGTGCCAATGGTTCTTCGAGATTTCCCCCTACATCGGAAATCAAACTGCCAGCTACACAGGCCTGGTGGCGAAAGCAAAGGTCGTCGCGTGCCCCTCCGCGAAACTCGAGAACGTGTTTCCTTCCTCCACGCCAGCAGCTCAGGCTTATGGAGGGTACGGACAAAATTATGTTTATCTTGGCTACCTCACCGAAGCCGATCGGATCAGAGTCAGCAAAATCACGAAACCGACCGAAACCTGCATGAACGGGGATGGGCTCGACCGTGCGCCAGGATTGAACTGGTGGAATTTTGGTTATCTCTATCCACCATCGCTTGCGCCTTGGGGCACTACCAAAGTCCAGCCTTACGTTCGCCACGGGAAAGGCGCCAACTATTCATGGGCCGATGGACACGTCTCGTTGACCTCGTGGAAGATCATGTCCGCGGGCGCGAACGGAAAGATCGACTGGTTTTACATGACCACACCAGACGATCGAAAGCCCCAGTGGGCCCAATAGCGCGCTCGTTGGAATCGGATTGGGACGAAAAAAGCTTATCCCTCAGGCCACGTAACTGTAATCGTATGGCTTCCGCATTTCGCGAGCTAGGTGCGTGTTGGCTTCTTTCGCGCCGTCGCCCGTGAAGACTTCCTTCGCCGGATCCCACTGGAGCTTCCGGCCGAGATGCATGGCGATAATGATGAGGTGGCCGATGACAGCGGAGCGATGTCCCTGTTCGACGTGCGCCACCGGATTTTTGCGCGACCGAACGCAGTCGAAGAAATTGGCCATGTGGTTGTTGCTCTCTTCGAGCTTGATGGCGTCCGCGGGAAGCGGGGTCAGATAGATGTCCTCCTTGCTCGCGCTCAGATCGCCGCGGTTTACCCAGATCCAACCTTCCGTGCCGGTGAAACGGACACCATTGCGCTGGCCCTTGGGATCCAGAATCCCGCCGAACGGACTGTCCGCCGTCGTCGTTTTGACGATTTGCCGGATGTCCTTGGCCCAATGCAGCGTCGCCTCGAATTCCTTGCACGTGGTGAAGCCTCCCGGGATTGGACCGACCGTGGCTCTGGCCTCCACTGCGATTGGGCCGTCCTGCCCGATGGCCCAGCGGGCAATATCGTTGTGATGCGCGCCCCAGTCCGTGACGGGACCGCCGGCATAGTCCCACCACCAACGGAACGTGTTGTTCGCACGCTCTTTCATGTAGGCCACTTTTGGGGCCTGACCGAGCCAGAGATCCCAGTTCAATCCCGCGGGCACAATTTGGTCGGTGGCGAACGGGCCTTCGCGCAGTCCGGCTGGGACGAACACTTCGACGGTCTGGAGTTTGCCGATCCGTTGGTTGCGGACCAGCTCGCAGGCCAGACGGAAGCGCCGATCGCTGCGCTGCTGGGTGCCAGTCTGGAAGACGATCTTGTTATCGCGCACGGCCCGGATCACATGCTTGCCTTCGTCAATGGTGAGGGTAAGCGGTTTCTCACCGTACACGTCCTTCCTCGCCCGGGCCGCTCCGATGTTGATCAAAGAATGCCAGTGGTCAGGCGTGCCGTTGACGATGATATCGACATCCTTTCGTTCGAGGACTTTTCGGAAGTCGCTGAACGTGGCGGGCGCTTTGCCATCCTTGGAATAACGCTGCGCCACATTCTTCACAGAATTCTCCTTCACATCGCAGAGGGCGACGACGTTGCCAAACTTGGCGGCCCCGGCCAGATCCCCGCTTCCCTGTCCCCCGCAGCCGATCAGCGCAAGACCCGGGCGGTTGTTGGGCGAGGTCGGTGGCGCGGTGATTCGCTCCGCCGCACGCGCAAGGTCGCGCTCCACAAACCAGAGCGGCAGTCCGGTGGTGGCGGCGGTCAGACTGCATCGCTTGATGAAGGAACGGCGGGAAATCTGGAATGGATTGGGCATGGGGAGATTGAAAGCGCACTCGGTTCAACGGTCAAGGCGAAGTCTTCCCGGTTACTTTCCAGGCTGGCGCATCCATGATCCATTGGGCGCAGCAATTCTCATTTTGCGCGCTCCAATCCATAACGAGAATTGCTGCGTTGGGGCGATCTCGAGATGAACCTAAAGTTGGTGTATCCGATAAAAGCTCTGCTTCGCACTCTTCACCGCGCCAGCATCCGTGAACGTACGCTCCGATAGCGCCGCGCCGATCGCCTGGAACGGCCCACTCACGGAGCTTCCTTTTTCAACCTGAAACTGCGGGCCGCCTCCTTCCCAACGTAACGTCAGGTTTCCAGTCGCGAGGTCAGCTTTCGTCTCGATGATTTTCAGCGGCAGCGCCGGTGAACTTCCCGTTCCGCTAATCGCGAAATCAAACGGATTCTTATCGCTGTCATTCTCAATCGAAATGGTCGCGGTTCGAACTCCTGTCGCTGCGGGCGCGAAGCGGATCGTGAACACAGCGTTTGCGCCTGGAGCGATCTGCGATGGGGGTTGCGCGAGCACGGTGAACTCCTTGGCTTGGAGCCCTGTGACCGCAATTTTTGTCGAGCCGCTCAGATTCAAAGGCGCCGTTCCAACGTTTGAGATCGTGAACGTGCGATCGACTGTGCCCGTTCCTGCGGCCGCCTGGCCAAAGTCCGTTCCGTTCAGATTCGTGGTGGTGGTCGCTCCGTCAACAATCGAAACATTGTTTCCGAGCACGTTGATGTCCGGCAGGTCGAGCACCGTCCCGGCGGGGACGAACACGATGTCGCGCAGGTAATCGCCGTGGTTGAAACTTTGCGTTGGCCGCCCGGCGCGCGTGGTCGTGAACACGCCCGCGTTGGCTGGGTAAAACAAGTGCTGGCCATTATTGCCTTCGTTGGCGAGGTCAGGAAGGTTGGGATAATTCCTCTTTGGACTGGTTCCATTTGAAATCGAAACGGTGTAGTCGGTGTCCGCCTCGATATCGACATCCGGAATGTCAAACGTGATCCAGCCGGTCGTGCCGCCATAATTCCAGGTGTACGGCCCGCCGATGACTGTCTCGTCGCTATTGCGCCAGATCCGCGCGGTGTGATCGCCCCTCTCGCTTGTTAATGAAAAGACCCGGAGATGCGTGATCTTGCCCGCGATGGAAGAGTGAAAAATTGTGCCCAGCTCATAGTACGTGCCGTCGAAATCAACATCCTTGCCAATCTTTGTGTCAGCCCAAATCGTTTCACGACCGGTCGAAAATCCCGCGCCTTGCACTGCGAATTCATACGGATTTTCGCTGCCATCGTTGCTGGCGATGGCGACGGTCGCTTGGCGAAAACCGCGATTGGCTGGATCGAACCGAAGCGTGAACGTGGCGCTCGCGCCGGGCGCGATCGGCGAGCTGGGCTGCGCGGTGACAATGAAATCGCCAGCTTGCGGACCGTTGACGGTCACCATGGGATTGCCCAACACCAGCGGGGCATCTCCAGGATTTTGAATCGTGAAGGTTTGGTCGCGCGTGCCGCTCTTGACATCGAGGCTGCCGAAATCCGTTCCATCCAACAGCGACGGGCTCGTGTCGCCCGAGACGATGAGTTTGCCTTTCGACCGCAGATCGAGCTCAGGTCCAGGCGCGGTCCCGATGGGAGTTCCTTCCGCGTAAATGCAATAAGTTCGCGCGGGCGCATCTAAGAATTGCGTGCTCTCCGTCAGATTGATCAGGTCGGGCCATTGTCCGCCGACATCCATGAAGGCGTAAATTCCGAAGTAAGCAGTGCCGACTGGGTCAGCTTGGACGCGCGCCCCCGCTGTATCCGCCCAGATCACCAGCCAATAATAATTCCCGCCCGTCAAATCGAGTGGCGACGTCAGCGTGAAGGCATTCCAGCCGTTGGTTGCGTTAACAACGTCGACGCTGCCCCGGAGAAGACGATCAGCCCAGCCGTTCGTGTCCGAATAAACCGCGCATTTGAAGGTTCCATCCAGTTCGAGAACGCGGGCGCGCAATTCCGTTATTCGCATATCGACCGGGGCTTGAAAACGGTTCCCGTGAATCTGCGCGTCATCGATATTTCGCGCGAAGCTGCCGTCGCTGTCATGGCCGATGATTCCCGCGCCGCCGCCGAGGCCAAGCCCTTGCATGGCGAAGTCCCACGGATTGGCCGGAGAGTCGCCGTGCGGAATCGTGAGGGTGGCTTGCCGGAGCCCAACCGCTGATGGAGCGAACCGAACGCTGAACGCGGCGCTTGCTCCTGGCGCAATGCTCGCTGGCGGCTGCGTAATCACACTAAAATCCGCAGCATTCGGGCCGGAGATTGCAATCCTTGGGCTTCCGGTCAGATCAAGGCTAGCTTGGCCCACATTGTAAATCGTAAAGCGGCCTTCGCGCGTGCCGCTCTTTGCCGTTGCCGCGCCAACATCCGTGCCGTTCGCGGGAGATGGCGCGCTGGTTCCATCGGCGATCTCGATGAGCTTTCCTTCGAGGTCCATCTCGGGACCGGTAATGCCCAGCGGCGTTCCTTCGGCATAAAGACACAACATGAACGTGTCAGTCGTCCCGAGTGCGACCGGATTTGGCCAATCGCCGTAAGGATAATCGGCGTGCTTCGAAAGGCCGCCATTGTCCGCATAAACACGGGCTCCGGACGCGTCCGACCAAATCGCCAGCCAATAAAAATTTCCGGCGCTGACGTCGACCGGCTGTTTCAACGCGAAGGTCTGCCATCCGCTCGGGGGGCTGCTGAGTTGAGAAGTTGATCCGAGCAACTGCTGCGGGCTTCCATCTTGATCAGAGTAGATCGCGCACTGGTACGAGCCGGCCAGTTCGAGCTCCCGCACTTTAGCTTTTATTTCTGTGATCCGCATGTTCCGCAACGCCTGTTGGCGGGTCGCGTAGATCGAATCGGCGTTGATCGTCCGCAGGAAAGTTCCTTCGCTGGCGTTTCCCATGAGCCGATTGCCGCTGGCCAAGCCGACTCCTTCAATTCCAAACAGGTAAGCTGCGCCGGCGCTGGTGTTGTTCGTGATCGTGACCAGGGCATCGCGCAATCCACCGCCGGAAGGGCTGAATCGAATCGTGAAGGCGGCCGTTCCGCCCGGCGGGACGGGCGAGGCCGGTTGCGCTGTGACCGTAAAATCCGCCGCGTTTGGTCCGCTGATTGCGACTTTCGGGTTTCCGCTCAGATCGAGATTCGCCTGGCCCGTGTTCGAGATAGTGAAGGTGTGCTCGCGCGCGGCGCTGTTGAGATTGATGCCTCCGAATTGCGTGTCATCAGCCGTGCTCGGTGAAAGGTCGGCATTCGTAATGTCCGCGCCATTTCCTTTTACTTTCATGGTCGGGCCCGTGAGGTTGGGCGCGAAAACAATATCGCGCAAATAAGCCGTGTTATTGAAGCTGGTGGTCGGACGAGTTCCGGCGGTTTCACTGAAAACGCCCGCGCCGGCCGAATAAGAGAGGTGCTGGCCATTGCTGCCCGCGTTGACGAAGAAAAAAGCATTGGCTGGATACCAGCCATCCGCCGCGGTCGAAATAGAAATCGTGTAGTCCTGGTTCGCCAGCACAGGCACGTCCGGAATGTCGAGCGTGATCCAGTTCTCCTCTCCCCCAAACGTCCATGGGATTGGCCCGGCAATTAACGCATTGTCGGCGTTTCGCCAGATGCGCACCTGGTGTTCACCCGTTTCCTCGGCGAGCGAAAAGACCCGAACGGCCGTGATGCTTCCAGGGGCCGCGGGATTGAAGATCGTGCCGAGTTCCCAGTTGGGGGCGTCGCTGAAGCGGCCAGCTGGAGTGACTGACTCTGGGAAAATCGACTCGGAAGCCGCGTCTGCAAGTGGGAGGGCCACGGAGAGGATGATTGCGCCATAAACCGAGCGGAAGGCAGGTGTGAGTTTCATAGATTCTTCTTTCGACATTCTCGTCGCAAAACCTCTCAGATTCTTAGATCAATCAAATCCGAAATTCGAAGCTCGGAATTCGACCCGTCCTCCGAAGCTTCAGCGAAGGAGGAAACAAATTCGAAGAACCAAAATTCAAATGCTCAAAACGAGCAGGGGTTTTCCCTGAAGCTCAATGGCCAGCAATGGCTTTGTTTTGGGTTTTGGATTTGAAGGGGTCAAGTCCTGATTATAATTTGTCACTTTGAGAGTGGGGGTTCGGAAAGGGTGAGGCGCTCCTCATTGTCTAGCCAGATTTGGTTTATTTT
>Ga0209514_10005630_pt1 | contig 15867 bp, 16 predicted proteins | sample Subgrocontami58m_FD_187452 | JGI IMG/M metagenome (GOLD analysis project Ga0209514, IMG submission 187452) | Subsurface groundwater microbial communities from S. Glens Falls, New York, USA - GMW37 contaminated, 5.8 m (SPAdes) (version 3) | ecosystem: Environmental > Aquatic > Deep subsurface >...
CCATGTTCTGACAGGTAGCGGTGGGCATGCCCACCGTAACATCGAAGGATTCCTCCCATCCTGCGTCATACCAGCCGAAGTCATAGCCTGGCGATGGAATATAGACCTTTACCCCATGCAAGTCCCCCAGTCTGGAAGCCAGCGCCAGTCCGATGGCATGGGCCTCACGTCCGGCGGTAAAGACCACACTGTCGCCGTTTTTCACCATTCCTGCCGCCTGTTCGGCAGTGATTAATTTCTTCTGGAAATCAGGTTTCCAGTCCTTCATTTTAGCTATCCTTTCCTTTGCTATCTCGAATTAAATCCCCCGATTCATCGGTGTTTGGTAGGGGCAGGTCTTGTGCCTGCCCTGGGCGACCACAAGGGTCGCCCCTACGACGGTTTTCGTCTAAACCCGGCTCGGCAACCTTACCGTGGCCTTACCGGGGGCCGTTACCTCGCACCTCTGATTTTCAGCCCATATCTCCAAGTCTACCAGATGCTCGCCGTCCTGAACATATTTCCTGGTAACTTTACCCTTACACCACGTAGTATCACCGATAACGTTGAATAAACGCAACTCGGCATACAGCCGTTTAAGGAAACCGTCATCGCCCATCCAGTTGGTAACCAGGTGCCCCAGCCAGGATATTCGCTGCGGCCCGTAATCATAGGCTCCAGGAATACCGATCTCCTGTGCGCGCGAGTCTTCCATGTGCACCAGCTCCGGCACATCGGCCACACCGCTGGTGGAATCATGCATGGCTACGGCAGGATGGCGGCGGCGGTAAGCCAACGCCAGCTTGTGCGCCCGGATAAAGTAAGAGCCTGCGCCCATGCACCAGGCGATGATGTCCCGCATGGATAGCGGCCCTTTCACCACCGGCGTCATGGCCTCGCCGACAGTTACATCCTCCCAGTAACGGGGCGTCGAGCCGCGAATCTTTTCGTGGTCGTAGTCGGCCTCGATGGCACGAAGCTGCTCGACGGTATATTTGGCCGGTTCACGTCCAGAGTACTTACCCTTCTCCTGGGCGGCCAATCGCTCAGCCCGCACCACCCAGCCCCGGGCCTTGGCGATAACCTCGTTCCTCTGGTTGCGGAAATAGGTGTCCGAATACTGAACAATGATGCGCCCCGAGTAATTGCTGGGCTTCTCCACCACATCGGTGAGTGTCTCGGTGAAGGTAATTTTGTCGCCGTCCATAATTGGCTTATAAAACTCCCAATCGTTGCCCGAGTGAAAGGCATGGATACCCGGCAACCCGCCCCAGGTGCCGATGGGCCAGTAGATACTATATAAGAATAACGGAGGAGCTATCAGGCAGCCATATTTCGTCTTAGCGGCATAGGCCGAGTCGCAATATAACGGATTGTCGTCGCCGATGCCGTTGGCGAAGTGGCGGATAGAGTCAACGGTAGCCGCTGTATTGAACCACGGCTCCGTTGGGGTATGCTCTACCCCTATACGGCTCTTTAAAGCCGCAAGCATATCTTCAGTTATAGTAGCGTGAGGCTTTGCCAACACTCCTCCAAAAGGCAAATCCAAGACCTCATTGTAGCAAGAGATGGGGGATTTGTCGAGGGCGATTTTTTTGCGAAGGGGCTTCAAATCGCCCATGCTATGGCTGCGTAACGGAAGCTCGCAACCGAGGGGGATTTTTAACCATGGGACACGGGGCAAGAAAAGAATTCGGTGCATGGTTTGTACACAATTTCGAAATTGCTACTAAAAAACTATTGCATTTTCTGGGGGGGGGGGGGTAGAATAGGGCATCCTTTGAGCCCGAATAAGCTCGACCTTTTTTCAGAGATCATTATATATTCGACCGCTGGCTCCATATAAGTGTCTGCCGGACGGCGGATTGCTGATTACAAAACGAAAGGAGGCAGCATGTCAGAGCGTGTGTTCCTAGACGAAGGAGGGGTGAAGGTGACCCAGGCGCGTTTCTTGGTACCTGGCAAAACGTATACGATGTCTGGTGTCACTTCCGTGGAAAATCTAAAGAAAAACCCTTCCAGGAAAGGGCCTATATTTCTAATAATGTGGGGCTTCCTCATGACCATGCTTGGATTCTGGGGAAAACGAGTTGAAACGTGGGTTACCGGGCTGCTCATGCTGGCGGGTGGGGTGGCATGGCTCCTGCAGCAAAAACCAACGTTTTGGGTGGTGTTGAGTTCCGCTTCAGGCGAGGCTAAAGCCCTATCGAGCAAAGATGGACAGTGGGTCTCGCGCTTAGTGGCTGCGCTTAATGACGCCATAGTAGCCAGGGGGTAGAGCCGGACACGATCAAGAAGCAGAGTTTCCACACTATTGATTACGACAACCAACGTCAATTTTATTTGTTTTAATAACCCGGTACAATGAATATGCTGGCTAAATAACTGGCCGTTGAATATAGCATACCAATGCCACGCAGCCTACCACACCCTTAAGGAAAATCCCACTCAGTCTCCCTTTCCTAAAGGGAGAGGCTAGTTGTGGGTTTGCTCGCTATATGTCATGGCAAAGGTTGTTACGGTGCCGTAGCGCTCGCTTAACCCACCCTACGTCTCTTTGTCTCGTACCATGCGTAGCCGCCAATTGCATCTTCTTCGACTTCGGGAAGAAAACGCAGGGCATACGTCATTTTCTTCTTTCTACTTTTGTGCGAAGTTCCTCAAGCGACAAAAGGTTGCCCGGAGCCGATTGGTATTCTTTGAGCCTTTTGGCTAACTCCTCCGTGTGACTTCCAGGAACAGGCACAGCAGATTCATTTGAAGCGATACTATCCCATAGCTCCTCAACAAGTAGAATCTTTTCCGGTGTGCTTAAGTTGGCGATTTCTGGAATGTCGCGAACGCGCATTGTTTCCTCCCCTCTTTGGATTCACCATAATATAATATCACTTATCTCTTTTACAGTCATAATATCTATGTTTGACTCTAACGCTTGGAGAGATGGGTGAATTCCTGATATTGTTTGGAGAAACCCACCACATCCCCAGGTAAAATCCCTCTCAATCTCCCTTTTCCAAAGGGAGAGGTGGGTGAGAACCCCTGTGTTCGCCTGGAATCCGGGCCGACACATCGGTCGGCCCCTGCAAACGTGACGGCGCCTCTCGTAACAAATCATACTCGCTTAACCCACCCTACATCTTATTACGCTTCGACCTCTCCCCCGGCCTCGCCATCCTCTCTCCGAAATCGGTGGAGGGGGCTTAGGGGGTGAGGTCGCTCTTGGCCGATGTCATGAAAGGTGGTAAAGTATGTATGCTGAGACAACTTGATAAGTCTAAGCCTTGTAAGTTCGGCAGGTGTTAGGTAATAGTCGGGAGGAAACATGGAGACGAAAAACATAGCATACGAGATAGCGTTAAATATGCGTAGGAGCAAAAGGAAGGAACTGGAATCAGTCCTGTACAGAATGTTAGGCGGCCATCGGCAGCCCACCCAGCATCCCAGGGAAATGCGGCGTAAACTAGCTAAGCAACTGAGTACGATATCTGTAAGCCGGATGATTATAGAGGCAAGATAATCAATGCCGGTTTTCTACCTGGACACATCTGCCCTGGCCAAGAGGTACATTCAGGAGAAGGGCAGCGAGGTCGTTGACGAGTTGTTTGACAGGTTGCAAGATACCGATTTTTTGACAATCTCGCTGCTCGCAGTAGTGGAATTGAAATCGGTTTTTAAAAGGCTGGTGAAAGGGAGGTTATTGAGAGAAACGCAGATGGCTATGCTTCTCTCGGAATTCTCCAGTGACCAGGCTGTCATATCAGAGGTGGTGGAGGTAGATACCAGTCTTTTGGAGGAAGCGGCACTGATCCTGGACCGTCACTCTCTAAAGGCCGGAGACGCGATACATTTGGCCTGCATCCTACGGTTTAAGAGTGTGGCGCCAGCCGCAAATATGATTGTAGTTACCAGCGATCAAGAGCTTTCTATAACCTGTATAGCAGAAGGCATTGAGATTCTGAACCCGGAGGATGATAAGGCGCTGGACCGACTGCAGCAAATCAGGTCGATGAGGTCGTAGGGTTGGTGAATTCCCGTTTTTTATCGGGATAAACCCACCACATCCCCACATCAAATCCCTCTTAGTCTCCTTCCGATTTTATACGGAATCCCGTATGGTTCCCGGTAAGTCGGAATGAATCGGGACTTTTTCAAAGGGAGAGGTGAGTAAGAACCTCTGTGTTCGCCCGGAATCCGGGCCGACAGATGTGTCGGCCCCTACAAACGTGACGGCTCCTCCCGTAACATCTCACGCTCGCTTACCCCACCCTACGTCTGGCTTCCCCCTTTCCGAAATCGGAGAGCAGGCCGGGGGTGAGGTAGTCTGTTGCAATGGTGTTAGCCAACCAGCCTGTCGTACTCGGGGTGGGTCCCTATCCAAAACCAAACGAGGCCATCGGGCTCTTCCACCGCGAGAGCACGATAATGACTACCGACTCGTGCAGACCAGTAGCGGCCAACCTTTTTGAAATGCAAGGATGGGTGCTGGGGATTGTCTTTTAAGCGAGCGTATGCTTCGTCAACGAGCTTCTGGATACTCTGGGGCAAAGACTGGTAACACAACCTGAAATCTGGAGATGCATGGAGATTCAAAGAGGCGTAGTCCGCCCCGATGAATGATCGCGGAGCACCTTGTTCCCTAGGGCATTGAATTTGCCAGCGGCAACATCTCGTTCGATCTGCCGGTCCCACTCCTCCCAGTCAAACTCCAGGAACCAGGCACGAAATTGCGCCAGGTCCTCGGGTGAAAGCACCTTAACCTGTTTTTCAATTTCTTCAACTTTATCCATGACTATAGTTTCTCCAGCGCGTCAGCCATCTGAACCCAAAATCGCCTTTTATATGGGGTCTACCTCGACATCATAATATCAATTTGCCCCCGGGGGCGTCAAGAGCGATATCCCGATTGCAACATCGGCTTCACCATGCTATCATTCCTTCGTTAACAAACGCTAAATATCTATCGTAGGAGGTTAAATATGACAACGGACTCTCAACGTACTATATTGTGCAATGTTTGCCCCACGGTGGAATGCCGTCGTGGCTATCCCAAGGGGATCCCCTCTTACTGCGAAGCAAACCGCTTCCAGGAGGTCCTAGAGCAGACGAAGACCGAGTATACTTCGCCGGGAGTGATTGATATATACCTGGCGTCGGGCAAGGTGGTGGAGAACGGCTATGGAAAATGGTCCCGCATACAGGAGGCCCTCGAGTTTAGCAAGGAACTGAAGGTAAAGAAGGTCGGGTTTGCCTCGTGCGTGGGGCTGATCGAAGAATTACGGCTGGTCACCGAGCTTTTCACCGGGGCGGGCTTCGAGGCTATCTCCGCATCGTGTCAGGTGGGCCGGATTTCCCCTGAAGCCAGGGGAGTCACCGGATTCAAGGATGCCCACGGCCTCTATTGCAATCCCATAGCCCAGGCAGGGATACTGAACGACCAGAAAACCGAGCTTAACTTCGTCCTGGGTTTGTGCCTGGGCCACGATATCCTGTTCAACCGCTTTTCCAAAGCCCCTACTTCCACCCTCATCGTCAAGGACAGGGTTACGGGGAACAACCCGGCGGCTACATTGTATGGCTCATTTCAGCGTCAGGCCCTGATGAAGCTCTATTGCCCCAAGGAGAAGCCCCGGACAATGGGTTGAGGACATTCACCCTCTCTCTAGCTCTCTCCCCTCTCGAGGGCGAGAGGACTTGGGCCTCCTCTTCCCGACACATGAAGTGGTTTGTCCGATGATGTCCTGAACCAGTGGTTCGGGACTCATTGAGACTCCGCAAAGGTGAAGCCCAGGGGCGAAACACTTTCGGAGGGGTTAGGTCTCACGTCTCACTTCCCACGTCTCACCTCTCATCCAGGCCTGCGCCGGTGGCCTGGCTCTTGCCTTTTTATCAGCAGTTCTTCCCAGGCGACACCGGTGAAACGCCAGAGGGCCTCCACCCAGGAGTCCCTTTCTTCGGGTGTCGGCGTCTCGTTCGCATCGTAACTATACTTACGCTTTAGCTCGGATAGTCTTTTCTGGAGTCTCTCCATGCGCCGTTCGTGGTCTTCCAGCAGAAAGCGCTTCGTATCAGGTTCAGCTTTCCGGACCGACAGGGCCAGATGGGGGTTGCATAGACCGTCGGAATGCACATAATCAGTTCGATGACGTTCTTCGTCGAGAATCCTCAGCAGGGCGCCAATATATCCGGTAACGGCCTGTCGGCTAGCCTCACATACCAGGCAGGTTTCCGTGGACGCTACGCCCGGGAAATTGCCCTTACGCCCCAATGCCTTTATCCCTTGTTTTGTCCTGGATAACCCCTCAAGTGCCTCCCGATAGGTCATCACCACGGTCTCGTACAGCCGCGCCGTGGCGCTTTCACTCATCATTTCCCGCTCAAAGACGATTCCCGCTGCCAGTTGGCCGTGATAGTGGCAGAAGCCAAATGTCTCATCGAATCTGTGCCTCATGGGCGGGTCTCCTGTATGTTCGTAAAGAAAAAACCAGGTATGCTGCTCCTCCGTCTCTCGAACCAGGCGGCAAATGCAACAATGTCGCTGTTTGAATGCCTTTTCCAGCGCAATAAAGGCCCTTTCCCCGAGGCGTCCGATGGACTTCTCTTTCATTTCAGCTTTCTGTATGGCCTCCTTGCATCCCGTTTTATGGTTACGTTTCATTTCATTGGACTCTAAGGGGACAGGTCGGGACTATTCCTAAGTATAGGTGATTTAGCTCTCTTCTTCCATCAGGCGAGCGATCTAATTTTTACTACCAATCGCTGATTCCCTTAGAAATAATTGACCCGGAATGTTTACAATTTATAAACTCTTCATCAGTAAAGCTGTTAATCGCTTGACAATCAAAAATTAGGACTGTAAAATTCGCATATTCATTTCGCCGCATGTTAATAACGGTAAATAAAGGTTAAGAAGGAGGCAGGTATGCAAAAGTCCATTGACTCCAGTTCCCTGGCCATGCTTCAGGTGGCCGAGAAGGAGAACATCAAAACGGTCTGGGACCGCTACCAGGCCCAGCTTCCCCAGTGCGGCTTCGGCGAGACTGGTTTGTGCTGCCGCCATTGTCTTCAAGGGCCATGCCGTATTGATCCCTTTGGAGAAGGGCCACAGCTTGGAGCCTGCGGAGCCAATGCGGATGTCATGGTGGCCCGCGGCCTGGGGAGAGCCATCGCCGCCGGTACTGCAGCCCACTCCGGCCATGCCAAACACCTGGCCCATACCCTGCTTAAATCGGCCCGAGGCCAGGCCCCCGACTATCCCATCCGGGATGAGGCTAAGCTGAAGGCGGTAGCCCAGCGGTTGAGCATACCTGTCCAGGGCAAATCAACTAAGGAGATAGCCCTCAAGGTGGCCGAGGCTGCTTTAGCTGAATTCTCCGAAAAAGAGGGACCTTCGGCGTGGGCAGCTACCACCATAACCAAGGGCCGTGTCGAAACATTCCTCAAGCTGGGAGTTGTCCCCCAGGGCCTCGATGCAATTGTGGCCGAGATGTTGCATCGAACCACCTATGGAGTGGATGCCGACCCCGTGAACCTGCTTCTGGCCGGCGTCAAGTGCGCTCTGGCCGACTACGCCGCGATGCACATGGCCACCGACATCTCCGATATACTTTTCGGCACCCCACACCCGGTGGTCACCCAGGCCAATCTGGGCGTTATCAAAGCCGATGCCGTCAACATCGCCGTTCACGGCCACAACCCGGTCCTTTCCGATATTGTGGCCCAGGTTGCCCATGAGATGGATGAGCAGGCCAGGGCAGTTGGGGCTAAGGCCGGGGTGAACCTGGTAGGCGTCTGCTGCACCGGCAACGAGGTGCTTATGCGGCATGGCATCCCGCCAGCCACCCACTCGGTATCCCAGGAGCTGGCTGTCCTTACCGGCGCTCTGGATGCCATGGTGGTGGACTACCAGTGCGTCATGCCCTCGCTGGCTACGGTCACCGGGTGCTTCCACACCAAGCTGATAACCACCATGCCCATCGCCAAGATCCCCGGCGCCGTCCATGTCCCCTTCAGCGAGGAAACCGCCAGGCAGAATGCCAGGGACATAATCGCCATCGGCATCGAAGCTTACAAGAAGCGTGACCCGAAGCGGGTAAACATCCCCAAGGGGACGCACGCCGCCATGGCCGGCTTCTCCACGGAGGCTATCGTAAACGCTCTGAGCATGGTGAATAAAGAAGACCCACTGAAACCCTTGATAGACAATATTGTCAACGGCAACATTCTGGGTGTCTGTCTCTTCGCCGGCTGCAATAACGTAAAAGTGCCCCAGGACGAAAACTTCGTTATTATGGCTCAAGAATTGGCCAAACAGAATGTGCTGATGCTGGCCACCGGCTGTGGCGCTGGCTCTTTTGCCCGTCACGGTATGCTTTCCGCCGATGCTACGAAAGAATATGCAAAAGGCGGCCTGGGAGCAGTGCTTACAGTAATCGGCAAGGCCGTAGGGCTGGACGGCCCTCTGCCCCTGGTGCTGCACATGGGTTCCTGCGTGGACAACACCCGCGCCTCCGATGTAGCTGTGGCTGTAGCCAACAAATTGGGGGTGGACATAGACAAGCTGCCGGTTGTGGCCAGCGCCCCGGAGGATGCTACTGAAAAGGCTATCTCCATTGGCACCTGGGCTATGGCAGCCGGGCTGCCAGTCCACGTAGGTATAGTACCCCAGGTGCTGGGCAGCCCGACAGTGGTCAAGGTGCTGACCGAGAGCGTGAAAGGTCTATTCGGCGGCTACTTCATCCCTGAACCTGATCCGAAGAAGGCCGCTGCAAAGCTGGTAGTGGCTATCAAAGAGAGGCGCAAAGGGTTGGGGCTTTAGGCTTAAATGCAAAACAGTGTAGTTGCCTGATAATGGTCATTGACTTATTATCTTTACAGAGTAAATGTCACGTTTAACTGTCATCCTGGAGCGTAGCGAAGGATCTCAGGGTGGAGCGGTAGCTAAGCTTAAAGTCACACCCCTCCCTGAGATTCTTCGGTCGTCCGCCTTCGGCTGTCTCCCTCCAGAATGACAGGAATGTAAACTTATATAGGGTGTGAGCTAAAATTGTAAAATCCCCCCCTCTCCGTTGACGGGGAGGGGGTCAGGGGGTAAGGTAATCATGAAAGAAATATTTGTCCGTATGGAACATTGCACCGGCTGCAAGACCTGTGAGCTTGCCTGCCGCATTGAGCACTCTCAAAGCAAGACCCTCTTTGGAGCGTTCATGGAGACGCCTATGCCACGGCGGCGGCTCTTTGTAGAGATGGACGGAGACGCCAAAATCCCTATCACATGCCGCCACTGCGAGGATGCCCCGTGCCTCAACGCCTGCATCAGCGGGGCCATCTCACGGGACCTTAAGACCAATGCAGTCGTGAGCAACCCCGATAAGTGCATCGGCTGCTGGAGCTGTATAATGGCCTGCCCTTACGGAGTAGTCAACCGCAGCCTGGAAAGGCGTGTGTCAGTCAAGTGCGACCTGTGCCCGGGGCGGGATTCTCCTGTTTGCGTGGACTCCTGTCCCACCAAGGCCCTCGTTTATACGGAGCCTGAGGAATTTTCCCGGATGAAAAGGCAAGCCTACGCTGCTACAGCTCACCAAGCAGTCAAGGTCTGAAGTGTAGCTTCTCTCCCAAATGACAGAATGGATAGAAGTCCTCTCGCCCTCGAGGGGAGAGGAGATTCTGTAGGAGGTCCCTATGCGATATGTAATTATCGGCGGCGGCGCTGCCGGTGTGGCAGCAACTCAGGCATTGCGACGGCTCGACACTAACTGTCAAATTACCATTATCTCTGGCGAAGACAGAGTGGGCTATTACCGTCCACTTATCCCACACCTTATCAGCGACAAATTCCCTGAAGACCGATTCAATCGGGCTGCGGGCTTACTGGCAGACCTGAACGCCGAAATAGTAAACCCCGCCAAGGCCCAATCCGTAGACACCAGAAAGAAGATAGTTAAGTTACCACAGAAAGACATACCCTATGACCGTCTCCTCCTGGCCACCGGCAGCCAGGCTATTGTCCCGACTATAAAAGGGCTGAAAGCGGAGGAGGTCTTTACCCTCCGTTCCTACTCCGATGGGATAAAGCTGGCTCAGGCAGCTAAAGCTGGTATGCAGGCCGTCATTATTGGCGGGGGGCGGGTGGGCATCAAGGCAGCCCTGGCCCTCTGCGAAGCTGGCTTAAAGGTAACGGTAGTTGAGATGCTGGGGCATATCCTGCCGCAACAATTCGATGCTGCCGCCGCCGCCATTGTAACTCCGGCGCTGGAGGCCAAAGGCATCCAGTTGCAAACGGGCTGGCAGGTCAAGGAAGTAACTCACCGCGGCAAGAAAAAAAACGTAATCCTGGACAACGGCCAGGAGTTTCCCTGCGACCTGATTGTTGCCGCAGTAGGTGTAAAACCAAACCTGGAGCTGGCCCAGCTGATGGGTGTAGGGACCGATAGGGGGATAATAGTAAATAGCAACCTCCAAACCTCCATCCCCGATGTATTTGCCGCCGGCGATACTGTGCAACTGATAGACGTGGCCACCGGGCAGAGCTTCGTCAGCGGCACCTGGACAAACGCCGTGGATATGGGCAACTGCGCCGCCTCCAATATGGCCGGAGTTCCCCAGAAATATGCCGGCAGCATGTCTATCTATAATGCCGTAGAAATAGCGGGAATCCCCACCATATCTGTGGGAGCCATTCACGGCCAGTCGCCCCAGTATGAAGTCCATGGCCAAAGATGGGACAATATCTATCACAAGTTTGTCTTCCAGGGCAACCGCCTGGTAGGGATGCTGCTTATCACTGACATAGAGAAAGCCGGTATATACAAGACCCTCATCCGGGAGGGCGCCGACGTAAGTCAGATTAAGGGCAAAATCATCTCCAAGACACTGAATTACGCAACATTCCTCAAACAATTGACGCCGGAGACGAAGCAGTACGCGGGAGTGTAAGGGCAAAATGTAAAAAAGAGGCCGCTGACCAACGGCCCCTTTGAATTTAATTTAGGCCATTTTAGCTAAATTTAGTAAAAGGAGGGACTATGACTGCGAAGCCTCCTACCCAAAAGTCTTTGACAGAACAAATTTTGGAAGAAATGTTCGGAATACTACAAAAACGACCAGAATTTGATGCAGCCACGATTGAGAAACTAAGAACATTGGGGAAAAGTGGCGACCTCAAGAAACACGCAAAGGTATCCGAAGCGATAAAGCCCCCGGAAGTTGAGGCATCATGAAACTTCTAGAACTGGAAATCTGGAATGTGCGTGGCATACCGTACCTTTTGCTCAAACCCGACGGCGCCAATTTTGTAATCTGGGGATCGAATGGTTCAGGCAAGAGCGCGGTAGTAGACGCCGTTGACTTCCTCTTGACGGGGCAAGTAACGCGCCTTACGGGTAAAGGGACTGGTGGCATTACACTGGAGAAACATGGCCCGCACATCGACCACAAGACGGAGGATGCGGTGGTCCGCGCCAAAATCCTGTTGGCTGGGTCGAAGGATGTAGCTCAGATAGAGCGCTGCATGGCGGATCCTAACACACTGATATGTGATTCCAAAGTGAGACCACGTTTGCAACCGATTATCGCACTGGCTAAGAAGGGGCAACACGTCTTGACAAGACGCGAGATATTGAAATACGTGACAGCGGAGGGCAGCACTCGTGCGCAAGAGATTCAAGATCTTCTCAATCTCAGTGATATTGAAGAAATAAGAAAGGCGTTCGTCAGAGTAGCTAACGACCACGACAGGTCTTTGGAAAGTGCTCGTATCGCTGTCCAAAAAGCAAAGGCAGCGATAAATGCGACAGTTCAACAGAAGACTTTTTCTGTTGACTTTGTGTTGCAGATTGTTAATCAAAATCGTGCGGTTCTTCGAGGGAATCCCATCGCGGAACTGTCCTCCGAGACTCTCAAGAAACAAGTCACTGCGCCAGCTATTGCACGTCGTGAGGGAGCGGTTAATGTTGCTCTCTTTGAAAGGGACATTAGTAACCTACGTAATGTGATGTTGCCTGAAAACCAAGACCGCCTCGGCAGAGCGGACAAACAGTTGCGCGATTTGGTAACACTGGTAACCTCTAATCCTGAGTTAATGGTTGCATTGTCACGCGTGCAGTTGACTCAACTAGGCATTAAATTGGCCAACCAGAAAGGCACTTGTCCATTGTGCGACACCCCATGGCCCCCAGGTAAATTAATAGAGTATTTGCAACAGCGCCTAAGCACTGCCCAGGTCGCAGCTGGACATCAGAACCAAATATTGAGGTTATCCAGTGTCATCGTTGGTGACGCTAACAAAGCCGTTGCCAGTATAGAGCAAGTTGTCTCCGTTGCAAAGATGGCGGGACTCTCCCAGGAGGTTACGCCACTTTCGATCTGGCTTGCCAAATTAGCACAGTTCTCTACAATGTTGAGTACCCCACTGGAGAAATACCCAGACCCTAGCTTCAACTCAGACAGTGTGCGACAGTTGTTGGCGACCAACGACCTCGAACAATGTCTTGAGAAGCTTGCGACAGCAATAAAGGCCAAGTATCCAGAAACCACACCCGAACAAAACGCGTGGGATACACTAACACGACTCGAAGAGAATCTGAAAGCTTGGGAAAGCGTCGAGAGCGATCTCAAAAAGGCCATGTTTGTCCGGGAGCGGGCTAGTTTACTTGGTCGTGCCTTCCTATCCGCGAGGGACAGTGTTCTGGGATCGCTTTATGATGGGATTAGAGATCGATTTGTAGACCTGTACCGTCAGCTTCATGGGGCCGACGAAACTGGCTTTACGGCTAAGATCGAACCGTCGGAAGCCGCGCTTAATCTGGAGGTTGACTTCTACGGGCGTGGGACCAACCCTCCACATGCGCTTCACAGTGAGGGACATCAAGACAGTATGGGTCTCTGTCTGTATCTAGCCCTGGCTGAGCGACTTACCGAAGGGGTAATAGACCTGGTCATCTTGGATGACGTGGTGTTGTCGGTAGATTCCGGCCACCGAAGGCAAGTTTGTCAGCTGTTGAAAAACTGTTTTTCCCAGAAGCAGTTTCTGATAACAACGCACGATAAGACGTGGGCTAATCAGCTAAGAAGTGAAGGCATCGTAGATAAGCGTGGCAGTGTGGAGTTTTACAACTGGCATGTTGATACTGGCCCTAACGTGAACTATGAAACGGATATATGGCAGCGCATAAGTGAGGATCTCGCTAAGAACGATGTGCCTTCAGCATCTGGCAAATTACGTCGCGGCTCGGAGGAATTTTTTGGCATGGTCTGTGACGCTCTCCATGCCCGAACAAGACATAAATTGAACAGTAACTACGAATTGGGTGAATTGTTACAGGCAGCAACAGGGCAATATAAAGCGCTGCTGAAACAGGCAAAAAAGGCTGCGCAGTCATGGGGTAACACTGGTGATTTCGATATGCTACGGGAGTTGGATAGCACTGTCAGTCAAATTTACGCCCGTTCAAACGCAGAGCAATGGGCCATAAACGCCAGTGTACATTATAACAATTGGGCTAATCTCTCAGTTAACGATTTTAGGCCAGTTGCAGAAGCTTTCCAAGACTTGCATGCATTATTTTCATGTACGACTTGCGGCGGCTTGTTGCATGTTACCGCAAGGGGAATAGAGGATGAAAGTGTTCGTTGCAACTGTGGTAAGGTTAATTGGAACCTATTAGAAAAAAGCGCGGCACCTCAGCCTTCTAAATGATATAAGTAGCGCTACTTTCAACATGGAATCGGGTAAACTTGTAAAGTAGTTTAAAAAAATCTCGCCTTAAAAAGTTGGGCTTCTTATTGCATTTATCCACTCGGTGAAAATTAGAAAAAGGGGGGAACCTTGCCACCAACCTACCGCCGGCGGCTGGGTGACCGGGGCGAGAAACTGGCCCAGGCTTTCCTCCGTTCTAAAGGCTATACAATCATCGAGACCAATTACCGCACCCGCGAGGGAGAAATAGATATTGTAGCCCAGAAAAACGATTATCTGTCCTTTGTCGAGGTACGCACCCGGCGTGGCAGCCAGTTCGGTACTCCCGAGGAGTCACTTACCCAGGCAAAACAAGAACGATTAGAGGCCCTGGCCCAGACCTACCTCCAGAGCCACGAAAACCTTCCTCCTCAATGGCGCATAGATATCATCGCTATAGAATTAGACAATAAAGGCAACATCTCCCGCATTGAACTTATAGAGAACGCCGTTGAAGGCACGTAGGGGCGGGTTTCGAACCCGCCCGCCGGGGCGGTCAGGTTAAAAACCTGACCCTACGACAATCGGGAATTTGGCTATTTTCGGGGCAATCAGACTGTGTCGCAACTACCCTCATAGTAGGTTAAAATAGAGGCAAAAGGGAAAAGAGGGAAGCGAGATGGCGATACGACAAGGTGTACGTGAACAGATGGAATTACTACCGCCTCGCATTGAACAATATGTAGCTGAAGATGCTCCAGTACGAGTATACGATGCTTTTGTGGAAAGTCTGGATTTGGATGAGCTAGGGATCCTTTATGAGCCGATGAAGGAAGGTAATCCGTGTTACGATCCCAGAGCCATGCTAAAGCTTCTGGTTTATGGCTATTCTTACGGGGTAAGAAGCTCCCGTAAGCTTGAGCGAGAGGTTTATTACAATCTGGCTTTTATCTGGCTCATGGGTGGACTGAAGCCGGATCATAAGACTATCGCCGAATTTCGCAGGAAACATAAAGAGGCTTTGAAAAAGACTTTAAGGCAGTGTGTTCGTCTATGCCTGAAGCTGGATATGATAGATGGCAATGTGTTGTTTATAGACGGCAGTAAGATACGGGCTAACGCCTCAATCAAGAACACCTGGACGATGGAGAAATGCCAGAAGGTGCTGGAGAAAACAGACAAAATAATAGAGGCGCTTATTGCCGAAGCGGAAGCCATTGACAAAGAAGAAGAGGGAATGCCATCACTGGTATCAGTGAAGGAAAAACTTGGGGATGCTGGTGCCGTCAAGGAACGAGTGAAAGCCATCATGGAGGAGTTGAGATGTAGTGGAGAGACTGCCATTAACACGGTAGACAAAGAATGTGTTCGGGCTAACAGTGTACATGGCACACACTCCGGTTACAATGCCCAGATAGTAGTTGATAAGAGACACGGGCTGATAGCGAGTTGTGATGTAGCTAATACCAATAATGACCTGGGCCAGTTCTCAGTGCAGGTAGATAAAGCCCAGGAGGAACTGGGTAAGAAATGCCAGATAGCGGTGGCGGACTCTGGCTATGCCGACACGGATGATTTAGCCAAGGTAGACGAGCAGGGGATACAGGTAATCGTGCCGACACAGATGATAGCCTCTGGAAGGGAGATAGGAAAATTTGATAAACGCAATTTCCGGTATGATGCTGAGGAAGACTGTTATATCTGTCCGGGAAACAATACCTTGAGGTATAGTGGGCTAACCAGGAAAAGGAAAGGCAAGATATATCAGATTTCGGACAAAGGAGACTGTCTCGGATGCTGTAACTTTGGCAAGTGCACCACTTCAAGAAATGGCCGTAAGGTAATGAGACTAAATGCAGAGGAACTTCGTAACAGGCTGGAAAGAGAATATATCTTGCCGCAGAATCAGGCAATCTACAAGAGACGGCAGGAAAAAGCAGAACTACCATATGGGCATATCAAAAGAAACCTGGGCGTCAGTAGTTTCCTGTTGCGGGGTCGGGAAGGTGCAAGGGCTGAGATGTCTATACTCTCAGTCTGCTTTAATGTAAGGCGGATGCTCAGCATACTAGGACACAAGGGCATAATAGCCAAATTAAAAGGTATCTCCTCCAATAAACAAACTGCCGCCGCTTTATCTATCGCAATGGTCGTTAATAATTTGCAACAATTACCTCCGGTGTTAACCTTGGCTAGTTAAGACACAGCCTGAATGA
>Ga0209514_10005640_pt1 | contig 15840 bp, 10 predicted proteins | sample Subgrocontami58m_FD_187452 | JGI IMG/M metagenome (GOLD analysis project Ga0209514, IMG submission 187452) | Subsurface groundwater microbial communities from S. Glens Falls, New York, USA - GMW37 contaminated, 5.8 m (SPAdes) (version 3) | ecosystem: Environmental > Aquatic > Deep subsurface >...
CAGCTCGTAGAGCAACTTCTTCTGTTGTTCGTTCAGGCTTTCGGGCGTAACCACCTTCACCGTTACCAGCAGATCACCCCGGCCTCCACCGCGGAGGCGGGCGATTCCCCTGTTTCGCAGGTTGAACACCCGCCCGGACTGGGTGCCGGGGGGTATCTTGAGCACGTACGGCCCATCAAGGGTGGGTACCTCTACCTCGTCGCCCAGGGCCGCCTGGGGGAAGCTGATGGGCAGTTCATAGTGGATATTGCTGCCCTGCCTCTGAAAGAGCTTATGCTCCATTACCGATACAACCACGTAGAGGTCGCCCGGTGGGCCTCCCCTGGTCCCCGGCTCGCCTGCGCCACCGCGAACTATCTGCGAGCCTTCATCTACTCCGGGAGGCACGGTCACCGCAAATCGGCGGGTCTGGCGAGCCTTGCCTGAGCCCCGGCACTTTGTGCAGGGGTTGGTTATGATCCGGCCCTCGCCCTGGCAGCGGGGGCAGGTAGCTACGTTTACGAACTGTCCAAAGATGCTCTGCTGCACGCGCCGGACCTGGCCCTGGCCGTTGCAGTTGGGGCACTTAGTTGGCTCTGTGCCTGGTTCACTGCCCGAACCCTTGCAGTGCGGGCACGACTCACTACGGGTTACCTGAATCTCCTTTTCGCAGCCGAAGGCCGCCTCCTCGAAGGTGAGATTCAAACGGTATTGCAGGTCAGCACCGCGCTGCGGACCCCTCCGCGTGGCGGACGCCGCCCCGCCGAAGAAGGTCTCGAAGATATCCCCGAAGCCTCCAAACCCTTCGAACCCTTCGAATCCAGTGGCGCCGCCAAAGCCGGATTGGGCCCCGGCGTGGCCGAAGCGATCGTACTTGCCGCGCTTCTCCGGGTCACTCAGGACCTCGTAGGCTTCGCTTATTTCCTTAAACCGGTCCTCAGCATCATGGTCCTTGTTGCGGTCGGGATGGTACTGAAATGCCAGCTTTCGGAACGCCTTCTTGATTTCTTCATCAGTGGCGTTCCGGCCGATGCCCAGTATCTCGTAATAATCGCGCTTCGTTGCCATATCCTACTTTATCTCTACGGGCGCGTCATAGTCGGTGAACTTGAGAGTTATCGTCACCGTCTGAGGCTGGCCCTGGCTGTCAGTGGACTGTACTGTCACGGTTTCCTGGCTTACCCGGTTGGTCCTGGCATCCACCCAGACGCTACCCTGGACGGCCTGGACTTTATCCTTGAGACCCAGATGAGAAATATCCATTGCCGATACCTTTACGAGGTCCGGCACGAAGTTAAACTGCCGTGTCTCAACGCCGTTGAGGCTGGCCGCCTGGACCTGCCCTCTCACCACGCAATTTCGCAGATACGAGATCGCGGTGAACGGGGCGGCTCCCACGCCCGGCCCGCCGAATGCAGTAGAAGCATCCTGGCGCTGTCCCCGTGTATCTGAGTTGGTTACCTTGCCGTCTATCATCTTTGATTCGAGCATAACGTCAGCCGGACCGCGCATCACGGAGCGAAAGCGGCTCGGCGGGAGCGCTGCCCCTTCTCCGGTGAAGGCCCAATCATTCGCCTCTCCTCCGGGGGCTATCCAATGATGTACCGCTTCAATCGTGAATCGGTAGCTCTTGGCCCGATCCAGTCCCTCTACGGCCAGCGCCAGCAGCGCTGGCCCGTTGCTCTCCGGAGAAGCTGTCGGAGGAGCAGCCGACGGGGTTACATTAAGCGCCGCGGAGTTTGACGTTGGACCGGGCGCCGGAGAGCCAGCCGCCTGTGGCGCCTGCCCTGCATTTGCACAAGCTGATGCAAGAGTAAATAAAGCCGCTAGAAGCGCCCACCGTGCAATCCCCATTTCAACAAACCAGTATACGCGGCCGCCTTAAGAGACGTCAAGGAAATCTCCTGGCTTGTGTGGATGGTCTATGATTCTGTCACCCATTAATTGTCCAGTGAAAACGTCACCATGGGGTATGCAAGAGCAGAGCTTCAATTCCAATCCATGTATGTGTTTGCGTTCCGCAAAAAGAATAGGGGCGAGTTTCCCCGCCCCTATTTCCTATATGCGATTCTGATGTTATTTCTTGCCGGTCTCGCGAATGCGCCCCTGGCTCAAATGCTCCTGGGTCTCGTGACCCTTCACCCTGATAGTCCGGGGCTTGACCTCTTCTGCCTTGGGCAGGGTCAGGGTGAGAATACCATGCTCGAACTTGGCATCCGCCTTGTCGGCCTGGACCGTCACCGGGATGGTCACGGAGCGGGTAAAACTGCCATACCGGCGCTCCTGCAGGTAGTAGCTCTCCTGCTTGATCTGCTCATCGGCCTTGGTCTCACCCTTGATCGTTAGCATATCGCCGGTCATGGTGATCTCCACGTCCTCCGGCTTAATGCCGGGCAGTGAAGCCTTAATCACGAACTCATTCTCGGTCTCGTAGATATCCATAGGGAAGACGCCTTCCCTGGGCATCATGCGAGAGCCTGGGCGGATGAAGCTCTCCTGGAAGAGCCTGTCCATGGCATCCCTGAGGCTAACCATATCCTGGAAAGGATCCCAACGTACGATAGCCATCTTTGATTCCTCCTTGACAAAGTTGTCTGGTGTGCTTCAGAACTGGTTGCCGGCTAAACAACGCTAACCATGTCCCGCCATTCGGTCGACCTCCTGTCTGTTACTAACCTCAACCTTCATTTTCATTGTAGAATGCTTGTGTTAGAATTATCACTGAGGAAAGTTAGAGTTGAGTTAGAGCTGCATGAGGGCAAAGGGTAAGGCTACTCCCAATAGAGCCGCGGAGGGGGTGCCGGAGATCCATGGTGCCCTTAGCTCTGCTATTTCCAACATAGTACGTGCCCTGGGCAGCGTGGCGGGTGTTGTGGCCCTCTGGGACGAGGACAAGCACAAGCCGTTTGAGTTTGCCAGCTACGGGCTGAACCAGAAGACCATGCTCCAGTTGGGGCATGTAATCGACGGTGCAATCCCTCACCTGGAGGCCGAGCACCTCTCGAAGAAATCTCTTAAGGAACTCAGCGAGCTTCTCAAGCACAGCAGTACCTCGGCGCTGGACCGTTTCCATGTCGTCGCCTTGCCGCTGAAAAGCGAAGGCCACCTGGCCGGGATGCTCTTGCTCTTCCATCCCTCCGAAAAGCCTCAACTGATCGTAGACCATCCGGCGGTCTATAACATTATCATGGACGAGGTGGGTATCGTCCTGCAGAATGCCCGCCTCTTCCAGCGCCTGGTTGAAGAGAAGCGGTGGCTCGAGGCGGTAATACGGCACAGCGCTGATGGTATTCTCATTATCGATAAAGAGCAGCGGATCCTGGGATTCAATCCCGCCCTGGAACGAATGTCCGGTTGGAAGCCCGAAGACGTCCGCGGACAGCCCTGCAGCGAGGTTCTGCGTATTTGTGCCCCTGTCAAGCCTCACGAGAAGTTCATCCTTCGCAAGATCGATGCCCTGAACGCCCCGAATCCGGTAGAGGCGCTGCTTATCGCACGGGATGGAGGCCAGATCAGCGTGGAGGCCAACTACGCCGCTATCCAGGCAGAGGGTGGTGAGGTGCTGGGAAGCGTCATCGGGTTGCGGGATATCACTGCCCGCAAGGAGGCCCAGGAGCTGCAGACCACCTTCCTCTCCGTTATTTCACATGAGCTGCAGACCCCTATAGCGATCATAGAGGGTTATGCGGGGCTCCTGAGTGAAGAGGGTATGGACCTGCCCAAGGACCAGATGAGGGAGAAATTGAAGGCTATCAAGGAGGAGAGCCGGCGCTTGAGTGAGATGGTGGATACGTTGCTCTACGCCTCTCGCATCCAGGCCGGAGGACTTGAGTTGCGTCGGGAGCCTGTGGACGTGCCTTCGCTCATCCGGCGGGTAGCCCAGCGTATGGGGCAGATAAGCAAGCTCCACGCGATAAGCGTTGATCTGCCTTCGTCCTTTCCAACGGTCATTGCCGACTACGAGCGCGTCCAGGAGGTCTTGACCAATCTGATAGATAACGCAATGAAATACTCACCGAAGGGAGGCCCGATTCGCATCGAGGGCGAGGTACGAAGCAACGAGGTAGTTATTAGCGTCGTGGACAGCGGGCCAGGAATACCGCGGGGAGACAGAGAGCGCGTCTTTGACCGGTTCTTCCGCCGTGAGGGGGGCATAGCGACGGTAGCGAAAGGCACCGGACTTGGCCTGTTCATCTGTAAGTCCATCGTTGAGGCCCATGGAGGCAGGATCTGGGTAGATTCGCCTCCCGACGGAGGCTCCCGTTTTCGCTTCACTCTGCCGCGTCTCGAGCCAGCCGCACTGCCCGCTATCACCCTCGACCGGCTGCTGGCGGGCGTAAACAAATGACGGCATCAGTACTTGTAGTAGACGACGAGCCCAGGATCGTAGACCTTATCCGTCTGACACTGGAGCGGGAAGGCTACCAGGTCTACGAGGCTGAAGATGGATACAAAGCCCTGGAAAAGGCTCGCCAGGTGATCCCGGACATCGTGCTTCTGGATGTTATGATGCCGGACATGGACGGCTTCGAGGTGCTAAAGGAGCTGCGTCAGACGTCCAGCGTACCGGTTATAATCCTTACGGTCAAAGGCACCGAGGCGGACAAGGTGCGGGGCCTGGAGCTAGGCGCCGATGACTATGTTACCAAGCCGTTTGGGCACCGTGAGCTGATCAGCCGAATAAAGGCCGTGCTTCGCCGGGCCGAGATGGGGGCGCCGTCGGGCAAGGGACTTGTCGTTGTGGATGAAGACCTGTCGATAGACTTCGACAAGCGGGAGGTGCTGGCCCGGGGGGAGAGAATTCGTCTGCGTCCCACGGAATATCGGCTTCTGTACCACCTGGTGAATAACTCAGGGAGGCTGCAGACTCACGAGACCTTGCTTTCCAGAGTCTGGGGGCGGGAGTATCGGGATGACACGCAGCTCCTCCGGCTCTACATTACCTATTTGCGTCAGAAGATAGAGCCGGACGCCTCTCATCCCAAGTACATAATTAACGAGAGGGGACTTGGCTACCGTTTCGTAGACTTCGCCCACCAGTAGTCTGTCTCGTCGCGGGGCCGAAATCAGGTGTCCATCAGGTCCCTGGGAAAGTACACTGCAAATTACCCCTCTCCTGTTCTTCGATAGGGCGCCTGCTGAAACCCTGCTGATTACATTGGCGTATTACCATAGGGCCTCTAATATGGCTCTAACGGTTTTCTTGCGCACTTCTAATGGCTTCGGATCTATCTTGAGAGAAAGGGGATATCCGGCTCTATACGGGCCGGAGTAACAGGCTATGAATTTGAGAAGGCGTCTTCCGCTAGCGTTGATATTGATTGTGCTGACGGTCGCGCTCACCGGCTGTTTGACCAGGGCCGGCGCTGCTGTGACCCCCAGCGGGCTGCAACCGCCAACTACTGTCCCGGAGCCGCGAGCGGCAAAGACGTCTGATGTGGCTAAAGCCTCTCCACCCGGCGTGCTCACGCCTCTGGAGGAGGTGGTTGTAGGTGTCCACAAGGGCGCAAGCCCCGGCGTGGTGAACATCAGCACGTCGCTGGTCAGCACCGACCTCTTCCTGCAGGGCTCCGTTGAGGAGGCCACGGGATCGGGGTTCGTTCTGGACGAGCAAGGCCATATCGTGACCAACAATCACGTTGTAGAGGGCGCTGAAAAGCTGGAGGTGACCTTCTTTGATGGAAGCACGGCGGAGGCAAAACTGGTTGGCCAGGACCCTAGCAATGACCTGGCGGTAATCAAGGTCAGCGTGCCGGCAGAGACACTGCATCCGCTGCCACTGGGCGATTCGACTGCGTTGCAGGTCGGCCAGTTGTCGATCGCTATAGGCAGCCCATTCCGGCTTCAGGGTACAGTGACCATGGGCGTGGTCAGCTCGTTGGGCCGTGACCTGCGGGCGGGCAACGGACGGGTCATCGGTGGGATCATTCAGACGGATGCGGCCATCAACCCCGGCAACTCCGGAGGCCCGCTCCTGAACTCATCCGGTGAGGTGATCGGGGTTAACAGCGCCATCTTCAGCCCGACCGGTGGCAACGTAGGAATAGGCTTCGCTATCCCGGTGAACACGGTAAAGCGATGGGTCCCCGATCTGATCTCCCAGGGACGGGCGCGCCATCCTTATCTAGGTATAACCGGCCAGACGATAGACCCGGCGCTGGCCAAGGCGCTAAACCTGTCTATTAGAGAAGGCGTGCTCCTGGCCCAGGTCTCCCAGGGCACTCCCGCGGCGAAAGCCGGACTGCGTGGTGGCGACCGGCAGACCCGCGTTGGGAACGTGAGAGTGATTACCGGGGGCGATATCATCACTGCCATAAACGGAAACAAATTGAAGAAGATCGAGGACCTGACCCATTACCTGGACACTCAGACCAAGGTAGGTGATCAGGTCAGTCTTACTGTAGTACGTGGCAGCGAGACGCTGACCATCAACGTCACCTTGGCGGAGAGGCCGGCGGACAGCTAGCCACAGGACCGAGGTGTTTGCATGAATGTGAACAAGTTTACTGAAAAGGCCCAAGAGGCCATGCTCAGCGCACAACAGGTCGCAGAGCGGTATAACCATAACCAGGTCGAGACTGAGCACCTGCTTCTGGCCCTGCTCGAGCAATCCGATGGGCTGGTGCCCCAGGTCCTCCAGAGGATTGGGACGGACCCGAACAGGATACGCCAGCTTACCGAAGCCGAGATCAACCGCCTGCCAAAGGTCTATGGGGCCCCTGGCCAGGTCTATATGGCTTCCGGCTTAAAGCAGCTCTTTGACCGGGCAGTACAGGAGGCGGGGCGCCTGAAGGATGAGTACGTCAGCACGGAGCACCTGCTCCTGGCTATGGTCGACGATCAGGAGAAAAGCGCCGCCAGCCGTGTCCTCCGGGAGGATGGGGCCACCAAGGAGCGCATCTACCAGGCGCTGACCAGCATCAGGGGAGGCCAGCGGGTCACCGACGCCAACCCTGAGACCAAGTATCAATCACTTGAGAAATACGGACGTGACCTCACGGCTCTGGCACGCCAGGGCAAGCTGGACCCGGTGATCGGGCGTGACGAAGAAATACGGCGGGTCATTCAGGTGCTGAGCCGGCGGACCAAGAATAACCCCGTGCTCATCGGTGAGCCGGGTGTCGGCAAGACGGCCATAGCAGAAGGCCTGGCCCAGCGCATCGTTCGGGGAGACGTGCCTGAGGGGCTCAAGGACAAGCGAATCGTGTCTCTCGATCTCGGGGCCCTGGTCGCTGGTACCAAATACCGGGGCGAATTCGAGGAACGGCTCAAGGCTGTACTGAAAGAGATTGAGCGGTCCGAGGGCGAGGTCATACTCTTTATCGACGAGCTGCACACGGTGGTCGGCGCAGGAGCGGCCGAAGGCGCCATGGATGCCAGTAACATGCTGAAGCCCATGCTGGCGCGAGGCGAGCTACATTGCATCGGCGCAACCACCCTGGACGAGTACCGGAAGCATATCGAGAAGGACGCTGCGTTGGAGAGGCGCTTCCAACCCGTAGTGGTTGGCGAGCCCACCGTCGAGGAGACGATCAGCATCCTGCGCGGCCTGAAAGAGCGCTATGAAGTCCATCACGGCGTCCGGATAAAGGACTCTGCTCTGGTGGCTGCTGCGGTGCTCTCCCATCGCTATATTGCCGACCGTTTTCTCCCTGACAAGGCTATCGATCTGGTAGATGAGTCCGCTTCCCGTCTGCGCATGGAGATAGACAGCATGCCCGCGGAGCTCGATGAGATCGAGCGGAAAGCCATGCAACTGGAGATCGAGCGTGAAGCACTCCGTAAGGAGCAAGACCCCGGGTCCCAGGAGCGCCTGGCCCGTATCGAACGGGAGCTGGCGGACCTGCGCGAGGGGAGCCAGAGCATGAAGGCGCACTGGCAGTCTGAGAAGGAGTCCATCCAGAACATACGCCAGATCAAGGAGAAGATAGAACAGACCCGGCTCGAGGTAGAGCGGGCTGAACGGTCAGCCGACTACGGGACTGCAGCGCAGCTCAAGTATGGGACCATGTCTGAGCTGGAGAAGCAACTCCACGAGGAGGAGTCTCGTCTCGGAGAGCTTCAGGGCTCCCAGAAGTTGCTCAAGGAAGAGGTCGATGAGGAGGACGTTGCAGAGGTAGTCAGTAAGTGGACGGGCATCCCTGTCAGCAAGATGATGGAAGGGGAAGTCCAGAAGCTGATCGACATGGAGAGCAGGCTGCATCTGAGGGTTGTGGGGCAGCACGAAGCTATCACTGCTGTTGCCAATGCCGTACGGCGGGCGAGGGCCGGACTTCAAAATCCCAACCGGCCTATCGGCAGCTTTATCTTCATGGGACCAACCGGCGTGGGCAAGACTGAGCTGGCCAGGGCCCTGGCTGAGTTCCTCTTTGATGACGAGCAGGCCATGGTCCGGTTGGACATGTCCGAGTATATGGAGAAGCATACAGTCTCACGTCTGGTTGGAGCGCCTCCCGGATACGTCGGCTACGAAGAGGGAGGGCAGCTTACCGAGGCAGTGCGCCGACGGCCGTACTCTGTGGTCCTGTTCGATGAGATAGAGAAGGCCCATCCGGACGTCTTCAACATGTTGCTGCAGATTCTGGAGGACGGCCGACTGACCGATGGTCACGGGCGCACCGTGGACTTCAAGAACACGGTCATTATCATGACCTCCAACGTGGGTAGCCATATCCTCGAGGAAGCGGCCGGACGCACCGACGACCCGAGGGTGACGGACCGCGTCCGGGAGGCCCTGCGTCTCCAGTTCCGGCCCGAATTCCTGAACAGGGTGGACGAGATTATCATCTTCCATCCATTGACCAGGGAACACCTCAAGGAGATAATAGATATACAGTTAGCCCGTCTGAAGAAGCGCCTGGAGGAGAAGAAGATAGACCTGCGGTTGACGGAACGGGCCAAGGAGTTGCTGGCAGAGGAGGGTTACGACCCCGTCTACGGGGCACGGCCCCTGAACCGCACCATCCAGCGCCGTATCCTTGACCCACTGGCGATGCGGGTCCTCAAAGGCGACTTCGGTGAAGGCGATACGATCGAGGTAGATGCACAGCACGGGGATATCGTCTTCGTTAAGCAGGAGCACGCCGGAATCACGGCATAACGTGCGATCACCAAGGCCTGTGCCAGAATCAGCGCAGGAGGCCCGCACCGGGCCTCCTGCGTCTGCCAGTGGTGAAGCGTGATCCCTATACGTGACAGCGTCCGCTCCAGCCATTTCCCCATCGTTAACTATTCGCTAATTGTAATTAACTTCCTGGTCTTTTTCTACGAGCTCTCGCTCGGGAGCGGCCTGGACAGGTTCTTGGAGCAATGGGCCCTGGTGCCAGCTCTTGTGGCTGACCAACCCCTGGCCCCGACCGGCCCGGCCTCGTCCTCTCCGCCGGGGATAGCGACCATAGTTACTTCAATGTTTTTGCACGGCGGATGGCTGCATGTTCTGGGCAACATGCTCTTTCTCTGGGTCTTTGGCGACAATGTAGAGGATGCAATGGGCAGCTTGCGCTATCTCATCTTCTACCTGATCGCAGGCGTAGCGGCGGCCCTGGCGCAGATGTTTATGTCCATTGATTCATTGTTGCCGAGCCTGGGGGCCAGCGGCGCCGTTTCGGGAGTACTGGGGGCGTACATGTTGCTGTACCCAAGGGCAAGGGTGCTGACGTGGGTCCCGGTACTATTATTCCTCGTTATCCGAATACCGGCGGTGATCTTTATTGGTCTGTGGTTTATCATCCAGTTTTTCCAGGGGCTTCTCGCCGCCAACGACCCAACTTTGGGGGGTGTTGCCTGGTGGGCGCATATCGGAGGCTTCCTGGCCGGGGTGGTCCTGGTGAACGTATTCCGCCGCCGGGAGCGCTACAGGCTCACGCAGTACTGATCAGTACGCTTGCCTCGCGCCGGCCCCGCCGGTCTTTTTTCTTCTCCACCAGACTCCTACTGGATAGCCTGCCATCTTCGCGACATCACCCGTGAGACGAATTGCGGGTACCCACAGGGCCGCTGCGATCCGCTGGGTCGCAGTCAGTGCACGGCTGCTTTGCGACAGCCGGTGATAAGGCTGATAGAGATAGGCGGCGGCGCCGCCCACCAGCAGTAACCACAGTACCGGCTGCCAGAAGCCGGCAATCATGATTGCAGCGCCTCCCAGATAGGTCGAGTAGCGGATGGCATAGCGCTTACGCCAGAGGTCGGCCTTGCCGTCGCCACGGGCGTAGCGGTAATACTGCCGGAAGAAGGACGCGAGACTTTGGCGTGGGCGAAAGTGGACGATGGCGTTCGGCGCCCACGCGAAAGAGCAGCCGGCCTTCCGCAGCTTCAAGTCGAAGATCAGGTCTTCGCAATAGTCCAGCCATTCCGGATAGCCACTGACGTCTTGCCATGCCTCAGGCCGGAAAGCAATGGACCGGCTCGATGGCAGGAACTTATTCGCATCGATCTCATCGGCATTGGGGAGGATAGTGGCGCCCAGGGCTGTCTCGAAGGCGTTCGTTGGATCAGCAACGAAGAAACCGGACACAACATCAGGCGGGGTCGCCTCGCCGAAGGGTGTAAGCAGGGCCTCAAGCCAGCCCGGATCGAGGCGCACGCCGGCATCCGTGGAGGCGATGATGTTGCCGGTAGACGCGGCGATCGCACGGTTACGCCCCTGGGAAATATTGCAGCCCGGCTCGACGAGCACTCGCAGTGGCAGCCTCTCGCAGTAGGAATGCAGAGCCTCCCGCGTGCCGTCCCGGCTTCCACCATCCACAATGATCACCTCATCCGGCCGGTGGGTCTGGGCCAGGACGGAATCGAGAAGGACGGCGATGCTGTCCTCCTCATTCAGCACGGTGCAAATAAGGCTGACCTTCATGCTACTTTATCTCGATCTCCGCCAGTAATAGCCTGCCGTCCACCAGCCTGAGCCCCTGGCCCGCTGGCTGGAGCGATTGACCCTTATCCGATACCAGAGACACCGAAAGCCGGTATGCTCCCGGAGGCTGGTTTAGCACTATCTTGTACTGCGCACGGACTATTTCGCCGGGGTCCCACCGGCCGGCCGGGTAATCGTAGCCGTCGATCACTGTGCCGGCGGGCAACTCCGTGCCGGCGCTGTCCAAGAGTGCGACCCGGATGCTGTAGTCCGGAGGCTTGGCGTTGCCCGTGACCTGCCAGAAGAGCGCCAGGTGAGCCATGTCACCGCGACGGAAGTCCCGGTTGCCTATCCCGGTGCCAAGCCTGAACATCTCGTAGCCCATTAGAGAGATGTTCCCGAACCGAGCGTCGACCGGACGCTCTATAATCAGGCTTTCCCTGGCCGGGAACACGGCAGGTTTGGTGATCTCGATGGGATGCAATACCACCCGGTCACCGGAAGGATTACCTTTCGAATCGAAGACAGGCAGGCGCTGGCCGTTTTGCATATTGTAAAGCCCGACCTCGATCTCGTACATCCCTGGAGGAGTGCCTGGAGGCACGGGAATGCCATGATTGTCGGATATGCTCTCACCGGGCTTCCAGCCGTTAGTAGGACGTGACCCCCCGGCAGGCTCGGCGTCGTGCTGTCCCCAGAGGGTGCTCTGAGGACCGAGAAGGTGGACAAATACCTTGTACGGCTGAGGAGTCGATGCCAGCGCTTCCCACTGCAGCGTAAGAGGAATAACTCCACCTGATGCGGCCCTGGCTACCGGACCTCCTGCCGCCGCCGGGGACCCGTGCAGGCTTATGGTGGCCAGGCGGGCATAGTCGCCCAGCCTGGCGTCCACGGGCAGGCTATTCTCCTGCGAGCCTGGCATTGCATACTGGACCAGCCGGATACCTCCAAACCACCTGTCCGTTGTCTTGAACCCATTCTCGTCCAGCCACCGCTCTATGAATCTGCCGGGGTCGCTCTCCCTTTGTCCCCAGAACACGCCCCAGATGCGGTTGTTCCCGGACGCGATGCTCTCCAGGTCCTTGCCTGTCTCTATCTCGCTCATGGGGCGCTGACCTGGCAGCGGGAACACCGGCGCCTGGCCGTGGTAGTAATAGCTGAATATCTCAGATTGCCCTGGGGCTTCCAGGATGATTGCATCCCCAGGCTGTGCCTGCGCCTCGATATGCTTTGCCAGGCCCCGGTAGTCATCGCGGTAGTAGCGCGGGTCGAAATAGTACCACTGCAAGGACATGAAAACAACGAGGCCGATACTGAGGAGCGGCAAGGAGGTCGGCAGCGCCAGTGGGATAGCCCAGGGGACTCGGTGGAGCTCCCGTTTCTTCCTGAAGGGCAGACTAACCACGTGAAATACGTAGCGGGCGCCACACGCCAGGCATATTATCCCCAGTCCGGCCCAGAGGTGCAGCCAGGGCAAGCCGAAGATAAGGAACTTCGGGTGGAACAGCGGGCGCCAGAACGGGATGAGCAGGCTACCCCATGATACCAATGCTACAACGGTTACGCAGGCCAGGCCCGTCCACCTGCCAATCGCCCCGGTTGGCTTTCCCTGAAGCGCCCGGCTCAATACCGGCCATCCCAGGGCTGCAAGTACCAGCAGGACCAATGCCGGCGCCAGGTAAGGGAACAGGCGGATGACTTCGTTCTGGTCCTTGATGTCGATCGGGCCAACTCCAATTGCCAGCACGCCCCTGACGATCCAGTACGTCAGATCGCTTTCGGCTGCGCCGGCTTGTGCAGCTCTTGGCCAAAGCGCGGCCTGGTTAATCAGGGAAGGCAGCCAGGGGAGATACAGAAGGACGGCAACGAGGTTCGCAGCCAGCCATCTAGCCCACAGCCCGCGGCCGCTGCGCCACATAATAGCCAGGACGAAAAACACGTTTAGCGCCAGGATGACTCCAAAGGCATAGTATTGCGTGTACATGGCCGCCGCCGCCGTGAGGGCGTAGCCTGCCCAGTAGCGGTCCTTTTCGATGGCCTTGATGAAGAAGAGACCTGCCAGGGTGCAGAGAAGAGCTCCCGGCATGTACATGCGTACCTCTTGAGAGTAGTAGACCAGGAAGGGAGAGACAGAGGCCACACCGGCAGCCGCCAGGCCTACCTGCCTGGCGAATAGCTTCTTCCCCAGAGCAAACAGGACCGCCACTAGTAGCACGCCGGAGACCACCGAAAGAAAGCGCAGCCCGAACTCGTTCGTGCCTCCCAGGCGGGACCACCAGCTAAGTAAGACATAGTAAAGAGGCGGGTGGATGTCCGCTGCAGCTCCGGCTATGATATCCTGGAAGCTGCGGGCAGTCATCAGGGCGCTATTGCCCTCGTCATACCAGAGGCTCTGGCCATCCAGCCGGTAGACCCGAAGAGCGAAGGCCAGCAGCAGCACCGGCCCTGCATAGAGAAGGCCCTGAAGCCTCCTCCCGGCTTTCACCGGCGGCTGAACGCCCAGACCAGCACCACGAGGCAGGTTACCAGGAGCGCCGCACCTCCGGAGACTCGCCACCAGTCGGTATCGTTGCGCTCTACTATCACGGCTTCGATTGCGAATCCGGGAGAGGCGACGGTCATCTCTATGTTGTATTGCCCGTAAGGTAGGGTGCCTGCCAGGGTGATTGTGCCAGTGTCTCGTGGTCCCGTGGTTGCCAGGTCTACGTAGGCCCGGCCTTGCTCGTCTCTTGGCAGGCTGGAGGGGGAATAGCCGTCAAGAGTCACGTAGGCACGGCCATCAGTCGCAGTTTGCGGAACGGCTATGCGCAATCCGGTGCCCTTGAAAGAGAAAGAGAGGGTGGCGCCGGCATCCGTGGCCCGAGAAAATGAGCCGGCCACAGTGCCGGAGTTCTGCTGTATCGACCAGGGGCCCCGGTAAGTAAGCACCCAATGGTCGTGCTCGTGGTAGCCGTAATCCAGAGTGCCGGGCTCATGGGCCATGCGACGGTATGCATCGAAAACGGGCAACGTAGTGAAATCCGGGTTAACCATTCTGTAGTAGTAGGCTATCTGGTTTGGCTCGTCTGCGACCATGCGGAATTGCCAGTAGAAGATGACCCCCATCCACGGCCACTCTTCCTGCGCGCGCCGGTAGGCCTCCGCTGTGTAGCTGGCCTGGCGCTCAAGACTGACCCGGCCATGGGTCGCGGGGCCGGGGAAATCGTCGGGAAGGGCGTTCCACCCCATCTCGGTGGCCCAGACGGCCTTGGAGGCATCTCCGTTACGTACCATGATCTCCCGGATGAGGATCGGACGTGAGAAGTTCGTGCGTGCAGCTTCTACCCTCCGGTCTCCGGGGCCCGTCCAGAGGCCGTAGGCGTTCACCGCCATGATATCGAAGTACCAGTTGGCGCCGGCATCATACATCTTCTGAAGAAAGGTCAGATCGCTCTCATTCATGCCATCGGGTGTCCCCAGGGTCGGAGACAGTGGGGCGGCGACGATAACGCTGGCTGGATTTGCCTCTTTGGCCCGGAGGTAGGCGGTCTTGAGCAGCTCGACGTAAGCGGATGCGTCTGCCGGCTGGTTGCCCCATTCCGGGTAGACATTCGGCTCGTTCCAGATCTGATAATAGGTGATCCGGCCCTCGTAGCGTCCGACGAATGCGGACACGAAATCGCCGTAGTCATCGAAATTGTCTGGCGGGCGGTTGTGGACCGAGTTGTCTGCCCTGCTCCAATCCGGTGGATCATCCAGGCGGGCCAGGATGTTCACGCCGTACTGCTCAGCCAGCTCCACGATCCGGTCGTACTTCTCCCAGGTGCTCTTGCCGTTAGGCCCGACATAGCCACCTTTGGCCGGTATCTCAACATCCGCCCAGGGAACGTGCAGTCGTATCCAGCGGGCGCCCGCGTCACGGATCATCTCCATGCTGCGTTGCAGCTTCCAGTCCTCGACCTCCTGCTCCAGGAACACATTGACGCCGTAAGGGGTGACGTCGGTGTGGGCTATGGGAACCATATCCCGAGTGTCGAGGCGTCGCTGCGATATCTCAGAGGAAATGGCGACGATCTGCTGCTTCAGCTCCGTCTCGCCGGTCCTGTCCTCCAGCCATTGGCTAAGGCCAGCGCTAAAGAGGGTTGTGCTGAGGACCGCACAGAGCAGGAATAGAGAGAAGAACGAGGTCAAGACCACCCTTCTCATCAGGCGGCATCCTGGTGGTGCATCCCACCGGAGGGACTGCCTCGCTTCATTGCCCGGGAACTATTTGAACGGTAGGGCTATCCTTTGCCAGACTCTGACTCAAATCTTAGGGGATACCTTCACGGCCCGCCGGTAAAGCTCCTCCAGTTCAATCTCATTATGGAAGCAGCCTATGTCGTTCACGTAATGAGCGTCGCTATCGTGCATGAGAAGGAGGTCCTTCTCTTCCGCAAACGCCTTCACCTTCTTCTGGTCTATCTGTCCAACATGCATACCGTTCTCGATCTCGATGCCCTGGATGTTTGACACATTCTCCCAGCGGTATTCCGGATGCGCTAAGAACCGGAAGAGGTAATTGCCGGGCAGGTGCAACTCTACGATATGCAGCCAGCCGGCCTGAATCTCTTGACCTGGGATAAGCGTCAGGGTCTCCTCAGGGAAGTGCTTCTTTACCAGCTCAATAAAGAGATGGGCGTAGTGCACATCCCCGTGCTCGGTGATGCCGATGCCATCCAGTCCCCGCTCCTTGACCTTGTTCAGGATGCGGGTAACTATCTCGATGTTCGGGCTCGCGTAGTTCGTGGCCTCCCAAAGGTGCGTGTGCAAGTCTATTTTCAAGTCTGTGTTCCCCCCAGCTAGCTCAACCAAATCGTCATATATAATATCATGGTTAGACCTTTTTGACACGTGCGAGCCAGCGGGTAGTGTAACCTTAAGTGTGTAAATTCCCAGGGAGAGAAAAGGGGCGTATCCTTTCAGGTTAGTTGGAGACTGACCAGAAAGGAGGAACGCCCCGTGGCCCTGGTCAAAGACCTGACCAAGCTGAC
>Ga0209514_10005643_pt1 | contig 15834 bp, 11 predicted proteins | sample Subgrocontami58m_FD_187452 | JGI IMG/M metagenome (GOLD analysis project Ga0209514, IMG submission 187452) | Subsurface groundwater microbial communities from S. Glens Falls, New York, USA - GMW37 contaminated, 5.8 m (SPAdes) (version 3) | ecosystem: Environmental > Aquatic > Deep subsurface >...
GCTGTTTATCTGGTCGAAATGGCGGTCGTGGTGCTGCAATCGTAGGCGCCGACGGCTCAGCGTGGCTTCGGCGCAGACAGTGAAGTGTTCCAGTGCCGCGCGGCGAACGTTGGCCGGCATCAGCAGGATGCGGCGGCGGATTTCGGCAGGCGTATGGCGCCCCTTGCCGAGCAGGCCTTCGAAGCGCTTGCGCAGGGGCGCGATGTGCGGTCCCAGAAGGCCGGGCTGGATGGCTTCGAGCAAATGCTCGATGCTGAGCAGGGCGTGGATCTCGGTGTCGTTGAACCACAGGCCGGGAAGTGCGTAGGCGGGGCCGGTGGCCGCATCTTCCAGGCGGTAGGCGCCGAGGTCCTCATCGAAAACGATGGGGGCGTTGAGCTGGCTGCGCAGGTATTCGATGTCGCGGGTCAGCGTGGACTGTGAGCATTCGAGCGCATCGAGCAGCTCACGCCGGCTGATCGCGCGCCGGGCGCGCAGTAGTTGGTCTATGCGGTAGAGGCGCTCGGTGCGGGTCATGGGGCGAAGATTACCGCATGAGTTGCTGTGCGGAGGAGCTTGGCTCGGGTTATCAATCTCATAACAAAAAGTGACTGGTTCTTATGGTTGCCATGGACTAGAGTGATCTTCACTTATTGTTCTCGCAAGGAACCTGATGCCCGTCGGCCTGAGACCCGTCAGCGACGCTCGCGCTCGCCGCTTCACTCATCCCCAGGTGCAGGCGGCCTGGAGCGCGCTCGACTGCGGCTTTGCGCCGGTGGCTGACGTCTTCGAGGAATGCGCCTACGAGGCCCTGGCCGGCTTCACGCAGGGCCAGATGGCGGCCTACATCGAGGCGGCGCGCGGCCTCGGCAAGCTTGGGCGCGGGCCCGAGCCCATGCTGGTCTTCCTCCAAGAGTGGCCGGCGGTGCTCGCCGCCGTCAAGGGCGATGCCGCCGGCCGCGACGTGCTGGCACCCGTGCTCGACCTGGTCAAGGCCATGCAGAAATCGCCCAACGGCCCGGCCATCGCCGGCTTCCTGCAGACGCTGGCGGCGGTGGCGCGGCGCCTGCAATCGATCGAGCTGCTGCGCGACTATCTCGACATCGCACGCGACCTGATGCTGCGCACCTCGACCTCGATTCACGGCCGCCACATCACCTTTCCCAGTCCGGCCCTGCCGTATTTCTGCCGCCAGGCGCCGCAACTGCTGGGGCTGCTCACGCTCGGCGGCCTGCGCAACTGGACCGACTACGGCATCCGCAATTACGCCACGCATCCGGAGCGGCAGGCAGACTACTTCGACTTGCAATCGGCGGACAGCCGCGCCGTGTTGCAGCGCGAGCGGCACGGCACGCTGTTCCTCGACGTCGAACGCAAGCTCGACCTCTACCTGCGTGCGCTGTGGCGCGACAGCGAGCAACTGGTGCCTTACTCCACCGCCTTCGACACCCTGCGCCAGCCGGTGCCTTACTACGACAGCCTCGGCATGCGCGTGCCGGACGTGTTCGACGATGCGTGCGGTCCCGGCGGTGAAGTTACCGGCATCGACCGCTATCGCGCCGTGCTGGCGCACATGGTCGGCCATCGGCGCTGGAGCACGCCGCAGATTGCCGACAACTGGAGCCCCTTTCAGCGCATGGCGGTCGAGTTCTTCGAGGACTGCCGCATCGAGACCCTGCTGATGCGTGAGTATCCCGGCCTGCGCCGTGTCTTCCTCGCGCTCCATCCGCGGCCCCTAGCCGACGCCTGCGATCCGGAGACCACGTCCTGCCTGCGCCATCGCCTGGCCATGCTGTCGCGTGCGTTGCTCGATCCCGGTCACGGCTATGCCGACGCCGCGCTGAAGGACTTTGTCGCCCGCTTCCATGCCCTGCTCGCCGGCGGCGAAGCGAGCACCGGCGAGATGGCCCGGCTGGCGCTCGACTATGTCACGCAGACTCGGCGCCAGAGCGACCAGTTGGCCCAGGTGCATTTCGACGACACCGTGATCGACTACCGCGACGACAACCGCCAGCTCTGGCGTTTCATCGAGGCAGGCGACGAAGAGGAGGCCTTCGACGAAGAGCGCAGGCTCGATCCCGGCGAGGAACTCCATGCCCTGCCGCCGCGCCGCTATCCGGAATGGGACTATCGGTCGCAGACCTATCGGCCGGACTGGGCCAGCGTCTATGAGGCGCTGCACCCGAGCGGCGATCCGGCCGACATCGACCGCCTGCTTGCCCGGCACTCCGCGCTGGCAAAGCAACTGAAGCGCCTGCTCGACCTCCTCAAGCCGCAGGACAGGGTGCGCATCCGCTATCAGGAGGAGGGCAGCGAGCTCGACCTCGACGTGGCCCTGCGCTCCCTGATCGACTTCAGGAGCGGCGCCACGCCCGATCCGCGCATCAACATGAGCCATCGCAGCGACGGTCGCAACGTCGCCGTGATGGTGCTGCTCGACTTGTCGGAATCGCTGAACGGCCAGGTGGCAGGTCGCCAGCAGACCGTGCTGGAACTGAGCCAGGAAGCTGTCTCCCTGCTGGCCTGGGCGATCGACTGCCTGGGCGATCCCTGCGCCATCGCCGGCTTTCATTCCAACACCCGGCACGAGGTGCGCTTCCAGCACCTCAAGGGCTTCAGCGAAGCCTGGGACGACACGGTCAAGGCACGCCTCGCCGCGATGCGCGCCGGCTACTCGACACGCATGGGCGCCGCGCTGCGCCATGCCGGCCACTACCTCGCGGCGCGCAAGGCCGACAAGCGCATCCTGCTGCTGCTGACCGACGGCGAGCCGGCCGACATCGACGTCGATGACGCCAATTATTTGCGTGCGGACGCCAAGCGGGCCGTGGATGAGCTGACGGCCAAGGGTTTGACCACTTTCTGCCTCAGCCTCGACCCGCAAGCCGATGCGTACGTGAGCGAAATCTTCGGCCGGTGCTGGCGCGTGCTGGACCGCATCGAGCGCTTGCCGGAACAACTGCCGATGGTTTATCTGAGCCTTACGCGCTGAGTTTGCAGGGGCAGCATGGTGCAACAAGCTGCTTATTGATGAAATAAGAAAAAGTGAATGGTGCTTATAGGTCGATGCGATTACATTCTCCGCTGGGCAGGCATGGCTTGGCGGTCTGCAAAGGCAAGCGACACGAATAATCCTAGGGAGCGGGACTCATGCAGCAGGGACGCATTACTCTGACGCGTTACACGATTGACGCGGAACACAAGCATCCGGGCGCATCGGGTGAGTTTTCCGGCCTGCTCAACTCGCTGGCCACGGCCATCAAGGTCATCTCCAACCAGGTCAATAAGGGCGCCCTGGTCGGTACGCTGGGCAATGCCGGCGCCGACGGGAACTCGGTCAATGTGCAGGGCGAGGTGCAGAAGAAGCTCGATGTCATCAGCAACGACATCATGCTGCAGGAAAACGAGTGGTCCGGTCACCTGAGCGGCATGGCCTCGGAGGAAATGGAAGAGGTCTATGCCATTCCCAGCAACTGCCGGCGCGGCAAGTACCTGCTGGTTTTCGATCCGCTCGACGGCAGTTCCAACATCGACGTGAACCTGACCGTGGGCAGCATTTTCTCGATCCTGCGCTCGCCCAATCCGGGCAGCGACGCCTGCGTCGAGGATTTCCTGCAGCCCGGTACCGAGCAGGTCTGTGCCGGCCTTGCGCTGTATGGCCCATCGACCATGCTGGTGCTGACCACCGGCGACGGCGTCGACGGCTTCACGCTGGATCGCGACATCGGCGCCTTCATCCTGACCCATCCCAAGATGCGGATTCCGGCCGACGCGCACGAGTTTGCCATCAATGCCTCGAACGAGCGCTTCTGGGAACCGCCGGTGAAGCGCTACGTCGAGGAATGCCTGGCCGGTAAAACCGGTCCGCGCGGCAAGGATTTCAACATGCGCTGGGTCGCCTCGCTGGTGGCGGAAACCTTCCGCATCCTGACCCGCGGCGGCATCTTCCTGTACCCGAGGGACAGCAAGGATGCCGCCAAGCCGGGCCGCTTGCGCCTGATGTACGAAGCCAACCCGATATCCTTCCTGATCGAGCAGGCCGGCGGCGTGGCGACCACCGGCCGCGAACGGATCATGGAAATCGCCCCGGCCGAGCTCCACCAGCGCGTGCCGCTGATCTTCGGCTCGACGCACGAGGTCGAGCGCGTCGCCGGCTACCATCGCGAGTATGCCAGCGGCAAGGAGCCGGACAACTTCAATTCCCCCTTGTTCGCGACCCGCTCGCTGTTCAGGACACAATAAGGAGACTTCCATGTCGGTCAAGCATCCCATCGTCGCCATCACCGGGTCTTCCGGCGCCGGAACGTCCACCGTCACCAAGTCCTTCGACCTGGTTTTCCGGCGCGAAAAGCTCGGTGCCGCGATTGTCGAGGGCGATTCCTTCCACCGCTACGATCGCAAGTCGATGAAGGTGGCGATGGAGGAGGCGCGCCTGCAGGGCAACAACCATTTCAGCCATTTCGGTCCCGAGGCCAACCTGCTGGAAGAACTGGCGGGGCTGTTCCAGACTTACGGCGAGACCGGCCGCGGCAAGGTCCGCAAGTACCTGCACAATGCCGACGAGGCGGCCCCCTATGGCCAGCAGGCCGGCGAATTCACGCCCTGGGCCGACCTCCCCGGCGGCACCGACCTGATGTTCTACGAGGGCCTGCACGGCGCCGCCGTGACCGACAAGGTCGACGTCGCCCAGCACGCCGACCTGCTGGTCGGCGTGGTGCCCACGGTCAACCTCGAATGGATCCAGAAGCTGCACCGTGACAAGAACCAGCGCGGCTATTCGACCGAGGCCGTGGTCGACACCATCCTGCGTCGCATGCCGGACTACATCAACTACATCACGCCGCAGTTTTCGCGCACCCACATCAATTTCCAGCGCGTGCCGACCGTCGATACCTCGAACCCCTTCATCGCGCGCGACATCCCGACCGCCGACGAGAGCTTCGTGGTGATCCGTTTCGCCAACCCCAAGGGCATCGATTTCCCCTATCTGCTGTCGATGGTGCAAGGCTCCTTCATGTCGCGGCCGAACATCATCGTGGTGCCCGGCGGCAAGATGGAACTGTCCATGCAACTGATTTTCACGCCGCTGATCCTGCGTCTGATGGAAAACCGCAAGCGGGCATGAGCGTCACCGAATCAAGTACCTAGCTGCCTACCTAGCGCGATCCGCCCGGTTTCGCCGATAATACCGGGCTACCCGGACAGAAGCTGTTCTGTCCTTTCAAATTCGAGCCGCCATGACCAACCTGTCCGCCGTTTCCGCCCTTGCACCCGTCGCCGTGGGTTCTCCTCTTTCCAACGCCATTCGCGCCCTCGCCATGGATGGGGTGCAGAAAGCCAATTCCGGCCATCCCGGTGCGCCCATGGGCATGGCGGAGATCGCCGAAGTCCTGTGGACCCGGCACCTGCGCCACAACCCGGCCAATCCGAAGTGGGCCGACCGCGACCGTTTCGTGCTGTCCAACGGCCACGGCTCGATGCTGCTCTACTCGCTGCTGCACCTGACCGGCTACGACCTGTCGATCGATGACCTCAAGCAGTTCCGCCAGTTGCACAGCAGGACTCCGGGCCATCCCGAATATGGCTATGCGCCGGGCGTCGAGACCACCACCGGGCCGCTTGGCCAGGGCATCACCAATGCCGTCGGCATGGCCATGACGGAGAAGCTGTTGGCGAATGAATTCAACCGCCCCGGCCACGAGATCGTCGATCACCGTACTTATGTCTTCCTCGGCGACGGCTGCCTGATGGAAGGCATTTCGCATGAAGCCTGTTCCCTGGCCGGCACCTGGGGCCTGGGCAAGCTGACCGCCTTCTGGGACGACAACGGCATTTCCATCGACGGCCATGTCGAAGGCTGGTTCACCGACAACACGCCGGAGCGCTTTTCCGCCTATGGCTGGCAGGTGATCCGCAACGTCGATGGCCACAACCCGGCCGCCCTCGATGCCGCGATCCGCGAAGCCAAGGGTGATCCGCGGCCGACGCTGATCTGCTGCAAGACGGTGATCGGCATGGGCGCGCCGAACAAGCAGGGCACGCACGACGTGCATGGCGCACCGCTGGGCGACGCCGAAATCGCCGCAGCGCGCGCCCACATCGGCTGGTCGCACGGAGCTTTCGAGATTCCGCAGGAGGTCTATGCCGGCTGGGATGCGAAGAAAAAGGGTGCCGAGCTGGAAACCGGCTGGAACAGCAAGTTCGCGGCCTACGCCAAGGCCTTCCCGGCCGAGGCCGCCGAGTTCAAGCGCCGCATGGCCAGCGAGTTGCCTGCCAACTGGGCCGAGCACGCAAAGAAAGCCATCGAGACGGTCAACGCCAAGGCGGAGACCGTCGCCACGCGCAAGGCCTCGCAGATCGCCATCAACGCGCTGGCCCCGGCCCTGCCGGAATTCCTTGGCGGTTCCGCCGACCTGACCGGCTCCAATCTGACCAACTGGACGGGTTGCAAGCATGTTTCCGGCAAGACCCCGGGCAACTACATTTCCTACGGCGTGCGCGAGTTCGGCATGTCCGCGATCATGAATGGCATGGCCCTGCATGGTGGCGTATTGCCCTTCGGCGGCACCTTCCTGATGTTCTCCGAATACGCCCGCAATGCCCTGCGCATGGCGGCGCTGATGAAGCAGCGCGTGATCTACGTGTTCACGCATGACTCGATCGGCCTCGGCGAAGACGGCCCGACCCACCAGCCGGTGGAGCAGACCGCGACGCTGCGCATGATTCCCAACATGGATGTCTGGCGTCCCTGCGACACCGTGGAAACCATGGTGGCCTGGACTGCCGCGGTGGAAAAGCTGACCGGCCCGACCTCGCTCTGCCTGTCGCGCCAGAATCTGGCCTTCGTGCCGCGCGACGCCGCGACCATCGCCAGTATCGCGCGCGGCGGCTATGTCATTTCCGAAGCCAAGAACGGCAAGCCCAAGGCCGTCATCATCGCCACCGGTTCCGAAGTGGAAATCGCGCTCAAGGCGCAGGCGGCGATGGAAGCCGAGATTCCGGTGCGCGTGGTGTCGATGCCCTGCACCAACATCTTCGACCGGCAGGATGCCGCCTGGCGCGAGTCCGTGCTGCCCAAGGGCGTGCCGCGCGTCGCCATCGAAGCCGGCGTCACCGACGGCTGGTACAAGTATGTTGGCCTCGACGGCGTCGTGATCGGCCTGGACCGCTTCGGCGAGTCGGCGCCCGCCGGTCAATTGTTCAAGGAATTCGGCTTCACGGCGGCCAACGTCGTGAAGGCAGTCGAGCAGCTAATTTAAATCACTATCAGGAGAGTACGCAAATGGCTATCAAAGTCGGTATCAATGGTTTCGGTCGAATCGGCCGCATGGCATTTCGCGCCATCGCCAAGGATTTCCCCGGGATCGAAGTGGTCGGCATCAACGACCTGCTCGAACCCGACTATCTGGCCTACATGCTGAAGTACGACTCCGTGCATGGCAACTTCAAGGGCGACATCGCCGTCGATGGCAACACCCTGGTCGTCAATGGCAAGAAGATCCGCCTCACCGCCGAGAAGGATCCGGCCAACCTGAAGTGGAACGAAATCGGCGCCGACATCGTCATCGAATGCACCGGCTTCTTCCTGACCAAGGAAACCTGCCAGAAGCACATCGACGCCGGCGCCAAGAAGGTGGTGCAATCCGCGCCGTCCAAGGACGACACGCCGATGTTCGTCTATGGTGTGAACCACAAGAAATATGCCGGCGAGAAGATCGTGTCCGCCGCCTCCTGCACCACCAATTGCCTGGCTCCCGTCGCCAAGGTGTTGAATGACACCTGGGGCATCAAGCGCGGCCTGATGACCACGGTGCATGCCGCCACCGCCACCCAGAAGACCGTCGACGGCCCGTCCAACAAGGACTGGCGCGGCGGTCGTGGCATCCTGGAAAACATCATTCCGTCCTCGACCGGCGCCGCCAAGGCCGTCGGCGTGGTGATTCCGGAGCTCAACAAGAAGCTGACCGGCATGGCCTTCCGCGTCCCGACCTCCGACGTGTCGGTGGTCGACCTGACCGTGGAACTCGTCAAGGAAGCCTCCTACAAGGACATCTGCGCGGCGATGAAGGCCGCGTCGGAGGGCGAGATGAAGGGTGTGCTCGGCTACACCGAAGAAAAAGTGGTTTCCACCGACTTCGTCGGCAATACGGCGCCCTCGACCTTCGATGCAGAAGCCGGCATCGCACTTGACGGCACCTTCGTCAAGGTCGTGGCGTGGTACGACAACGAGTATGGCTACACCTGCAACATGCTGCGCTTCGTCGAGCACGTTGCAAAGTAAGGCCGGGAGAGACACGCAATGACGTTCAAGCGTCTTTCTGATTTCAACCTGGCCGGCAAGCGCGTCTTCATCCGCGCCGATCTCAACGTGCCGGTCAAGGACGGCAAGGTCACCTCCGACGCCCGCATCACCGCCTCGATGCCGACCATAGAGCTTTGCCTCAAGGCCGGCGCCAGGGTGATGGTGACTTCCCACCTCGGCCGTCCCGAGGAGGGCGTGTATGCCGAGGAGAACTCGCTCAGGCCGGTGGCCGACGTGATGTCGGCCAAGCTGGGCAAGCCGGTGCGCGTGATCCGCGATTGGGTCGACGGTGGCTTCGAGGTCGCCGCCGGCGAAGTCGTGCTGCTGGAGAACTGCCGCTTCAACAAGGGCGAGAAGAAGAACGTCGAGGCCACGGCGAGGAAGTACGCCGCGCTCTGCGATCTGTTCGTCATGGACGCCTTCGGCACCGCGCATCGCGCCGAAGCCTCGACCTACGGCGTCGCCCAGTATGCGCCTGCCGCCTGCGCCGGCCTGCTGGTGGCCGAGGAACTCGAAGCCCTGACCAAGGCGCTGGCCACCCCGGCGCGGCCGATGGTGGCCATCGTCGGCGGCTCCAAGGTGTCGACCAAACTGACCGTGCTCGAAGCGCTGTCGGAAAAGGTCGACCAGATGGTGGTCGGCGGCGGCATTGCCAACACCTTCCTCAAGGCGTCCGGCAAGAACGTCGGCAAGTCGCTGTGCGAGGATGATCTCGTTCCCACGGCGCAGGCGCTGATGAAGAAAATGACGGCGCGCGGCGCCACCATCCCGATTGCGGTCGACGTGGTCTGCGGCAAGAAGTTCGATGCCGCCGAGCCCGCCGTGGCCAAGGATGCCGGCGCCGTGAACGACGACGACATGATTTTCGACATCGGCCCGAAGTCGGCCCAGGAACTGGTCGACATCATCATGAAGGCCGGCACCGTGGTCTGGAACGGCCCGGTCGGCGTGTTCGAGTTCGACCAGTTCGGCGCCGGCACCAAGGCCATCGCCATGGCCATCGCCAACACCAAGGCCTTCACCCTGGCCGGCGGCGGCGATACCATCGCCGCGATCCAGAAATACGACATCTACGACAAGCTGTCCTACATTTCGACCGCCGGCGGCGCCTTCCTCGAATTCCTCGAGGGCAAGAAGTTGCCGGCCGTGGAGATGCTCGAACAGCGGGCGGCTGGATGACGGCTACGCTCCAGCGCTCGACCAAGATCGTTGCCACGCTCGGTCCTGCGTCGAGCAGTCCCGAGCGCATGCGGGCGCTGGTGGCTGCCGGTGTGGATGTGGTCCGCATCAACTTTTCCCACGGCACCGCCGACGACCATCGCCAGCGCGTCGACGCGCTGCGGGCGGCGGCGCACGACATCGGGCGCACCGTGGGCGTCATGGCGGATTTGCAGGGCCCCAAGATCCGCATCGGCAAGTTCGCGTCCGGTCCGGTCGCCATCAAGGCCGGCCAGGAATTCATCCTCGATGCCGCGTGTACCCTGGGCGACGGGGCGCGGGTCGGGCTCGATTATCCCGACCTGGTCAAGGACGTGCATCCCGGCGACGTGCTGTTGCTCGACGACGGCCGCACCGTGTTCGACGTGCTGGCAGTGCAAGGCAAGGAAATTCGCTGCCGCAACCGGCACGACGGCGAACTCTCCAACAACAAGGGCATCAACAAGCAAGGCGGTGGCCTCACGGCGCCGGCGCTGACGGCCAAGGACATGGAGGATATCCGCACCGCGGCCGGCATCGGCATCGACTATGTGGCGGTGTCCTTTCCAAAATCAGGCGACGACATGCGCCTGGCGCGTGCCCTGCTCAATGCCGCAGGTTCGAATGCGCTGCTGGTGGCCAAGATCGAGCGCGTCGAGGCGATCGAGAACCTCAACAACATCCTCGAAGCCACCGACGGCGTCATGGTCGCGCGCGGCGACCTGGCGGTTGAAGTCGGCGATGCCGCGGTGCCGGCCCTTCAAAAGCGCATCATCCGCACTGCGCGCGAGTTCAACAAGTTCGCCATCACCGCGACGCAGATGATGGAGTCGATGATCCACAGCCCGGTGCCGACACGCGCCGAAGTCTCGGACGTGGCCAATGCGGTGCTCGATGGCACCGACGCGGTCATGCTCTCGGCGGAAACTGCGACCGGCGACTATCCGGTGCAGACCGTCGAGGCCATGTCGCGCATCTGCATCGAGGCCGAAAAGTCCTCCGATTTCCCGCTCGACACGCATTTCCTGCATCGGGTGTTTACCCGCATCGACCAGTCGATTGCCATGGCCGCGCTGTTCGCCGCGCATCATCTGAAGGTCAAGGCCATTGCCGCACTGACCGAGTCCGGCTCCACCGCGCTGTGGATGTCGCGCCTCAACACGGGCATCCCGATCTATGCCCTGACCCAGGAAGTCCGCACGCGCTACAAGGTCAGCATTTTCAAGGGCGTGTTCCCGGTCATGATGGGGCAGAGCGGCCATGATCGCGACCAGGTGCTGCTCGATGCCGAGGAGGCCCTGATTGCCGCCGGGGCGGTCGAGGTTGGCGACCTGATCGTACTCACCATCGGCGAGCCGATCGGCAAGCCGGGCGGCACCAACACCATGAAGATCGTCAAAGTGGGCGAGCATCGCTCGAACCAGTAAGCCGTCAAACAAGTCACATCGAATTCATACCTAGGAGATTGCCATGCCCCTCGTATCCATGCGCCAATTGCTCGATCACGCCGCCGAAAACGGTTACGGCCTGCCGGCCTTCAACGTCAATAACCTGGAGCAGATCCAGGCCATCATGGAAGCCGCGCAGGAGACCAACAGCCCGGTCATCATGCAGGGCTCGGCCGGCGCCCGCAAATATGCCGGCGAACCCTACCTGCGCCACCTGATCGAGGCCGCGATCGAAACCCATCCCGACATCCCGATCGTGATGCACCAGGACCACGGCGCCAGCCCGGCGATCTGCATCCAGTCGATGCGCTCGGGATTCTCCAGCGTGATGATGGACGGCTCGCTGCAGGAAGACGCCAAGACGCCGGCCAGCTTCGACTACAACAGCAAGGTGACCCGCCATGTGGTGGACATCGCCCACGCCATCGGCGTTTCGGTCGAGGGCGAGCTGGGTTGCCTGGGCTCGCTGGAAACCGGCATGGGCGAGAAGGAAGACGGCCACGGCGCCGAAGGCGCGCTGTCGCACGACCAGCTCCTGACGGATGTCAACGAAGCCGCCGACTTCGTCAAGGCCACCGGCGTCGACGCGCTCGCCATCGCCATCGGCACCAGCCACGGCGCCTACAAGTTCACCCGGCCGCCCACCGGTGCCGTGCTGCGCATCGACCGCATCAAGGAAATCCACGCCCGCATTCCCAACACCCACCTGGTGATGCACGGCTCGTCCTCGGTGCCGCAGGACTGGCTCAAGATCATCAATGAGAATGGCGGCGAAATGGGTTCCACCTATGGCGTGCCGGTCGAGGAGATCGTCGAGGGCATCAGGCACGGCGTGCGCAAGGTGAACATCGACACCGACCTGCGCATGGCGTCCACCGGCGCCATCCGCCAGTACCTCAACAAGGACCGCAAGAACTTCGATCCGCGCAAATACCTGATCGAGGCGCGCAAGGCCATGAAGGCCATTTGCAAGGCCCGCTACGAGGCCTTCGGTTGCGCCGGCCAGGCATCGAAGATCAAGGCGATCTCGATGGACGCGATGGCCGAGCGCTACAAGAAGGGTGAGCTCAACGCGATCGTGAAGTAGTAAGGATTTTGGAGTAAAGTTTCGGGCCGTCGGAGCACTCCGGCGGCCTTTTTCTTGGGTCCCCCATGGACATCCGGTCCCACACTTTCGATCGCGTGCGCAAGTTCTTCAGCAGCGGCCTCGACCTCGTCGAGTATGCCGGCCTGCTGGTGATTGCCTTCGCCACCACCATCGCCATGTACCAGGAGGCGATGGTGATGGTCGAGTCGAAGCGGGTGGCCCTGGCCGACCTGTTGCTGATGTTCCTCTACCTCGAGGTGCTGGCGATGATCGGCCAGTATTTCCGCTCGGGGCAACTGCCAGTACGCTTTCCGCTCTACATCGGCATGGTGGCGCTGGCACGCTACCTGATCCTCGACCTCAAGGAGATGAGCGAATGGCGCATGCTGGCGGTCGCCGCGGCGATCTTCCTGCTGACCGTGGCGGTGTTGGTGATCCGCTATGGCCACGTGCGCTATCCCTATCGCGAGGATGCCGACGAGAACAGCGGCAAAGCCTACGTTCGCGAATAAACACTCTCCAGAGCCAAGCCATGCCCATAGCCGTTACTCCGCTGTTGTTTGAATCGACCATCAAGAGCCTGCCGCTGCTCGGACGCGGCAAGGTGCGCGACATCTATGCCGTGGGCGAGGACAAGCTGTTGATCGTCACCACCGATCGCCTCTCGGCCTTCGACGTGATCCTGCCCGATCCGATTCCGGGCAAGGGCGCCGTGCTCACCGCCGTGGCCAATTTCTGGTTCGGCAAACTGGCCCACGTGGTACCCAACCAGCTGACCGGCATCGATCCCGAAACCGTGGTCTCCGGCGAGGACGAGAAGGCCCAGGTGCGCGGCCGCGCGCTGGTGGTCCGGCGGCTGAAGCCCTTGCCGATCGAGGCCGTGGCGCGCGGTTACCTGATCGGCTCGGGCTGGAAGGACTACCGGGCGACCGGCACGGTCTGCGGCATCGCACTGCCGCCGGGTCTGCAGTTGGCGCAACAGTTGCCGGAACCGTTGTTCACTCCGGCGACCAAGGCCGAGATGGGCGATCACGATGAGAACATCGACTTCGCCGCGGTCGAAAAACTGGTGGGACCTGCCCTGGCGCGGACAGTGAGGGAAACCACGCTGCGCCTGTATCGCGAGGCGGCGGCATTCGCGCGCGTACACGGCATCATCATCGCCGACACCAAGTTCGAGTTTGGCCAGGACGAAGAGGGCCGCTTGTACCTGATCGACGAGGTGCTGACGCCCGATTCCTCCCGCTTCTGGCCAGCCGACCGCTACAAGCCCGGCATCAGCCCACCCAGCTTCGACAAGCAGTTCGTCCGCGACTACCTGGAAACCCTGGACTGGAACAAGCAGGCGCCGGGACCAAAGTTGCCGGCCGACATCGTCGCCAAGACCGCGGCCAATTACCTCGAAGCGTTGACCCGCCTGACGGGCACGCAGGCGAGCTGATCCGCCTGCGGGACTGCCGGGGATGAACGACCCAGCCGCCGTGGCGCCAGCGCCGACTGCCAGGGTGCGCAGCGTAGGCTTCGGCGCGCCGCTGGCCTGGCTGGCCCTGGGCTGGAAGGATCTCTGGCGCCAGCCGACAGCCAGCCTGTTCTACGGCATCGCGATCGCCGTGGCCGGCGCCGTGATCCTCGGGGTCACCGCCAGCCTGCCTTATCTCTTCGCCGCCGCGATCACCGGCTTCCTGCTGGTGGCGCCCATGCTCGCCGCCGGGCTGTATGAACTCTCGCGCCGCTACCTGGTCGGCGAGCCGGCCTCGCTGGCCGATTCGATGCTTGCCTGGCGCCGCAATCCCTCGGGTCTGGTCGGTTTCGCCCTGCTGTCGATCCTGGCCGGTACCCTGTGGCAGGTGGTGTCCGTGGTGATCGTGGCGCTGTTCTACAAGGGCGAAGCCCTGGCGCCCATGGCAATGATCATCGAGGTTCTGGTCAATCCCAAGCACTACCTGATGTTCTTCATCTACATGTGCGCCGGCGGCTTTCTCGCGGCCCTGGTGTTCGCGGTCAGCGTGGTCTCGATGCCGATGCTGGTGGACCGCCGCTGCGACCTGCTGACCGCCCTGACGACCAGCATCAATGCGGTCGCCGAGAGCCCGCTGCCGCTGGCGCTCTGGGCCAGCATCCTGATGGTCCTGACGGGAATCGGCTTCGCCACCGCGCTGATCGGCCTGGTCCTGATCCTGCCATGGCTGGGACACGCCAGTTTTCACGCCTATAAAGACCTCGTCGAATAGACGGGGAAACCACGGGGCATTGATGCCTCGCTTTCCGCCCCCACCTTGATGCCATGAATCCCTTGCTCGATTTCAGCGGCCTGCCCCGCTTCGACACTGTTCAGCCCGAACACGTCGCCCCCGCCATCCGCCAGTTGCTGGATGAAAACCGTGCCTTGGTCGAATCCCTGATCGCACCGGAAACCCCTGCTACATGGAATGCCTTCGTGCAGCCCATGCTCGACGCTGGCGAGTGCCTGTCGCGTGCCTGGGGCATCGTCGGCCACCTGCACTCGGTCAACGATGTGCCGCCATGGCGCGAGGCCTACAACGCCATGCTGCCCGAGGTGTCGAGCTTCTATGCCGATCTCGGCCAGAATCTGGCGCTGTTCGCCAAATTCAAGGTGCTTGCCGCCGCACCCGAGTACGCCAGCCTGTCGGCGCCACGGTGCCGCATCATCGACAACGAACTGCGTGATTTCCGGCTCTCCGGCGCGGAACTGCCGGAGGACCGAAAGCCGCGATTCAAGGAAATCCAGGAAGAGCTGTCGGCGCTCGGCGCGAAATTCTCCGAGAACGTGCTCGACGCCACCAATGCCCACGCCGAGTGGATCGATAATGAAGGGGACCTCGCCGGCCTGCCCGACGATGCAAAAGCCGCGGCGCGTGCGGCCGCGGAGAAGGATGGCCGGCCAGGCTGGAAATTCACACTCCACGCGCCGTCCTACATTCCGGTGCTGCAGTTCTGCGACTCTCGCTCCCTGCGCGCGCGCATGTATCGCGCCTACGCCACGCGGGCCTCGGAGTTCGGCCTCGCCGAGCGCGACAACGGTCCGCTGATCGAGCGCCTGCTGGCGCTGCGCCACGAGGAGGCGCAAATGCTCGGCTATGCCAGCTTCGCCGAAGTCTCGCTGGCGACCAAGATGGCCGATACGCCGGCCCAGGTCGCGGCCTTCCAGCGCGACATGGCGAAAAAGGCGCGCCCCTTCGCCGAGCGCGACGTCGCCGAACTGCGCGAATTCGCGCGGCGCGAACTCGGCATGGACGCCCTGGAAAGCTGGGACCTGGCCTGGGCCTCGGAAAAGCTCAAGCAGCAGCGCTACAGTTTTTCCGACGACGAGGTGAAGCAGTACTTCCCCGAACCCAAGGTGCTGGCGGGCCTGTTCCGTGTCATCGAGTCCCTGTTCGCCGTCAAGCTTTCGCCCGATACCGCTCCGGTGTGGCATCCGGCGGTGCGCTTCTTCCGCATCGAGCGTGCGGGAAAGCTGATCGGCCAGTTCTACCTCGACCTGTATGCGCGCGAAACCAAGCGTGGCGGCGCCTGGATGGACGAGGCGATCACGCGTCGCCTTACCCAGGCCGGAATCCAGACCCCGGTCGCCTACCTCAACTGCAATTTCCCGTCCCCCGTGGGGGAGGGTACGCAAATGCGACCAGCCACCTTCAGCCACGACGACGTGATCACCCTGTTCCACGAATGCGGCCACGGCCTGCACCATCTCCTGACGCAGGTGGAGGAACTGCCGGTGTCGGGCATCCACGGCGTCGAATGGGACGCGGTCGAACTGCCGAGCCAGTTCATGGAAAATTTCTGCTGGGAATGGGATGTGC
>Ga0209514_10005646_pt1 | contig 15824 bp, 16 predicted proteins | sample Subgrocontami58m_FD_187452 | JGI IMG/M metagenome (GOLD analysis project Ga0209514, IMG submission 187452) | Subsurface groundwater microbial communities from S. Glens Falls, New York, USA - GMW37 contaminated, 5.8 m (SPAdes) (version 3) | ecosystem: Environmental > Aquatic > Deep subsurface >...
AGGTTCTATTCCATCCCGTTGATGCCTACGCCGATGCAGGTGCATCACGAGGGAAAGATGTTGGAATATTCGTAGGGGCGTTCGCCCTTTGGTTTGTTGCTGGCTTTGCCAGCAACACAGGAAGCACTTTGGAAGCACTTGGCTTGGGAGTAACTTTGGGAGTTATAGGGGTAGCCATACTGGTCGTGTTTGGTATTGCCTCTCGACGTCAGTGCTGCCTATTTCTTCTCTTGGTTCTGACAGGATTGCTTCCTGTCCTTATATCACTTGCAGGAGCACTTGTCGGGGCTGGTATTGGCTGGCTCATGGGCTTTATCATCGGTACCTTGATTGGTTTCATGCGAGAGAAGCAGCATCGCTTGCCAGCACGCCCGTAGAGGAGCTTCTTAATCAGCTCGTTGCAAGCGTGACGGCAGGCAAGTTGTGCAAGACCTTGCTCAGAATCTAAGAAGGAGTGCAATTGACATGAGCAATGAACAAGACATCCTAATTTGTCCCAAATGTGAAACTAAGGTTGCCACAAGCGCGACCTATTGTCCTGCCTGTGGATATGAATTCTCAACCAACCGCGAGGGGGTAGGACCATTTTCATTTTCTTTCCCTGCCGTAGAAAGTGCTTACAAACCAAGTGGCAAAGGAGGTCTCAAAGCCATGCTGTTGATGCTTGCTACAGGACTTCCTGTAGCAGCAGTTGGCGGCGCACTTTTGTACCCCGTACACGCCATCATAGCGACTGTGCTCAGCATGAGACTTATTTGTCTGGCAGCCCTTGCTGCCTTGGTGCTCTATTTCATCGCTGTTGGTGTGTTGGGTCTCCTTATTGGTCTTGCTGTTGGTCAGGGCGGACTAATTGGGAAAAATAGGAACTTGGGGGCAGCACGGGTAATTGGCCTCCTATGCGGACTAGTGGGCTATGGGGCGTATGTTGCTGTTTATTTCCAGGTTCTTGGTCCAAAAGGATTCAATTCGATGATCGATGCCATCAAGCTTATCGGGTATTTCTTGGCGATCATGTTGGTAGCAGGAGCAACATCTGGAGCGACGACAGAGGGAAACCCATTTTGTGAGACGTGTGAGGAGTATATGAAGAAGTTTTCGCTTGGCAAATATCCCATCAGACTCGAAGGGGTCTTATTAGGGATCCTCAATTCCCGCCTGTTCGAAGGTATCGGCGATTTGGCTTCTGAATCAGGTAGAGATAGCAAGGACTTCATTGAAGTCGCTGTTTGGCGTTGCAGTAGTTGTCAGGCCGCAGGGTTTATCAGCGCCGAGACCACTCAGACGCGATACGAATATGACAGCCAAGGAAACAAGACCACCAAATCCGAAACTCGGCGAGTATTCTCTTCGCCCATCGTGAAGTTGGAGATCTCAGCACTTTTGGCACTTGCGAATGTTGCCGCTTAAGTTTGTTTGCAATGTTCATTCTGGCGTTGTAGCCAGATTACGCTCGGTGGTTTACCATCACTCCACCTCTTCACGAAAGTTGCGGGAGAACCAGTTGACGTGAGGGTTGACATGGAGCCAACTAACAACAGCGCCGAACGGGCGTTGCGGCGAGCGGTGCTATGGGGTCGTCGTAGTTTCGGGGCTCAAAGTGAAGGCGGCAGTCGCTTTGTCGAACGTATTTTGACTACCGTCACGACATTACGTCAGCAACAGCGAGATGTGCTGGATTATCTGACGGAGATCTGCACCGCTGCCAACCGAGGCGGCACGCCTCCACCTTTGTTGCCGCTTCATCTACCACTCGGCTCGGCGTGAAACTTTGATGATCATCTGAACGGTCACAGGATATCAATGTCAAGGAGCGACAACTCGAATGACGCCGAGATCAATTGCCCGTCCCCCTTTATCAAATGTTATGAGGATGAGAGATCCCGAAGAGGATACAACCTGCGCATATAGGCCTCCGACCCCATGGACAATAACGGCATACTTCCCAGTCGGAACATTAGAGATCACGAATGTCCCGTCGGCTTGGGTCTCTGCGATTGGGTCTTTAACCCCACCGAAGATGAGTGTAGTCTTTCCTTCAACTTCATCTACCTGTACCAGACGGACCTTCTTTCCTTGTTCCAATCGCTTGCCTGTATCGCCATAGATGAGCACTCCTGTTACGATCGCTGTGTTCATCGAGGCTGTGACAGGTGTAGGAGTTAGTGTCGTGGACACCGAGGTGGGAAGTGGTGTTGGCGTGGGCGTTGACATGGGTCTCGGAATCTCCATTGGCAAGCGTGTCGGCACGGCCGTAGGTGCCTCTGCTGTAAGCGTCGCGGCGATGGCTTTGGCTTCCGCGACATCTGTGGCTACACGGTCAGGGGTAGACTCAGATTGCAGCATATCACATGCAAGCAATAGCAAAACCGACAACGTCACGCCAATCATCATTCGTAACAACATTTGGCGGGTCATTATTTTGCCTCCTTCTGAGAAGCCGCCACTCGACTTGCAACGGCATGACGCAAAACGCAATAGCACCACGCAATGGCGGCGAATCGAAAGCGACTACTGTTTGCAAGCTGCCCTGCCATTGCCGAGGCGCATGTTTTACCGCCGTTCTTTTTCAAACCTAGAAGCCACTGCAATCAATAGCAGAGCCAATGCGGCTACAACTATCCCCAACACAAATGGGCTTGCCAACCCCAATGTATCAGCAACGAAACCGCTCACGGTATTGCCCAAGTTACTAGCGGCGCTCACAGCAAGGTATAACCCCGCCATCGTACCCCAAAGACGATGGGGCGCGCGGGCCATCACTAACGCGAGCAGAGATGGACTGAGAATCGCCTCCCCCGACCGCGCGACGACTATACCACCAGCAACTCCGAGTGTGTCTTTAGCAATCAAGAGAATACCTAAACCGCTGCAGAGTATTAACACTCCCATAGCGACAAACAGCTGCCGTCCCAATTGAAGACGGACCACGCGAAGTGTCAACCAACCGAGTAGGTCCGCAAGTAACCCGGCAAAGGGCAAGGCCAACGCGATGACCACTAAAGCCACGCCGAGTGATCCAAACGCGAGCCCAACATCTGACACTCGAAGCCCCAACTGTTTTGTGGCGTAGAGGACTACGAAACTGCCTATCGAAGTGGTCGTCCAGCCAATCAGGAATACAGCCATAAATATCAGAGTCAAGCTAACCGACTGTGCTTTGTCCCTGACTGAATCTAGCCACTCGTCTTGCCATACATACCGGCGCCTCAGGACATAGGATAATGCTACGAATCCCATACCAACACTTCCACCTGCCAGAACCGCCAAACCCGCGATAATCAACTCAGTCTTGACGCCGATTTGTTGCATCAACAGGGGGCCAAACACATTCACGACAGCGCCTCCCAATTGCGTCATAGCGAAATACATTGCGGCGACCGAAGCCATTAGCCAATGCGTCCCCGTGTCTTCGAACATCTGGGCAATCAGAGACGTTAGCAGCATTGAAGTTCCAATGGCTACTCCTATGTACCCAAGTGCCAATGTGGTGACATTGGTCATCTGACCTGTTGCCGCAATGGAGACACCTAGTACCAAGGCGCCAATGAGTGACAGTTTCCGCCTTCCGACCTTATCTCCATAGAAGCCGAAAAGTGGGGCGCTCAGAATCGTCGTAGCCAGCGCGATGAGAGAGAGCGTAGTAACGTCGTCTGATTGTATGCCCAAGTTGGCTGATGCAAGAACAGGCAGAAAGGTAGAGAATATGTTTGTAGATGCTCGAGCGGTGAATATGACCAACGAACCGCCCAAAAGGGTGAGGACGGCAACAATCAGGCGAACACCAAACTTGGCGATAGATTTTTCACTTTCCATCGGAAACCTCCAAATGGCGGTACACGCTTCAGCACACCGATTCCGCCGCAAGCACACCGCGAAATAAAATGACATTGCGATATGGAAAACCGCGATATCCAAAATGCCGCGTGGCGGAATCGGCGGGCAGGTGTTCTCGGGCGTGCGGTCTGTTTTAGTTCGCCACTTGCGGTTACCGTACCAGTATTGTGCCTAAATCAACTGTTTGTCCAGCTTCTACTTCGATGATGAGGACTGCGCCAGTGAAATCTCGGGCTATTCTCGAGCCCGAATAGAGACTTAATGGCCGTGCCGCCAGCCCGTAAGAGCCAGGTGGCGTTTCAATTCTGAAGACGCCGTTTGCATCAGTGGACGCCCCCCGCAATCTGTACAAACTTCCCTCTTGGTCGGATATGAATCCCCACACAAGTTGGCCATTCTTGTCGTACGTCACAGTCCCCAATGATAAGAATTCGCCTGACACGGGCTGTCCACCGCTCTTGTCTACAAGCACGCCGCGGATAACACCTTTTGTGGATGAAAGCGTATTGGTGATAGTGGGCGTTGGAGTGTTAGCCCGCGCGCTGGTAGCAGTAGGTGACAAGGATGTGACTGCTGGTTCGGGCGTCTTGGTCGGTGAGGGCAGTTGCCCCAGACGTGGTAGATTGACATGCAACAATCCCAGAAAAAAGCAAGACTAATAATACTAGGCGTTTCATTGTTTGCTCCTCTCTACCGCCACTGCAATGAGCAACCCCACTCGTGCTTGAATGGCATGGGAGTAAACGCTACAGCCCCCCGACAACGGCGGACGAAGTTGAAAATACCTTCTTCGCTGCGAAGCCGCGCGCATGCCGTTGTCGGGGGGCTTGTGTTTCGCGTTCGTGCATATTCAATTCGTGCTTCATTATTAAGTTCTCTCATAACGCCTTACCTACGGTTCCGTCCATTTCGCCTTCTTATCACCTGTCCCAAAAATCTTGCCCGCCCCAAAATGTTTGATTTGCCCAGATTATTAAGGCACTGAATGCGGCACATGCGAGCAACATTGAACACGCATATACACCTAGAGCCAGTGAGAGGTCTTCTATGTGCAAGCGGCTTAGTAACCAAAGGGAACCGCCAAAAAGCAAAAAGAGCAAAATAACCGCCGCGCACCCTTTTTCTCCTTTCATGAGTTCAGACATTGGGTCTTTTGCACGTTGCTTCGTGCGCGTTTTCTTGGGTTTGTTCGAGTCGTCCATCTCTCTCCGAAAAGTGCCAGCAATCTTGAGGAGGGGTAGTCCCACCCAGAGAGATGCCACCACGTAGAGTAATAGTTGAGTGCCGCGAATGCCTGAAACTTCCTCATCTCTAAGCCAGCTAAAGAGAACCACTACTCCAAATAACAGGAAGAGAACACCAAAGAAACCAATCTTATCAGGCAAGATACCATAGGTTCTATTTTCTTCTCGCGAATGTATTTGCAACTGCCGCCCGTCTCAGTTTCAATATTATGGCATGACGCGAAACGCCGAAGCGCCCCGCAACAGCACGCTCCAACGTGAAGACACGATGCTTTTTGCTGCGCGATGATGCGGATAAGCCGCGCGTACCGTTGTCGAGGCGCGTGTGTTTCCAGACGTTCGAGTAGTGTCATTGCTAAACGGGGTGCCGCTAAACCTCGCGCAGAAATTGTACGGGTACATTTAGAATATGGGCAAAAATTTATCACTTCGGAGTGGGTTTGCCAAGACAATATCGCAAACTACCGATTCTCTGTTCCATTACACCTAATACCCTTAACCCATTATACCCAACGCTTATCTCTCACCTCTTATGAAGATTAGATTCAGCAACGTTACATTCCCATACATATTGGTGGAAGAATCACTCTGACTATTAAGCGAGGCTCTTTAAACAGTATTGATCTGGTCGCAACATTAACGGCGCGCGACAACAATGATCTTCCTACTGCTTGCATAGATCATAAAATCATTAAATCATTATCCTTCTTTACCCTTCTAACCCATCAACTGCATCCCGATAAGCCTCTTCCAATTCGATATCCGTGGTTCCAATGTAGCGTTGGGTTGTCGTCATATTGCGATGTCGCGCTAGGAGCTGCGCCTTGCGCAAATCGTGATGGCGATTGTAGATACGCCGCACAAAATAACGCCGCAAGCCATGCGGAGTCACCCGTCCGCGTAATACTTTCTTTCGCTTCGCTTCGTCAGACGCATCTGGGTCGGGCAGGCGGTAATCTTCGCCAAACACGTCCTTGTTTGCCTGCTCGAGCATTTGTCGCGCACCACCTTCTGTCCAGGGCCGCAGGAGAGCGGTCTTACGCTTTCGTTTCGCATTCAAATCTGCCAGGCGGCTGTGTTGGGCGAACACCGGCAACCGCTCCGGCTTCAGTCCACTTTTCTCGTCAAGTTCTGCGCGGACGCGATGATAGGCACGGATTGCATTCCAGGCATTTTTAGAAAGGCGGATCACCGCCGCGCGACCCCCCTTAATTTTGAGCACGAACCGCAAATTGCGCGGCGATACTTGGGTGAGGTGGGACAGGCGCAGGCGGCATGCTTCTGACACGCGCAACCCGGTATCCGTCAGCAACACCAAAAAGGCGCGATTGCGATAAGCGCGAAGCTTTTCCCAGCGGCTGCGGAAGGGTTGATGCAGACAATCCCAGGCCCATTGCAAAACTTTTTCAACATCCTCATCTGTCGTCAAGACTTCATTGTGGGGGAGGGGGCGTTTATAGTCACCCACGAGAGCGTCTAATCGTGTGAGGTTGATGTCAGAGACGATCAGGCTGAGGTGTTTATAAAAGCCGCGAATAGCAGCCAGACGTACTTGTTCAGTCGCCGGTGAGACTCCTTTATGGGGTTCGGCTAAACTTCGCCCAGAAAATGTAGGGGTAGATACAGCCAATAGCTATGTAAAACAGATTTCTTCCCCATATTTGGGGATGGTGATCGTTAATCGGCGAGGGTATCATGTGCATTTAAGCCATCCAATTCTTGTTGTTTGTTCAAGCACCATCGAAGCGATCAGCACATATGGCATGAACTCAATCTTTTACTGAACAATCACCAGATGTAGATTAGACCTCTTGCATAAGTGCGTCATAATAGGCGCATCAGATACGAAACAGTCAAAGCGCTAAAAGATGTAGATTTCAAAAGGTCAACAGGTGTCCAACGCGCCACCTTTGAAAAAATTCTTGCGGTCATCCAAAAGGAGTTACGCAATTTTGTAGACCTTCGACTCTACAGCGAGCCGATCAATTACTGCTCACTTTAATGTATTGGCGTGAATATCGCACCGAATTTCATATCGGACTGACCTACGGGGTCAGCGAATCGACCATGTACGGTTTTTTTAATAACGGATTGAGCGGATTGAACGGAAAAATCAGTTGAATCCGTTTCATCCGTTATCAAATGTGCCGCAAACGCAAAAGGAATCTGCTCTAGTAGCAAAAAACAGTGGCACACTCAAAAAGCGCAGGTTATCATGAACCAACACACCCACCAAATTATTGCGACGGCTTTTGCTCAGGGGACGACGCATGATTTTCAGTTGTTCAAGGATAGCCATATCCTTCTCTCCAAGCACATTGGCGTTTTAGCCGATGCGGGGTATCAAGGACTAGCGACACTTCACATGAATAGCCAGACCCCTGCTAAAAAATCAAATTGCATCCACTGACCGCTGAACAAAAGGCAAGCAATCGAGCGTTATCACAAAAGCGCATTGGGGTAGAGCATGCCATTCGCTCTTTAAAAATATTTCGCATCTTGAGTGAACGGTATCGCAATCGACGTAAGCGTTTTGCCCTTCGCCTCAACCTGATTGCGGCGATTTACAACGGCGAACTTAAAAATGCTGACTAAGTTACTTATGCAAGAGGTCTAATCTTTAATCCTTGATCCTTTTTATTTGCTCTCCCAGCTCGGCTTCACGCTCATCATCTCAAATTCATCCGTCTCTACGTTATAGCGCATCAGGGGCTGCAGCAAGTAGCGATCATGATCGAGTCCACGCATTTCGGTGATTTCGGTCATCTTGCGTGAGCCATTAGGCATGCGGCGTTGGTAAGCGATCACGCCGAAAGCCGAGGCGATCATTGTGCGGATTTCATTCAGCCCCAAACCGATGTCTGCCATCAAGCACATGCTCTCCAGTCGCCCTAGAGCGTCTTCAACGCTGTTGGCGTGGATGTTCATCATGCTGCCATCGTGTCCAGTGTTTGCTAATTGCAATGGATGAATTATCTCGCTACCAGAAAAATCGGTACTGATAATGCGATCGGGGCGCATTCGTGCGGCGGCGACAAATAGATCCCCGATCGATAATCCCATGCGGCGATTCGGTTCCAAGTGAATGCGGCGCGGATGATCCACAGGTAAATCGCCTTTATTACCAACGACAATAATGCGCTCAGTCGGCGAGACACTCTGCGCTAACAAATTTAAGATAGTGGTCTTGCCGCTGCCTGTACCGCCGACAACTAGAATGTTTTGACGTGATTGCACTGCGCTTTGCAATAGATCGTAGGTTGGACGATCAATGCCTTTAACTTCAAGTATTCTTTCCCATGTCATACTATGCCTGAAGAATTTGCGGATGACAAGATAGGGACCATCCACCGCTGTGGGTGGCAATACTGCTAACACACGCGACCCATCTGGCAAGCCAGCATCTGCCACTGTCTGCCCGGCTTCAAACTTCTCATTACAAAGGGCTAATACTGCATTAATCGTTTCGCGCAGCTCCGCCGCCGATGTAAATTTCACGCCACTATCTATCAATTGCCGATTTCGCTCGACCAGAACGCGATCAGGTGAGTCGATCAGAATTTCGCTCACGGCTTCATCTTGCAAAAACGGTTCAAGCAGGGCGAGAGGGTTTTTCTTGGATTTAGAAATATTCTTTTTCATAACTATCTCCTTAAGCAGATTTTGATCTCACACTAACATTTGTCATGTTCGATTTGCATCCGCCGTTACCACAGTTAATTTTTTAGCCAATCTTGCTTTAGGGCTAACGCCACCGCTTCGGTGCGCGAGTTCGTTGTCGTCTTATTAAAGATACTATTCATGTGGAATTGCACGGTTCGTTCGCTGAGGTGCAAACGATAGGCAATCTCTTTATTCGTGAGACCTTGCGCGGCAAGCGTGATCACTTCAAATTCGCGTGGCGAAAACGGATGTGGAGCGGATGGCGCAGGCTGGAGTGATGCCGCCAGATCGCGCGCCTCGTTGATCGCTTGTTGAGCCAACTCGGCGAGCGCGGACACTGCCGTGTGCGCGGTGGTGTTGCTGGATGGCAGGGCGCGGCGATAAGCGCGCGCTTGCTCAATAAGTAAATCGAGCGTATCCAGCAGACCTTCAAGTGGCGGCATCCCCGATTCGTGCGGGCGTGTGCTCACGCCGTAGATCGCTTTCAGTAATTCATCGGCAAGATCGCCGGCATGTTGGTAACGCTCTTCAGGTTTTTTTGCCAGCGCGCGATCCACAACTGCTTGCACTGTGTGATTCGAATCGGGCAACGGCGGCGGCGACTCGTTGACGTGCTTAAGCAAAATTCCCAATAGGTTTCCATCTGAAGCATCAAATGGCGGATGCCCGGCGAGCATTTCATATAGCGTCACGCCAAGCGAATAAATATCAGAACGATGATCGACCTCTTTACCTTGCGCTTGCTCCGGGCTGAGATAAGCAGGCGTGCCAGAGAATGTGCCGGAGAGTGTGTTGGGGTTGGCTTCGCGAAAACGCGAGATGCCGAAGTCGGTCAAGATCACATCCACGTCGAGCGGCAAAGGCAAGGCGGGATCGATGCTTGCAGAAACACGACGCAAAAGGATGTTGGCAGGTTTGATGTCACGATGAACGATTCCATGCCCGTGAGCATAATCGAGGGCGGCGGCAAGAGAGGTGATGAGGCGTGCCGTAGTCTCGGGTGGTATACGTTTGCCGTAGGGATGAAATTGTTTGAGATATGCTTCGAGCGATAAGCCCTCGATCAATTCCATTACGATATAAGGGCTGCCTTCGACGATGTCGTAATCGAAGACTTGGACGATATTGGGGTGGCGCATAGCGGCGACAGCCTGCGCTTCAGATTGAAAGCGCTGCAGCAAACGCGGCTCTATTGCCAAATGGGGGTACAACACTTTGACGGCGACGGCGCGTTGTAGCGTGGTATGGTGACCAACGAAAACCTCTGCCATGCCGCCCTGCGCCAAGCGTTGTTGAATCAGGACTTTGGAAAGAGTTTGACCGATCCAGTCTGTCATCGTATTTATCTTACGCTCTTATCACTTCCATACCCTCCGCCGTTACCACAGGGAGAGTTACAGATTAGAAAGACGTTGGTGCATGAAAGGCTGGACAAAAGAGGCGTGACCGTGCCGTGGGAGGTGATGAGGATTTTCATGATTGTGCCTTTCGATGGGTTGCGCGCGCCAGAGTACGTAGAAATTGAGTCTGAAAGTTTGGATAACTGGTTACCCAACGCACCAGGGTTTTGAGCAAAAATCCCGGGATGTTGGTGTAGAGGGTTTGCTTTACGTTGGCGACGGTTTTTACGAATGTCGGATGTGTAGTCTCGATCAGTTCTTGTTGATAACGGGCTCCGGCGACCGCCCAGTGTGTCCCGTTTTTCCAATCCAGGATGGCTTCTGCTAGGAGTTTCGATTCGAGCAAGGCATCGTAAATTCCCTGCCCGTCGGAGGGGTCTTTGTAATGTACGGCATCGCCCACCAAAGCCCAATTTGCTCCAAACGCCTCGCGGTAGCCATTTTCAATGGGACGCATCCCCACGATCTCGGTCACCCGTTTGGCATTTTTGAGCCGATGCCACAAATGGGGTGCTCGTTGTAACCCCTCAAGGTAGGCTGTCTCCACTTGTGCGCCGAAGTGGGCGTCGCTGGACTTCATCACCGTGGCGATGGCGTATTTGCGTTCGGCAACCGGGATCACGAGGAGCATGAAGCCCTGGGAGGCGGTGTAGGTGGAGATAGCATGGGGATGGTCCGGGGAATAATCGTCCACATTCTCCCAATCCGCATAATAAGCCGCACTTGTGAATTGGTTTTGTTCTTCAATGACCTTTGCCCCAAATTGCCGCGCCGAAAAGCTAAAGCGACCATCCGCGCCGATGACCAAATCTGCCGTAAACGATTCTTGTGGTCTCTCTCCGGTTTTGCCAGATATGCCGTTGACTGTGCCTGCTTCATCTTTGAGAATCTGCATCACCGAGAACCCCTCCCGCGCCACAACCCCTGCAACACGCGCCGCATGTTTCCAGAGCGTTTCGTCAAACAGATAACGGTCAATCCCCTGAAAATAATTCCGGTCGAGTTTCATCCGTGACGTGGGCATCTCGGCGAGGAAAAAATTTTCGAAATTGGCAACCACAAAGCGTTCGATCTTGCCACCCACGTGGGTGTATTCTGATTCGGGGATGCCCAATTCGTCCAATAGACGCATCGTGCCGGGATGAATAAAAGGCGCGGAAGGCACACTCGGTAAACTTGGAAAGATGGCACGGTCCACCAATAAAACCTTTAAGTCGTTACCTGCTAGCCGTAACGCCAGACTTGCCCCCGCACAGCGTCCCCCAATTATGATGACATCGTACTTATTCATACGCCAAACTCTGTTGCACACTAATTTGGGTGGCATTGCGTGCGGGCAGCCAACTTGCCACCAGCGACAACACGAAAATGATTAATAGCCAGAGCCACACTCCGTTGAACGAGTAACTATAGAAAAAAGGAAATTTCATGGCGTCGCCCAACATATCCACAAAAAACTTGGCACCGATCATGCTCAACGGTATCGCCAGCAGCCAACTCAACAAACCCAACATTAAGCCTTCGCCCATAAAGATGAAAGCGATATCGTTAGACGAGGCACCTACCGCCCGCATCACGCCGATCTCGCGTTTACGCTCCATCACATTGATGGAGAGTGTACCGGAGAGTCCAATACTGCCCACGATAGCCACCAACAACGTCATCGTTTGCAACAGCCCGCCGATGATCCCCCATATAACGCCGCTCAACTCCTCGTTCTCTTTTTGTCCAATTGCCAAAATAACGTCAATCTTCTGCTGGGCGAAATACTCTTCCATATATTTTTTCACGGCATCTTGTGTGACGCGAGTGTTGCTTTTCGTTTTGAGCAACGCCACTGTGCCACGCCCGGCTTGATGGATGTCGGCGTTCAATAGCTCCTGCCGCACAAACGATGTGTTCTGCACGCCCCCTATGCCAATATCAAATACTAAACCCACAATCGTCCAGGTTGCTTTACGGCCTCCGCCATAATCTAATTCGATCAGGTCGCCCAACTGCAGGCCCATATCGGCTGCCAGTTTTTGATTGATAAGCAACGCCCGTCCGTCGTTTTTCTCCAACCAACGCCCCGACACCAAAGTGGGTTGCAATGTTTGCGCCTCATCGGGTCCCCCGCGCAACTGCACGGTGTAATCATTGCTCGATCCGCTCACACCTAACTTGTGCGCCTTCGCTTGCTGCCACGTCCACACTTCAATCAAAGTGACCTCAGGATGAGAACTGATCGCCGCGTTTAATTTATCGGCGCGTTGAAAACCTTTAAAGATCACAATCACATCACAGCCCCATGATTCCCAAAGGTCGGCAAAGGTTTTATCAAATGAAGAGCCAGTGGTCATCACCATCATAAAGATCGCCCCGGCACTGATGAGGGTGATCTCAGTCAACGCCACCCGCCATACGCGGCGAAAGGTATTTCTCAAAGTGATTGTCGCCATGCGCGGCATCCCCTGAATCCGCGCCAGGAATTGGTCGATCACGCCCGCGCCGTAACGTCCTGTTCCCACCCCGTAAGAGGCAATCGCCTGCCGCACGGGGATGCGGACTCCGTTGAGGATCGGCACCAGCGCCGCCGCTAATGGCGTGATCAAGCCCATCGCCACTTGATACAGGATCGGTCCAGGTAACAAGCGAAATTCTAAGGGCGGGGCATTGAACGCCAACAACCAAAACCGCGCCATGGCATAACCAATGCCCATCCCTAACGGCACCGCGATGACTAAACTCAACACACCATAAACGATCACGCCTGCCAAATAGATGGCTAAAATTTGTCCCCATTCCCCGCCAATTGTTTTCATAATGCCGATCTGCATCATCTGTTGCCCAATGATGGCATTGACAGTGTTGACGACGAGTGTGACGCTGAGCAACATAGAGAAGAACGCCATGACGACCAAGATGAGACTTAAGCCGTTGATGAACTCTTGTTGGGCGGCACGATCCGGGTCTTGAAACTCAGCCGTGCTGATCGTATCCGAGGTGACATTGGCTCCGAGTCGTTTTAATTTATCTTGCACGGCTTCGGTCGCTTGCTTGACCACCTCTTTGTTGTAGTGAGCAATGGTGAAGCGCAGATTGTTAAAGTTGCGCGTGCCCATTAAACGCTCCATCGTGTTGCGGCTCACATAGAGCGCCGCTTTGTTGATAGGGCCAAGCGCTGGTGGCGATTGCGAAGGATCGCGCACCGTGCCAACAATTTTTAATGGCAAGGCGCGGTTGTTGGCTTCCACGTATAACACGCCGCCTATCGCCCCCATTCCATAACCCTCCAGATGAGACTCTTCAACCATGATCTCGTCATCGCGCGGCAAGCGTCCGCGCTTCAATTCCAAGAGATCAAATTTCTGTTTGGTAAACTCACGTCCCAACAACGACGCGTCTTTCCATTCAGCCTCCAGCGTCGGCTTCCAGCGAATCGAAGCGGTGATCCAACCTTCGGCATCCACCACTTGCGACATATTGATTACTGCCAACACCGCATCGTCATCCAAGAAAGTGCTGAAGGTTAACCGCGCGTGGGGCGAGTTATTTAGACCACGCGAGATCGCCATCTGCTCATTTAAAAATGTGTCGCTCGCCGTCGTCATGCCAAGCGCCACCACGCCCACGGCAATGCTCAACACCACGAGCAACGTGCGCCATTTGTTATGCCATAAATCACGCCAGACTTTTCGAAATGCGATACCCATAATTAGTTATCAGTGATCAGTTGTCAGTAATCAGTGACTGATCACTGTTTACTGTCGTTTTAAACTTCGCCTCATCAATATTCCCCCCGTCACCAGAATCACGGAGTTGCCGTCTCCGCTCAATTGATCGTTCATCGCCAAAGCGATTCCCACTGCACCCGAACCTTCAATCAGTTGACCGTGAGTCTCATAACAATACTTGATCGCTCGAGCGATCTGATTTTCGGTGACGAGCCGCATATTGCCCGCGCCGTGAATCGCTTCAATCGTTTCTGAGCCGGGCTCAATCGAACCCGCTAATCCAACGGCGAGTGATGGTAGTTCGATCACTTTACTCATATCGCGATGATGAAACTCATGATAGGGATACCGCTAAACATCGCGCAGAAATTGTAGGGGAAGATACAGCCAGTAGCTGTGTAAAACAGATTCCTTCCCCATATTTGGGGATGGTGATCGTTAATCGGCGAGGGCATCATGTGCATTTAAGCCATCCAGTGCTTGTTGTTTGTTCAAGCACCATCGAAGCGATCGGCACATATGGCATGAACTCAATCTTTTGCTGAACAATCACCAAATGTAGATTACACTTTCTGGGCGAAGTTTAGCCGAACCCCGAGTAGTGGGCAATGGCGAAAGCGTGGACATCATCGCCGTGATTTACCACCACTGACGGAGACGCACTATGAACGATGGAAATCAATTCGAGCCGATGCTCGACACTACGCAAGAAGAGGAGATCGCCCCGCGCTTACGCGAATACGTGAAGTGGTTATTGAGTGACCCATCCACGTTGGAGGTGTGGGGATTACTTGAGGCGAAGCTAGCGCGTGTGGAGTGTGTGGCAGATGAAAGCCAATCGCTCGAACTGGATTCGGGCGATTGGTTTTTGGTGCGAGTATCGCGCTTGCCCACTATTCCCGAAAAAATCTTGCCCACTACTGGCTCGAGTGTGAAGGGGATTGTGAGGTTCAAGAGGATAGTGGGCAAAGAGTCTTAAAACATGGAGTCTTAAAACATGACCAAATTCCCATAAAGCCTTTTTCATAATATGACGTTAATCATAATTTCTTGAGGCGAAATAGTGTAAAATGCCACAAGTTAGATGTAAATTGTCCATCGTATAGGCTTCTATTTGCTGTTGACTTTCGGTAGTGCCACATTCGGGAGCGTTTTAGTGTCGAACCGAGTTGGTGTTAGGCGCATAAAGATTAGGTGAGTGGCGAAGTGTTTCTGACGGTGCGCGAATGGTTGAAGAAAGCGAAAAGATTTTTCCTCAACAGCAAAATATGTGGGGCAGGTTTGGCGCGCCTTGCGCTCTTTCTAACGCTTCTCTTCATTATAATATTCGCATCTACCTCAACTGCATACGCTGATAACTCCGTTCCACCTGCAACGCCTTCTGCGCCACAAGTCCTTTCTAACAGCAATAGTGCCGCACCCATATCCAACACATCTTCAGCTGTTTCAAGTTCACCTTCAACAACATCTGGCGCGACATCGAATAATGCCTCGGCAGCGGCGAGTTCACCCGCCACATCATCAGGCGCGCAACCTGCTACTGTATCTAACAGCGCCGCCTCGGCAAGCGCGCCTTCGTCTAACGCGCTCACGCCCGCTCAGACATCTAGTGCGAGTTCAATAAATCCGACCACGACGACAAGTGCCGCCACACAAGCGATCGTATCAACTCCAGCGCCTTCCACAGAGACGCCGCCAACGACTGCGGCACCTTCAACTACATCTGCCACGACGAGTCCATCTTCAACAAATTCGACCGCGCCGATAAGTGCCGCCACACAAGCGATCGTATCAACTCCAGCGCCTTCCACAGAGACGCCGCCAACGACTGCGGCAGCTTCGACTCAAATTGCCGCCGTCACATCGCTGCCGGGCGCGTCTGCCACACCCACCCCGGCTCCTGCCTTGGCATCAAACCCAACATCAACGTCATCGGCAACGCCTGCGGTGAACGTCACGTTGAATGT
>Ga0209514_10005648_pt1 | contig 15820 bp, 14 predicted proteins | sample Subgrocontami58m_FD_187452 | JGI IMG/M metagenome (GOLD analysis project Ga0209514, IMG submission 187452) | Subsurface groundwater microbial communities from S. Glens Falls, New York, USA - GMW37 contaminated, 5.8 m (SPAdes) (version 3) | ecosystem: Environmental > Aquatic > Deep subsurface >...
AGGAGATCCGGAAGGCGGGGGACCGCGCCGCCGCGCTCACGCGCCAGCTGCTCGCCTTCAGCCGCCGCCAGGTCCTGCAGCCGAAGGTTCTCGACCTGAACACCGTGGTGACGAAGATGGGACAGATGCTGCGCCGCCTGATCGGCGAAGACATCGAGCTGTCGATCGGCCTGTCCCCTTCCCTCTCGCGGGTGAAGGCCGACCCGGGGCAGATAGAGCAGGTGATCGTAAACCTGACGGTCAACGCCCGGGACGCGATGCCCGGCGGGGGCCGCATCACCATCGCGACCGCCGACGCGGAACTGTCCGCCGCCTACGCGGCCGCCCACCCCGAAGTGCGTCCCGGACCGCACGTGCTCCTCTCCGTGGCGGACACGGGACACGGGATGAGCGACGAGACGCAGACCCACCTCTTCGAACCGTTTTTCACCACGAAGGAGAAGGGTAAGGGGACCGGCCTGGGCCTGGCGACGGTCTACGGTATCGTGCAGCAGAGCGGCGGGCACATCCGGGTGAACAGTGAGGCCGGGCGCGGGTCGACATTCCTCGTTTACCTTCCGAGGGTCGAGGCCGCCGAAGACGGCATGGTGGGGGCCTGCAGGCCGCTCCTTCCCCGCCCTTCCCCAGGGACCGAGACGATCATACTCGCCGAGGACGAGGAGGTGGTGCGGCGGCTCGCCCGGGAGATCTTGTCGGGGAACGGCTACAAGGTGCTCGATGCGGGTAACGGACACGAGGCGCTTCTGCTCTCCGAAGCCCATCGCGGAGAGATCCACCTGCTGCTGACCGACGTGGTGATGCCGAAGATGAGCGGGAGGGAACTCGCCGAGCGGATCCGGCCCCTGCGCCCGGGCCTACGGATCCTGTACATGTCGGGGTACACCGACGACGCGATTCTCCGGCACGGCGTTCTGGAGGACGGAACCCCCTTTTTGCAGAAACCGTTCACCCCGGAAGGACTGGCCCGGAAGGTGCGCGAAGCGCTGGACTCCGCCTGACCTTCCCCGGAAGATCCTGTTCCGGCCCGTCTACCGCAATTTGCCCAGGATACGCAGTAGTCCGTCCAGGATGGTCGCCGGATGGGGCGGGCAGCCCGGGATATACAGATCGACCGGGACGAGACGGTCCGCGCCGTTACGGACCCGGGGCGAATCGATATAGGGTCCGCCGTTAACGGCGCAGGCGCCGCATGCGACAACGATCTTTGGAGCGGGAATCGCCTCGTAGGTTGCGAGCAGCGCCTTGGCCATGTTTTCGGTCACCGGTCCGGTGACCCAGAGTCCGTCCGCATGGCGAGGCGAGGCGACGAACCGGACGCCGAAACGGCCCAGGTCCCAGCCGATCGTCGACAGCACGTTGGTATCGGCCTCGCAGGCGTTGCACCCCCCGGCGCTGACCTCCCGGAATTTCAGCGAACGGCCGAACATGCGGCGCAGATCGGGTGGAAGCGGCCTTGCGTGCCGGGTTTCCGACCCGGGATGCACCAGCAGATCTTCACGATTGGTAACGGCGAGCCGGTACTCCGAGGTGAATTGAATCCCGCCCGCCGGGCACTCGGCGCAGAAGAGGCATTTCCCCATGTCCAGACAACCCCCGTTAGCGGCGGTGAACGCGCCATAGGGGCACTCCGCCGGCTCACCTTGCCGTTCCGCGGACCGTGCAAGCGTCGCCACGGCAGGGTACCCGCGGAACCGCTTCGGCATCTGCAACGGCGCCGCCGGATAGGCCATGGTGCGATGTCCCTGCTTGATGCGGGAAGCGATCGCCCTAAACATGGAAGATCATCCTTTCCCCCGGAATTCCGGGGTGTAACCGACTCCTATAAGTCGAACCCGCAACAGGAGAGGTTGAAGCTCTTGTTGCAGAGCGGAAAATCGGATATCTGTTGCCCCCGAAGCGCCATTGCCAGCCCCGGCCAGTTATGAAACGAAGGATCGACGATCTTGTAGCGGGCGAACCGTCCCGCTTCATCGGTAACCGCCACGTGGCATATCTCGCCGCGCCACCCCTCGGTCATGGCCACGGCCAGGCTCCGGCCGGCGCCCGGCGATGCTTTGACACGATGTCCTCCATCGGGGAAATGCCGTAACTGTTCCTCGATGAAATCCATCGATTTCCGGGCTTCCTGCCATCGGATCATGGTCCGCGCGCAGACGTCTCCATGAAAGGCGGTGGCAACCGGCAGATTGGTCATGCGGTAGATCCCGAAAGGGTAATCGTTGCGCACATCCCGCTTGATCCCGCAGGCCCGGGCGGCAGGCCCGACCAGGCCAAGCTCAAGTCCCTGTTCATGCGTCAGCGTGCCTGTTTCCTCCAAACGTCCCATGACCGAAGGCGAGTTCCAGAGAAGTTCGACGGCATCGGTCAGGTCGCGGCGCGTCCCCGCGAGGCGCTTGAGCAAATCATCACGCTGGGCGGCCGTGAGGTCGAAGATCGTACCGCCGGGGGTGAGGAATCCCCGGCCAAACCGGCTGCCGCAGAGAACGGCGGTCATGTTGAGAAAATCTCCCCGGATACGGCCACAGAACGACGCGGCGGGCAGATAGCCGACATCGCCCGCGATCGCCCCCAGGTCGCCGGCATGGTTTGCCAACCGTTCCAGTTCGAGCGCAATCCCCCTGAAGACTTCGGCACGCGGAGGCACCCTGGTCCCCCCGGCCAATGCTTCCACAACCATGCAGTAGGCCTGGCCATGGCCGATGGTGGTGTCTCCGGCGGCGCTCTCCATTACCTGTAGAGTGCGCGGGTGAGGCCCGCCGATGAGGGCGGCTTCGATCCCCCGGTGCTGATAGCCGAGGGAAATCTCCAGATGAAAGACCTCTTCACCGTGACATTGAAAACGAAAATGTCCCGGTTCGATGATCCCGGCGTGTACCGGACCGACGGCCACTTCATGCACTTCATCCCCGGCCACCTGAAAATAGTTCATGACCCCCACACGGACAGGTTCGTCCACGGGGCGACTCCAGGCATCGCGTCCCGGGACGAATGCGCGGTGGAAACGCACCGGCTTGAACCAGGGATGGCCATCAAACCTCAGACCGCACTGTTCGGCGATCTCGCGTTCGAACAGTTGCGCCTGCGGACAGAGAGAGGCGATGGACGGGAGGTGGCCATCGTTTGCATCCGTACGGGTTACGGCAAGGTGACCTTCCGCCTTGCCGGCAAGAACGCAGAGCAGTGAAACGCCGGATTGGGATGGAATCCCGAAGTACGAAACAATGCGCCATCCCCGGCCCGCGGCGTCGAGAATGCCCTGCAAAAACCGGCTGGAACCGACGGCGGGAATGTCCGCCATCGGAAGCGAGGACGCATTGTATACCGTGCTGAAACCGGTCACGGCCGGACCCCCAGCATGGCGGCGCCGTCCTTGAGCAACGCGACCAGAAATTCCGGAGGCCATATTCCAAGCGCCAGGAGCACCGCCATCAGGAAGAGCGGCGGTCCCACCGTCAACGGGCGGTCCTCGTAGGCGGTTGGTTCGACATCCGCCGGAGGGGCGCCCATGACCATCGGCAGAACCGTAAGGGCCATGCCGATGAAGACAATCACCAGAAAGAGCAGGAACAGGCCTCCCACCAGATGACGCCCATCCATGAAGGCGCAGCTGACGATGGTGTACTCGCTGATGAACGGCGAAAAAGGCGGAGAACCCGTGATGGCGATGAAACCGGCAAGGAAGAGCCCGCCGGACCAGGGGAGACGCGTCAGGACACCCTTGACCACGCCGGTCGTCTTATTGGAATAGGAGCGGTGAATGTTCCCGGAGGAAAGGAACATGACCCCCTTGGTCAAACCGTTGTTCAGCAGGTGGAAGAGCGCGCCGCACAGCGCACCCTTGCCGAGTCCAAGGCCGATCGCGAGAATCCCCACATGCTCGACGCTCGAATACGCCAGCATCCTCTTGAAATCGGTCTGCCGGGCCATGAAAACGGCGGCAAAGGCCATCGACAACAGTCCCATGCCGAGCAGAGCCTGTTGAAAAAACCGGATTTCGGCGCCGGCCGCAAGGCAGATCTGGTACACACGCAGGATCGCGAGAAAGGCGCAGTTGACCAATCCACCGGCGAGCAACGCTCCCACCAGCCCCGGCGCTTCCCCGTACGCATCCGGTTTCCACGCATGCAACGGCGCCAGCCCCATTTTCGCCCCGTAGCCGACCAGAAGGAAAATAACGGCCGCATGCAACCACGCCGGATTCAGCTCGCGGGCCGAGGCCAAAAGCGGCCCGATCAGAAGGGTCGCATCATGATGCGCTATGTAGGTCGAATACGCGAGGAACAGCAACCCGAGCAACGCCAAGCCGATGCCGACGGAACAGAGCAGCAGGTACTTCCACGTCGCTTCGACGGAACGGGCGTTGTGATTGAAATAGATGAGCGGCGCCATCGAGACGGTGGTGGTCTCCAGGGCAACCCAGAGGAGTCCGAGATGCTGGCTTATCGTCACCATCCCCATGGCCGACAGGCAGACCATCAGACCCATGCAGAGAACCCGGTTGGAACGCTCCTGACGGCAGGACAGGTATCCGACCGCATAGAAAGCGCAGACGGAGAACAGCAGGCTGATGCACAGGAGCACCACCTTCCCCAGCGGGTCCAGCCATACCCATCCCGCGTGGGAGGGCGGCGGCGCATTTCCGATGAGAAGGGCCGACAAGACGACATGGCTTGTAGCGACCACCGGCAGAACAAGGGGACGCAACCGGTTGTCCGGCACGATCCAGGCGATGCCCGCCCCGAGCAAGGGCAGCAGTACAAGAGCGTACAACATGAAGCTACTCCTCCTTGAGGGTCCGCAGGCGGGATGTGTCGATGGAGGAAAATTCATGGCTGATATGGTTGATGACGATTCCCATGACGAAAATGCCTACCAGAAGGTCGAGTAGCGCACCCGCCTCCACCATGGCCGGCATGGCCTCGGTCAACAACAGGCCAAACACGAAAATCCCGTTTTCCATCACCAGATAGCCGATGACTTGGGAAATCGCCTTGCACCGTGTCGTGAGGAGCAAAAAACCGGTCAACAGGGTGGCGATGGAGGCTGGAACAAACAAAAGATCCTTATGTTCCGGCGCCAAGGGCAGCTTTTGGGCAAAAATGAAAGAAAATGCCGTGAACACGGCGCCGAGGAGCAAGGTCGGCACATAGCCGATGAAGGGCTCCACTTCACGCCGGATCCGGGCCTTGTGGACGGCATCAATGATCAGATGCGGGATGACGATCCCCTTGGCCAGGAGAACAACGGCGGTGATGGCGACCAGGTGGCCGGAAAAAGGGTGAATCAATCCGGGCAAAATACCGAGGATAACCCCTTGGACAGCTACGGCACGGATGGAAAAGAGCAGCCGGCTGGTCCCGAGCATGACAAGATTGATCAGCATCACCAGCACCAATAATTGATCGGCCAATAAAATCATGGAGTCACCTCAATACCAGCATCATGGCAAAGGCGGACAGGATGGCGGCCCCGACCAGGAGTTGCGGGACACGCACGAGCCGCAACCTGGCCATGACCGACTCGACAATGCCGATCGCCACCGCGAGCGATACCATGGCGGCAAGGAAAACCGCCCAGTCCGCCAGAGCGTTTCCGGTTGCGGCGGGCAGGGCGACATTAACGAAAACCGCACCGAGAACGAACAGTTTCAGCGCAGCACCATAGAGAATCATCCCGAATAACGGTCCGCTGTGATCCAGAACCATGACTTCGTGAATCATGGTCAATTCGAGGTGGGTGTTGGGATCGTCAAAGGGGATGCGGCAGTTTTCCGCCAACAGGGTGATGAAAAGCGCCCCCGTCAGCAGCAGCATGCCGGCTCCGGCGGCAAACCAGGTCGCGGGTGTGTGATGGGTCAGGAGGATCGAAAGGGTAAGTGAATTGCTCATCCTCGCGAGCGTGATCAGGGTGAAAAACAGTGTCGGTTCGGCAAGGCAGGAAAACGTCACCTCGCGAGCCGCTCCCATCCCTTCGAAGCTCGAGCCGGTATCAAGGGCGGCGATGGCGGTGAAGAACCGTGACAGCCCGAAAAGATAGGCAAACACGATCAGGTCGCCGCTGAAGGATACCGGCGCCGCGTGGCGCCCCAGCGGTATCAACAGGACGGCGATGAGTGTCGCAGACAGCGTCACCACCGGGCCGGCGCGAAAGACCCAGGTGGTCGTTTCGCTGAAGACCGATCCTTTGCGGAAGAGCTTGATCAGGTCGTAATAGGGCTGGAAATACGGCGCCCCGACCCGTCCGGCAAATGCCGCCTTGGTCTTGCCTATGACCCCGAGCAAAAGGGGTGGAAAAAACAGCGCCACGGCGCAATGGATGATGGTATCCGTCGTCACGCGCCATCCCCGGGTAGACAGAACAGCCTTTCTTGTTTACAGATCATCAGTGCGAAGGCCCCACGACTGCCCTCTCGCTCATATCGAAGCAAGACATGATCGCGGGGCGGCATAAAATAGTTACGCATTATAAAAAAATCATGACATCTTCCGGCATTGTATGGTATAAACAATAATACGTCAATGAAATTATGGGACATCATAGCAACGCGCGACGCATACATACGCCAAGGAGAATGCCATCATGCCGATAACGCGACTGAATGTCACGTTGCCAACCGGAATCGTGGACGATATCAAGGCGCTGTATGGGCAGCGGGGATTGAGCCTGTTCCTGGAGGAAGCGGCGAGGGAAAAACTTGATGCGGTAAAAAAGAAGGCGTACAAAGGGCTGATTGAAGGGTACCGGTCGACCGCGGAGGAAACGAAAGAGGTGCTCAAAAAATTTGAATCGGCGGTAACGGAGAAACGCGGTGTTTAAGCGTGGCGGTATCTATGCGGTAAATCTGCCCCACGCCATTACGCATGAAACGGAAGTTTGCCCCTGCCTGGTGGTGAGCAATAATATCAGCAACGAATATTCCCCGGTCGTGACCATCATTCCCCTGAGTTTTACTCGTCTGGAAAAGATCTACGATTTCGAGACATTATTGCCGGCTTCGGGAAATGAGTTAGGGAAAGATGCGAAGATCAGTTCCCACATCCTGATCACCATCGACAAGACCAACGTAGTCGGTGACCGACTCGGCTTTATCAGCAAATCGCTTATGAGCCAGGTAGGCAAGGCACTCCGCTTGCAACTCGGCATCGAGGATGCGCCAGGACACCAAAAACCCTGATAAACAGGACAAGTGCGTTAACGAATTCACTTGCAAAAGGATACATCGATGCTGCTTGAATCGTCCAAGGCTGCGCAGGCTTTGAATGTCGACAATAAAACCGTTTTGCACTGGATCAAAAAAGACCGTTTGCCCGCGGAGTCTATCGATGGAGAGTACCGGATCAACCCGGTAGACCTGCTGGAATGGGCAACGGAGCGCGGGATAAAGGTCGATCCCTGCCTGTACAAGATGCCGGATGCGGAGAATCGTCCGTTGCCGACCTTGAGCCAGGCGCTGCAATCCGGCGGCATCCATCGCGGCATTCCAGGTGATGACAAGGAAACGGCGCTGCGGAACGTCGTGGCGATCCTGGACTTGCCACCCGAGGTCGATCCGGACTTCATTCTCCAGGTACTGCTGGCGCGCGAAGCCATGGGAACAACCGCCGTCGGCGATGGCATCGCCCTGCCTCATGTGCGCAATCCGATCCTGGTGCGGTTGCCCGTTCCGAAGATCGCTCTCTGCTTCCTCTCGCGGCCGGTTGATTTCGGGGCATTGGACGGCAAGCCGGTACAGATCCTGTTCACCATCATCTCGCCGGACATCAGGATGCATTTACATCTGCTCTCAAAACTGGCCTATTGTTTGCGCGATCGGCGCTTGCGAAACATTCTTTGGAATCAATGCGACGCCGGGGAGATCATGGCCGCAATCCTTGACATTGAAAAGGATATCGGCGGAGAGGCGTCATGACCGGCGACCTGACGGCGAACCTTCCTTCCATCCTCTTCACGGGGGCGGCTCTGCTCGCCGCGTTTTCCGGTGTACCGCTCCTGGTTCGCTTCCCGAATCCGACGTTCGGCCAGCGCCTCGCGACGCTGGCGATGGTCGTGTCGGCGGCGGGAGGGATTGCCGGCGCCGTCATGGCGCTTCTCCTTCGTCAAACGGTTACCTGGCGGTTGGCCTGGCCATTCCCCTTCGGCCCCGCCGAATGCGGGATCGATCCGCTCACCGCCTTCTTTGCCCTGCCGATCCATATTGTTTCCGCCTGCGGCAGCATCTATGCCCTGGACTACTGGCCTGCCCGGAGCAATCCCCGCACGGTCCGAAAACTGACCTTTTTTTTCGGCCTGCTGGTGTCCTCCATGCTCATCATCGTCATGGCGCGTTCGACCGGCCTGTTTCTTCTGGCTTGGGAGATCATGGCGCTCGCCGCCTATTTCGTGCTCACCACGGATGACCACACACCGGAAGTCCGTGATGCCGGCACCCTTTACCTGATCTGCACCCACACGGGGACCCTGGCCCTTTTTGCCCTGTTCGCACTGCTGAAAAGCATCTCCGGCGCCTTCACGTTCCCCGATGCCGGTTCCCTGGCCGCTACTGTGCCGCTGGCCACGGCGATATTTCCGTTGGCCCTGTTCGGGTTCGGCTTCAAGGCCGGACTCATGCCGCTTCACATCTGGCTTCCGTCGGCTCACGCAAACGCCCCCAGCCACGTATCCGCCGTCATGTCCGGTGTCATGCTCAAGATCGGCATCTACGGACTGGTGCGCACATTGTCGTTTTTTACGGGGATACCGCTCTGGTGGGGCATGGCCGTTATTTTCCTCGGCATGGCGTCGGGGATCGCCGGAGTGCTTTATGCCTTGGGACAGCACGACCTCAAGCGATTGCTGGCCTATCACAGCATCGAGAACATCGGCATCATCACCATGGGAATCGGCACGGCGCTGATCGGCGCGACTACCGGATCATCGACCCTTATCCTGCTGGGCCTGGCCGGCGCGCTCTTGCACGTGCTGAACCATGCGACCTTCAAAGCGCTTCTTTTTCTTGGCGCCGGTTCCGTCATCCATGCGACCGCAACCCGTAAAATCGATCGCATGGGGGGTCTCCTCCGTCCCATGCCCTGGACCGCCGCGTCGTTCATCATCGGCGCCGTGGCGATTTGCGGATTGCCTCCACTCAATGGTTTTGTCAGTGAATTCCTGATCTACCTCGGATTCTTCACGGGGACTGTTTCCGGCGGCGGCGCTGGAGCCATCGCCACAACCCTCGCAGTTCCGGCCCTGGCCCTGATCGGCGGCCTGGCGGTCGCCTGTTTCGTCAAGGTTGCCGGCGTTGTCTTTCTTGGCGCTCCTCGCTCACCACTCCCGGCGCCCGTCCACGAGGCGACGTGGACAATGCGGCTCCCGATGATACTGTTGGCGATTATTTGCCTTGCCATCGGCGTAGCGCCTGTAACAGTGGCCCCACTTCTTGATTCCGCCGCAAGCGCCTGGCTGCCACGCTCGCCCGAGTCCGTTTCCCTGGCGGCAACCGTTCCTCTGGCCTGGATTTCCATCGTTGCGGTCGCCCTGCTTGCCTCGACGTTCTGTGCGGCCCTCTGGTACCGTGGCACGGTGAAGAAAACGACCGTAGCCACCACCGGAACCTGGAGGTGCGGCTATCCCGATCCGGACAGCAGGATGCAATACACCGCATCTTCCTTTGCCGACATGCTGGTGAACCTCTTTGCGGGGATTCTACGCCCCGAGCGTCATGCGCCGCACATCACCGGCCCATTCCCCGCCGATTCCCATTTTGAAAGCCATGTGCCGGAAACCGTACTCGAACGGATCGTTATGCCACTCCTCGCCCGCATCTACGAGAAGTCCCTGCCCATCAGGAGGCTGCAGCACGGGCAACTGCACCTCTACGTCCTGTACACCTTCCTCACCCTTGCCGTGCTCATCCTCGCCGGTTCACTTTGACCGCCCGGCGGATTTCGGTCCGGCTCTCGAACCAGCCGTAGATCGTCGGCAGGACGGTCAGGGTCAGACCCGTAGAAGGAACCCGATCCGCGGCCGGAGGCATTTCCGGCGGCGGTGGTGATTTTTCCGTTGTTGGGATAAAAAGAGGTGAAGGCCCGAAGCAGGAACTTCGGACCTTCGAAGCGAGTTCCGCAAGAGCCAGCTCTTCCTGGTATTAGATTCGGCCACCAGAATAACGTCGCCGCTTCACTCTCCTAATATCTCATGCGAACGTAGTACCCCATTCGCCCAGGGCAAGGGAAACCGCCCGGTTGCTTGTGTGCATTCAGGGAACCGTCCATCGCCTTCCGCTCAAAGGTCTTCCCGCAGAAAGAACATCGGTAGACGTAGGTCGGAACTTGTGCCCTCGGCACTACAGAACGGCGATGTTCCGTGCGCGAACCCGAGGCTGCCGACGAGACAGGCAAAGGGCCAGTCGAAGTTAGTTCAACGATATAGCGCGGCGAGAAGGCTTGGGCGGTAACCGATGCACTCTGCATGCGATCCACACGGTAGGAACGATGCTCGCCGGATTCGCTCCGGACAGCGTGCAGCACGAAGTTTCCCTCGGCCGTTTGCCGCAAGGAATAGGGTTCGATACGACGGACCTTGCCGTCGTACCCCAGATCGACGCACAGGTTATTCGCAGCGGCAAAGCGGATAATTTCGATGATGGAACGATTGCGAGAGGGCATGCCCAGCGGCAGAACCCGACTGTAGATCGGCGTCTCATCCGCCCCATGCGCAATGACCGCACGCTGGAGAGGAACCACTCCTTTCATGATCCATTCGAATATTTCCGGGAGCGCGTCCCAGAAATCGTCAAGGGGTGGAAGGAAGGGAAGCTGATGCCCGAGCATGTCTTCCCACATAACCTCGATATCGGCGCGATGTGAAGCCAACGACTCGAACGTCGGCACGGGAATCATTTTATAAGCACACTTCTGCTTGAGTACATCCAGGAGGACCGACGACGACGGCCGAGTATCCCCATGCCGATAGAGATTCACGACGTCGTACAGGTCGCGCGTCCGCGTCCGCTCTCCGAGCGCGCGAAGCTTTTCCCCGAAGGCTTCCTCGTAAGCGTAACTGTTGGCCCAGATTCCTTCCGCGGGCCTATCCGAATAGGGATGGAACACTTCGCGACGAACTGGACGCAACACCAGTTTCTCGTCCGCCGTAAGGTCCAGCTTGATCTTCGGCCATCCACCCGATCCCGATGTCGGCGAGACCGGCCCCCGATAGCCGAACTTTCCTTGACATGAGACCTTTCCACGCGGGTTCGTATAGATATCGATGCCGAGTTGCGCGGCGGGAATCATCAGGCCGGATTGATCTTCAACCCATTCGGCAATCTCTTTGAGCACGGTTTTCAGGTGCGCTTCGTCAAGATGGCTCTCATCGACGAGAGTGAAGTCCAGATCTTCCGAAAACCGATAGGTCTCGAAATAACACTTCTTCAAGCACGTGCCGCCCTTGAATACCCAAGAAGCCGAGACGGCTGCATGCGCGTCGATACCGGCAAGGATCCAGCCAAGCACGTAGTCTTTTTCGATGACGCTTGGCGATAGTTTGAGCGTCGACGCCGACTCAAGGATTTCGCGTTTGTCGATCATTAGATGTCATCTATCCATCGCGGCGGAATCCAGAGTCGCCAGGATGTGACAAGCCGGGTGCAGGAAAGCGATGGATCCAACCGGGCATAGCCTTGGGTCAATCGGGCACAGCAGGAGTCGGCAATCTCCCGGTCGTGAAACCGGGTTTCCGCAAGGAACCCAAGGCGCTTGAAGATCGCGCCGTTGTCGAACTGCTCCGCATACCGGATCAGGAGACCGCGATCGAATTTATTGCCGGCGAGATAAGCCCCGAGACATTCTGCAACATGATCGATTCCGCCGCCGTTCTCTGGCATCGCGATCATGTCGATCAAGGTGCGCGCGGGATCCGATATGGTGACCCGCGTGGATCCACGCCAGAGGGTTTTCATCCCGAAGAAGCGCGTGGCCGCCACATGATGCAGAAGGAAGATTGCTCCTTGCGCGACGACGCGCTTTCTCACAACCCGACGGGTTGTGAAGACCATGACCTCGTTAAAAAGTTGCTCGGTCAATTCCCAGTTGTGAGCGGCCGTCCACCCCCCGATGTAACATTGGCCGAAAAGCGTCGGGGCAAGCACCCATGGATCGGCGAGCACCTGCTCGTTCCCGGCCAGGTCAAGTGGCACAGAAACATAAAGACCAGGACCGACTCTCCGGAGCCAACCCTGCGCACACCATCGTGAAAGAGATTTCGCAGCATTCTGCCGGTCTAGCTTTAGCACCTGCGATACAACGTCAATCGACACCGCGTCCTTGGAAGCACGCAGCACTGCTGCAAGTCGCGCTCGGGATTTCGGAAGGGAATCGCCGCCGGAATTCATGGCTATATTCTATGACATTATATTCAGCAATAAATGGAATATTACGCATAAAAGTATAGCGCCAATCCCTGCTGCAAGGTCAGCCTTCGACTCCGCAACGCACCACGACGACAATTTCCTTGGCGCTGGACGACCCTTCTTGGAGGGGGAAACCGGGGAAACCCGCAACCCAGGCGCAACCGGCAAAAAAAGAGGGGCCAGCGGATGTCGCTAACCCCTCGGAAAATCTGGTGGAGCTGATCGGGATCGAACCGACGGCCTCCTGAATGCCATTCAGGCGCTCTCCCAGCTGAGCTACAGCCCCACGTTATATGACAGAGAACAGTAACCGATCATGCCGGGAATTGCAACGGTGAAACATCGGGAGAAGACTACTCCCCACGAAAACGCCTTCACATCATTCGTTCCTCTTCCGGTTCTCCCTCCCCTCCTTTGACAGGAGGTACACCGCGGACTCGGCGAACAGGTTGGGGCCGAACCCTCGCAGCACCCTCCCCCCGCGGTCGTTGGAGAGGTAGACGCGACGCTCCACCCGCAGGGAGTACTTCCGGCAATACTCCTCGAAATCCGTCACGGTGCAGAAGTGGATGTTCGGCGTGTCGTACCACTCGAAGGGGAGATACTCGGTCTTCGGCATCCGGCCACGGAACAGCATGAACATCCGCATCTTCCAGTGGGCGAAGTTGGGAAATCCGACCACCGCCTTCTCGCCCACGCGCAGCATCTCCGACAGGACGACGTGGGGCTTCTTCACCGCCTGCAGCGTCTGGTTGAGGATGATGTAGTCGAACGACCGGTCGGGGTAATCCTTCAACCCGTGGTCGATGTCTTCCTGCAGAACCGCGAGCCCCTTGGCGATGCATTCCCGGATCCCCTCGTCCGAGATCTCGATGCCGCTGCCGCGGACGCCCTTCGTGCGCACCATCTTTTCGAGGAGCGATCCGTCTCCGCACCCGAGGTCGAGCACCTTCGCGCCGCGGGGGACGATGTCGAGGATGATGTCGTGGTCGATCCGTGCCGCCGCAGGGCTCAACGGTATGGCGCTCCTGTTCCGCGGGCGAGTTCGGCGAGGCTGTGGAGGATGCGGGCCGTCGCCCCCCAGATCGTGAAGCGGCCGTAGTCGAGGAAGTACACCATGTACGGTTTCCCGAGGAAGGTCGTCGCGGCGGCGCGGTACCGGGAGAAGTCGGTGAACGCCGACAGCGGGGCGTCGAACGTCTCCGCCATCTCGAACCCGTCCAGGTGGAACAGCGCGTCCCGCGGGATCCGGACGACGAACGGCTGGATGCAGAACCCGGTGACCGTGGGGACCCGCTCCATCGCCCCCAGCAGCTCGACGTCGGCCCCCCGGATCCCCATCTCCTCCTCCGCCTCGCGCATCGCGGTCGCCAGCAGGTCCCGGTCGCCCGCGTCGCGGCTCCCCCCGGGAAAGCAGATCTGCCCCTTGTGGTGGGGAACGCGCTCCGTCCGGCGGGCGAGCGTCACGGTGATCTCCCCGCCGGAATCCCGCAACGGGACGAGGACCCCCGCGGAGCGCAGGCCCGGAGGCACCGGATCCGAAGTCGCCGCCGGCGGGAGCGCAATCCGGATCTCCCTGAAGAAGCGGTCCGTCACCTCCACATCGTCACCTCGGCGATCCCTCCCGCGAGCAGTTCCACGGCGATCTTCCGGGCCCCTACGTCCAACGCATTGAGCCGCTCCACCGCCTTCGCCGGGGTCGCATGCGACGACACCACGTACCCGGGCCGCCCTCGCAGATCCGAAGGGACCTCGCGGACGGCCGACAGGTACGGGTACTGCTCATGGAGCGCCTCGACGAACGTCCGCTCCTCGAACGGCGTCGCGCGCGCGAACCGGATACGAAGGTCGCTGCGCTCCATCGAGTAGCCCTCATGGAGGAACTGCTCCCGCAGCGCCGGGAGGATGACCTTGATCCGCCGGTACAGCGCAAGTTCGCGTTCGCGCTCCACCGTCTCCTGGGATTCGACCTCGAGTACCCGCGGCAGGTTCAGGCGGTCCAGGAACCGGTCAAGCGCATCCTTGCGGTAGCGGACGGAGCGGAGTTCCACTCCGTACGGCGCCCGGCAACCGGGAGTCCGGTCCTCTCCGTACAGCGTCACCCCCAGCTGCAGCAGGGCTCTCCGGACCGCCTCCCGCCGGAGATATTCCTCCCCCTCCGCCCGGGCGCGCGCCACCACGTCTTGCCGCGTCTCGTCGAGATCGAGCGGACGGTACCACTTCCCGTCCCGATAGGTACCGCATAGCGGGACCTTCGCATTGAGGTCGAACGACACTTCCGCGGCCGCCTCGCGGAGACCTTCCGGCCCCACCGCCCCGACGAGCTTCCCGATCGCCGAAACGACGCGCATCTCCCGGCCGTCCCCGCCCCCCTCGATGACCTCCCGCACCACCCCATCGCGATCGATGAAGAAGAGGGTCGGCAGGCGCGACACCCCGTAGGAGCGCAGGACGTCCCCCTTGCCGTCGAAGAGAATGTCGTAGGTGAACTTCCCGTCAGCAGTGGCGGCCGAACGGTCGAGGAACGCCTTCACCCGTTCCACGCCGACGTCCGCGTCCTCGTTGACGGCGACCACGGCGACTCCCCCGGGGCCGTACTTCTCGTACAGCCGCTGAAGTCCGGCCATCTCCTCCAGGCACGTCGTGCAGTAGATCGACCAGAAGGTGAGGACCGTCGGCACCTTTCCGCGGAACGCCGACAGCGACACCGGTTTCCCGAAGGGGCTCGCCCCCTTGAAGTCGGGGGCCGGCTTCCCTACCAGGTCCTTCGGCGCGGGAAACGCCGCCGTCCCGAACAGGATGACGCCCGCCGCCGCAACGCACGCCGCCAGTCGCTTCAATGCCGCCTCCCCCTGGCCGATCTCATCCTCAAGACAGGGATCCCCGCAACCGCCCCGCGGTTCCCCGCCCTGCCCTACCCGATGTCTTTCCCGGTGAGGATCGTCAGCGCCTCCCGGTACTTGAGCGCGGTCTTCCCGACCACGTCCGCGGGAAGGCGAGGCCCCGGCGCCGTCTTGTTCCACGGAAGCGTGAGCAGGTAATCGCGCACGAACTGCTTGTCGAAACTCTTCTGCGGGCCCCCGGGCTCGTAGCCGGCGGCGGGCCAGAACCGGGAGGAGTCGGGGGTGAGCGCCTCGTCGATCAGGATCAGTTCCCCGTCCGCCGTTCCCAGCTCGAACTTCGTGTCGGCGATGATGATCCCCTTCCCCCGGGCGTACTCCGCCGCCTTGTTATAGAGGGCGACGGCGATCGAACGCACCTTCTCCGCCGTCTCCCCCCCGACCATCGCGACCATCCGGTCGAAGGAGATGTTCTCGTCGTGTTTCCCCTTCTCCTCCTTCGTGGCGGGGGTAAAGATCGGCTCGGGGAGACGGTCCGATTCGCGCAACCCCTTCGGCAGGGGGATGCCGCACACCTCGCCTTTCTCCTGGT
>Ga0209514_10005653_pt1 | contig 15817 bp, 15 predicted proteins | sample Subgrocontami58m_FD_187452 | JGI IMG/M metagenome (GOLD analysis project Ga0209514, IMG submission 187452) | Subsurface groundwater microbial communities from S. Glens Falls, New York, USA - GMW37 contaminated, 5.8 m (SPAdes) (version 3) | ecosystem: Environmental > Aquatic > Deep subsurface >...
AGCCGGACGGGCGATCATCTGTTCTACTCCGGCACCTTCTTCCCTGAAATCTCCAGAACCATACTATTTCGCTTGTTCGTTTTGATCGAACCAATAGAGGATGCGGTTACAGTTGGGACAGAGATGCAGCGCCTCAAATTTCTGCAGTTCGATATAAAGCTGCGGTGGAATATTCATATAGCAGCCGCCGCATACTTCTTTCCATACCGCCGCCACGGCAGAGTTGTGCAGGGATTTTATCGCCTCATATTTCTGCATCAAGTCCCGGGAAATGCTATGCTTCAACTTCTCGCTCCTCTGCTGGCTGGAAGAAAGGGCGCCATCGAGGGAATGAAGTTCCGCCTCCAGTTTCTTCTTTGTCTCTTCATAGCCCCCCTTGTAGGCTTCCAACTCCTTCTCTTTTGCTTTCAACTCCTCTTTCGCTTTATCCACCGCCTCCAGGAGGGCAATGATCTCATCCTCAGTTTCGCTGTTTTTGCTCTCGACAACTTCGTTTTCCTTCAATACAGCCTGGTATTCCTTATTCGTTTTTACCTCGCTTAAACGGCCTTTGGCTTTTTTCAGCGATTCCTGCCCCTTCTTAAGTTTATCTTCCGCTTCCCGATGCGCTTTTTGGACATCTTCCAATTTTTTTCTGCTTCCTTCAACTCCGGCTTGAAAATTCAGGAAGCTCTCCTCCAATTTGGCTATCTCTTCAGGCAGGCTGCGGCACTTGGCATTTAATTTACTGATCTGCGACTCGGCCTTTTGCAGTTCAATCAACAGCGATAACTGTTCTCTCAATAGTCTTTCCCCCCTTTCTCAAGAATATAAAATAAAAAATGCACCATCAACTGTGGTGCATTTCAAGAAGGGCTCGGCTCCCCGTATCCCCTGTTTGGTCCAATCGGCCCAATCGTTTTGATACGTGCCAGACTGACAGCTCAAGAGCATATAATGTAAGAACTTCCTTTCGCACAAGTGAAAGCCGAACCTCCTAATTTCTTATCGCAATGGTAATGGGCCCACCTGGGATCGAACCAGGGACCTACCGGTTATGAGCCGGTGGCTCTACCAATTGAGCTATGGGCCCACGGTAAAAACTGCAACCTTCTCTGGCCCGCGACTAATCCACACCCTGATAAACGGGACAAGGCCATAACCGTGTAGCTATACCCATTCTCATGAGCTCTTGTCAATATTTTATTTGTCCCTGCGGTTTCAATATCTTTCGCCGCGAGGGATTTCTCAGTTTTCGCATCGTGCTGGCTTCCACTTGCCGGTCCCTGGTCGCATAGGTCATTTCCCGCGGCTCTTCATAAGCATGTTCACAGCGCTCGCTGATACCGAAACGCATCCTCAGCACCTTTTCCTCCCTCGGGGTCAAAGTGGAAAGGATCTTTCTCGTCTGCTCGGCCAGGTCCATACTGATTGTTGCCTCCGAAGGCGACATAATCTTCTTGTCTTCGATAAAATCTCCCAGGTGGCTGTCTTCTTCTTCACCGATGGGTGTTTCCAGCGAAATCGGCTCCTTGGCGATCTTCAGAACCTTTCTCACCTTTTCCAAAGGATACTCCATTTTAACGGCAATTTCCTCGGGGGTTGGCTCCCTGCCCAATTCCTGAATCAGATAGCGCGAAATACGGATCAACTTATTGATCGTCTCGATCATGTGGACAGGGATTCTAATCGTCCTTGCCTGATCGGCGATGGCCCGCGTGATCGCCTGCCTGATCCACCAGGTGGCATAGGTGGAAAACTTGTATCCGCGCTGATATTCGAACTTGTCCACTGCCTTCATCAGGCCGATATTGCCCTCCTGAATCAGATCCAGAAACTGCAGGCCCCGGTTGGTGTACTTCTTGGCGATGCTGACCACGAGCCGCAGGTTTGCCTCCACCAGCTTGCTCTTAGCAGTCTCCGCTTTCTCTTCGCCCACTTCGATAGTCGACACCACTTCCCTCAGCGCAGCAGACGAAATTCCCGTTTCCTTTCTAACCTTTTTCAGCTTCAGGTCAGCGTTCCTAACGACCGTTTCGCACCCTTTGATTTTTTCCCAGGAATCGCCATATTTGGCGCGCAGGGGCTTTTCATTCCCTGACCCCTCTTTCAAACGCTGCCAGACCTTTTCCAATTCCGTCAGGGAGAGGCCGCTTTCCACCTTGCATCTGCTGATGGTAGCCTCGAGCTTCTCCATTTCCTGCAGGTGGCTCTTGAGTAAACCAACGATCCTGTTCATCTGCTTCCGGCTGAACTTCACTTTGCGGCACAGAGTGACAATGCTTTTTCTGTTCTTCTCGACCTTAGCTTTCAGCAGCTCTCTTTCCGCCGTCTCCAGTCCCTTTGTTTTAAGCTTCCCCTTCAGCTCGTCATTTTTCTTTTTCAGTTCCGTGATGCGATCGATCAGCTTGATGACCCGTTCTTTATGCTTTTCCTCTTCGACAAAACCTTCTTCGTCCTCGAGATTGTCCAAAACGTTCTTGATCCGCAGTGTCCCATCCTTCAGGGTCTTGCCAATATTCACCACCTCATTTAAGCTGAGATCGACGGAAAAAACGGCCTCCAAACCCTCCCGGGCACCTTCTTCAATCTTTTTGGCAATTTCTACTTCGCCCTCCCGGCTCAGGAGAGACACGAAGCCCATTTCGCGGAGATACATTTTGACGGGGTCTCCGGTCTTGCCGGCGGTGGAAATGAAATCGAGTACTTCCTCCCCTTTGAGATCCACACTATCGTCGACCGCCTTTTTGACGACCAGTTTTTCACCCTTATCAGTGTCGATGATATCAATATTCTTTTCACCAAAAAGCATTATAATATCATCGATCTGCTCGGAAGATACAATATCGGCGGGCAGCATGTCATTCACATCGTCGTAGGTCAGAAAACCCTTTTCCTCGCCCAGAGAGACAAGCTTCTTAAATTCTACCGATTGTGTTTCCTTTCCCATGTAGGTTTTTCTCCGTGTATTTTTATCTTTTAATTCCATAAGTTATAACACCACTATAATAGTTTTTCTTCTTCCACTAACTTTGTTTTTTCCAATGAAAGGCGATTTTGCCACTCACTATCACCTTTTTCCTGAGCTTTCCCCAACTCTATGGTCAGGGCCTTGCTCCGCCTCTTGAGGCACTTGCGTTTTATCTGTTTTACCATGTCGGTAAAATACCGTTCGCATACCCTTTCATCATCCGTCCATCCCTCCAGCAAAGATTTGACGATCAGCCCCTTCAAAGGACCGTCGTCCAGGCAGTCCAGATAAAAGGAAGCGCCGGGGTCGGCCACGCCCTCCACTAGACCTTTCGCTATGATCGTCTGCGCGAGGTCCCTGAGTTCATTATCGGTAAAGTAATCCAGGACCCCTGTTTCTCCAACTTTAGCAATACTTTCCGGATGTTGCAACAGGAATAGGATCAGGCTGAATTCCACCTTGTCCAGGGCCCTTAAAGTGCTCTCTCCCGTGTTGCGCTGCGGTCCAGGTCCCGCGGACGTTTTCCGCGGACGGCTCATTTCTTTCTTCAGCAGTTCCTGGTCGATTCCCGTTTTATCGGCGATCCTCTTTAAAAAAAGGTTCCTGACAATGGCATCGTCGAGGGTGGAAAGGAAGAGCAACGCCTCCTTTACGGCATTTTGCTTGCCCTCCAAAGTACCCTGGTCGCCCATGATGTCATCTATATAGTAATCCACCAGGGTCGGCGCCCCGGCGATCAATTCCTCCAGGCTCTCCTTACCGTAACGCCGCACGTAATCATCAGGATCATTCTTTTCCGGCAGCACAACCGCCCTGGCCTGAAGACCGGCAGCCAGGAACAGCGGCAGGCTCCTCTTCAGGGCCTTCTTCCCCGCTTCGTCGCCATCAAAAAGGATCGCCACCTGCTCAGTGTAACGTCTCATGAGCTCGACCTGCTCTGCCGTCAGCGCCGTGCCCAGACTGGCCAGAACGTTCGTCAGACCCGCATTCCAGAGGGATATAAGATCAAAATACCCTTCTACGAGGATGGCATAGCCGCTTTTCCGGATGCCTTCCTTGGTCCTGTTCAAGCCGTAAAGGTTTCTGCCTTTGCTGAAGACAGGGGTTTCCGGAGAATTGAGATACTTGGGCTCTCCCTGGCCGATGACCCTGCCACCAAAAGCCATGACCCGCCCGCCGGCATCTTCGATGGGAAAAATCAGGCGGCCGCGAAAACGGTCATAGACATCCCTCCGGTTCTCGCCGTTTTCTTCCGTCTTGGCCACTAATAAGCCCGCCTGGCAAGCCACCTCCAGGGGAACGCTCTTTTTTTCAAAAAAACCCTTCAGGGTCCTCCCTCCCCGGTCTGCATAACCGAGGCGAAACTCCCGGACCACGTCCTCTCTGATCCCCCGTTTCTTCAGATATTCCCTGGCTTCCAGACCGGCGGCGGAAAAAAGGCTACCCGTAAAAAAAACAGTTGCCGCCTCGTTGGCACGGTAGATTTGTTCGCGGAGCCCGTATTGCCGCCTTTCCTGATCGCTCATGGCCCGCTCCGGAATAACGATCCCCGTCTTCCTGGCCAGATGCCTGGCGGCCTCCGGAAAGGTCATATTGCTTACCTTCATCAGGAAGGTGAAAACATGTCCCCCCTCGGCACAACCGAAGCAATAATACATCTGTTTGTCGCGGCTGACCTTAAAAGAAGGTGTTTTTTCCTTGTGGAAAGGGCAGAGGCCCCAAAAATCTTTTCCTGCTTTTTTTAGGGTAACATATTCAGAAACAAGCTCGACGATATCCGCCCGCCGTTGTATCTCTTCAATTTTATCCTGGGGGATGTGTCCCTCCAAATTAACAGCCCTCAATGGATTTGCCTGGAAAACAGTCGCGCCGGGAAGGGAGGCCTCTCTTAGCAGCCTTACTATCGGCATAAGATAGGCAGTCTAATTTATTTGTCAAATCAAAAATAATCAGACCAGCTTAACGCCCAGTGTCTTCCCTCCCAGGACATGCAAGTGGAGGTGAAAGACAACCTGTCCCCCTTCGGTATTGCAGTTGATGACAACTCTGAAGCCTTTTTGATCTACGCCCTTCCTCCTGGCAATTTCCGGTACCGCCGCCAGCAGGGCGTTTACATAATCCCCCTCGCCGGTCTTAATATCCATGAGTGTCGGGATGTGTTTCTTCGGAATGACAACGACATGGACAGGCGCCACCGGTCTGATATCGTCAAAAGCCAGCACCATATCGTCCTCGTAAACTTTGCTGGCCGGCACCTCACCCCTGATGATGCGGCAGAAAATACAATCATCCATGTTACACCTCCTTAGCCGGCAGCAGCCCTGAGCGCCTCGGCCAGCGACAAGGCGCCTGAATACAATGCCTTCCCGATGATGACCCCTGTTACCCCGAATTCCTCTACCCTCTTGAGGCGCACAATATCTTCCACACCTGCCACCCCGCCGGAAGCGATGACGGAAATACCCACCGCCCGGGCCAACTCACCGGTGGCCTCCACATTGACACCCGTTCCTACACCGTCTCTTTTTATATCCGTATAAATGATGGCCGCCGGCCCATCGTTCTCGTATCCCCTGGCTAAGTCCGCCGGCGACGCCGCTGTCTTCTCCGTCCACCCCTGAACGGCTACCCGGCCGTCCACGGCATCGATGCCCAGGATTATTTTCCCCTCATAATCATGGCAGGCGCCACGCACTAATTCCTGGTCCCTGAGCGCCGCCGTCCCCAGGATCACCCACCGTACACCCGCCGCCAGGTAACCCTCTATAGTCTCGCGGCTTCTGATACCACCGCCCACCTGCACGGGCACGGAAACAGCCCGGACAATGTCCCTGATCTGTATGCGGTTTACCGGTGCTCCGGCTAACGATCCATCCAGATCAACCAGATGGATCCGTTGGGCCCCCTGTTCCTGCCAGCGCACCGCCATCGCCACGGGGTCATCGGCATAAACGGTGACCCGCCCGAAATCCCCCTGGGCCAGACGGACACATTTGCCGTCTTTTAAGTCAATGGCGGGGATAATGATCATCGCTGAGGACCAGTTATCCCGGGAAATGTTTTCAGAACCTCTTCAACGCCCTCTATCGCCAACTCTCGGGCCGTAAGCCATTTTATTCCCCATTTCGAAAAGTAGGAAAGCTGGGAAAGGTTCTCCATGAAGGAAGTTTGCGTCCTGTCGAAGGAGCTGCGCCATACTGTTACCCCGTCGCTTACCCTGATCAAATGGAGTTCAAAGGCCACGGAAGCGGGCTTCTCCACCGAATAAGATCTGCCTTTTCGCTCCCGGTAACGAAAAACATAGCCCACCAGGACGCCATCCGCACCGAGCTCTTTTCCCGTCTTTTGCACTATCTCGGTCAGGGGCGCCCGAGGGGCAGCCGCCAGGCTCCGGTAAGTCGCGCCTGCCGCTGGCGGGAGGATCAGGGTGAATTGCGGGTATTCCCCAAGTCTGTCCAGCAGGATATCTTCGAGGATTTTTTCTACATCTCGGGCACTTTTTTCGGTTTGGAAGACGCTTTCGCAGAGAGGACAGGGAACCATCCGGGCGTCGGGGTCGTCAGGGACAATGGCCTGAAAGGGCAGCACCGCCAACCGGGATAAGGCAACCTTCCCTTCCGGAAGCATAGTTGTGCGGATGCCCTCCGGGGCATGGCAGCCCGAGAAGAGGGGAAAAAGGCAAAGAAAGGCAAAATACAGCCACGGGCGGGAAAAGAATGAAGACAACTTGAGCATGGCAATCCCCTATATTAAAGCACACCTTTAGTGGATAATACGCCTCTGATGCTGCCATCGATCACTACCGCTTTCTTAAGGGCGCGCGCCAGGGCTTTAAAAATCGCCTCCGCCATGTGGTGACCGTTTTGACCGTACAACAAATTGATGTGCAAATTCATACCACTATGATCGGAAAAAGCCTTAAAGAATTCCTTGAGCAACGTCGGATCAAATCTCCCGATCTTCACCGCTTCGAACTCGGCATGGTACACCAGATAGGGACGGCCGGAAATGTCCAGCGCCACATTGCAGAGGCATTCATCCATGGGTACCGACGCCTCGCCGTAACGGGCGATGCCCTCCTTGCCGCCCAGGGCCTGGCGGAAGGCCTGGCCCAGGCAGATTCCCAAGTCTTCGGCTAAATGGTGATCATCCACCTCGGTATCACCGGCACTTTGCACTTTAAGATCAAAGGACCCGTGCCGGGCCAGGAGTGTGAGCATATGGTCCAGAAAAGGGATGGTGGTGGCGATTTCACCCTCTCCCCGACCGTCCAGTTCAATGACAATGGCTACTGCGGTTTCAGTCGTTTTCCGCTCAATTTTTGCGTTGCGCCCCATGATAGAGCCCCCTATTTTAGATGACCTTGTTCAGGGAATACTCGATTATTCCTTCAGCACCGGCTTCCTGCAGCAGGGGGATCAAATCTCTTACCATGCTGCCGCTCGCGACCGTTTCCACGGCCCACCCCTCTCCTCCATAGAGCCCGGAAATCGTGGGCGCTTTCAGGGAAGGAAGGATCGCCGTAACCTTTTCCAGGTTCTCCTGGGCAACATTCATTTTGAGGACCACTTTGCCCAGGGCCTGGAGCGAGCCGTTGAGCAGTATGCGGATCTGTTCGATTTTTTTTCTTTTCCAGGGATCCTGCCAGGCTTCGCGGCTGCTGATCAGCTGCGTATTGGTTCGCATCAGTTCGTGAACGATGCGCAGCTTGTTCGCCCGGATCGTCGTCCCCGTCTCCGTCACTTCCACGATGGCATCCACCAAGCCCTCGACCACCTTGGCTTCCGTGGCGCCCCAGGAGAATTCCACATGCACGTTGATGTTGCGCTCGGCAAAATACCTTTTAGTGAAATTAACCAGTTCCGTAGATATACGCTTCCCTTCCATGTCGGCCAGGGACTTAATGGGCGACTCCTCCTGCACCACCAGCACCCAGCGCGCCTCCTTCGGCGACACTTTCGAATAAATCAGGTCTTGCACCACGACAACGGCTGATTCATTTTCCTCGATCCAGTCCTTGCCCGTCAACCCCAGATCGATGTTGCCGTCCTCCACAAAACGGGACATTTCCTGTGCCCTTACCAGCTTGCAGGAGATTTCTTCGTCATCGATATCGGGAAAATAACTCCTCTCATCGTAGGTAATCCGCCAACCGGCCCTTTTAAAGAGATCTATCGTATTTGCTTCCAGGCTGCCCTTGGGTATGCCCAGTTTCAGTTTGTTCACTTGTACACTTCCTCCGGATTGAATATCCTCTCGCCTTTTGTTTCCCATTTTCCATCCGCCAACTGCCGATAAAAACAGGACCGATGGCCGGTATGGCAAGCGGCCCCTCCCACCTGCTCCACTTTCAGCAAGACCGTATCTTCGTCGCAGTCGAGGCAAATCTCCTTCACGTGCTGCACGTGGCCGGAAGATTCACCCTTCAGCCAGAGGGACTTTCGGGACCTGCTCCAATAAGTGGCCTTGCCGGTAGCAAGGGTATGCAACCACGATTCGCGGTTCATATAAGCCAGCATCAGCACCTCGCCGGTCTGCCAATCCTGAGTAATTACGGGCACCAACCCCTCGCCCTTCTCGAAATTCGGTTCCACGCCTGTCTCCTTAAGCTGCTTGCCTTGACTATGCCAATTTAAGCGGCGAATGTTAGATGAAGTTTGCCTTTTTGGCAAGGACTATTTAAGGTCAATAAATCCCAACTCCGATAAACGGGATAAGTAAGTTTACGAAATTATTTTTTGCCACTCTTTTCAGTACCCCCTTGAGGGGTAAAAAAGCGCAGAAAATAATTTCTTACTTACTAAAATTCATAGGATAATTGGTCAATTTCCGCGAAAGAAAATACCGGGCCGTCCTTGCAGATGTACTTGCTGCCCACATTACAGCGGCCGCACTTGCCGATGCCGCACTTCATCCGCATTTCCAGCGAAGTAAAGATGTTTTCCGTGGTATAGCCGAGGTCGAAAAATACTGGTTTTGTCAGCCGCACCATGATGGGCGGCCCGCAGATCACCGCCACGGTGTTTTCCACGGCGGGAGCAATGTCCTTACAGACCGCCGGCACGAACCCTACCCGGCCCTGCCAGTCCGCATCCCCCCGGTCGACGGTAACGTATAGATCGATATCGTCCCGCTCGGCCCAGGCAGCCAATTCCTTTTTGTAAAGGAGCAGTCCGGGCGTCCGGGCCCCGTAAACGACGATGATCCGCCCGAAACGCTGACGGTTTTCCTCGTAGAGCATATAATTGATGAGCGACCTCAGAGTGGTAAAAGCGAACCCGCCGCCCACAATCACGACTTGCTTGCCTTCGAGATAGGTAAGGGGCCAGGAATTGCCTAAGGGCCCTCTAACTCCCATTTTCGCCCCGACTTCCAATTCATGGAGGGCGCTGGTGACGATGCCGGCCTTCTGGACCGTGAATTCGAGATGGCCGGGCTGGGTAGGCGACGAGGCAATGCCGATGGGCGATTCGCCCTTGCCGAAAAGGGAAAGCTCGGCAAATTGGCCGGGCAGATAGCGGAAATTGGCCTCATCTTCCCTGTTCAGGAAGGAAAGACGAAAGGTTTTGATATCTTTCGTATCCACTTCCGTGATGATTTCATCGACCACGACGGGTATGGGCAGATAGGGATTTGACATAGGTTCTCCGGCTCATTCATAGCCCGCTAAACGGGACAAGTACTGATTATAATGCAGCGATATCGGAAATGACTTTTCTGATATCGATGTTCACGGGACAGTGCTTTACGCAACGTCCGCAACCGACGCAGGCCAGGTTGCCGAAATTGTCCACAAAAAACTTGAATTTATGCATGACCCGCTGGCGCCACCTCTCCTTCTGCGTGGGCCGGGGGTTATGGCCGGAGGTAGCCAGGGTGAAAAGGGGATACATGCATGAATCCCAGTTCCTGATCCGCACACCATCGTTGCCCTTGGTCTCGTCGCTGATATCGAAACAGTGGCAGGTGGGACAGAGGTAAGTGCAGGTGCCGCACTGCAGGCATTTGCTATGGATAGTATCCCAAAAAGGATGATCAAAAATGCGGTCGAGGATCGGTTTGATCTCGCGGGTCGGTTTAAGGGTCCGGCCTTCCCAGCTGTTCTGCAGGGCGATATCCTTCTGCCTCGCCAAAGCGGCGGCATCGGCTGCGGGGAGGTCGCCGAACCTGGGCAGCCAGCGTTCACCCTTGGCCGTCAGGAATTCAGCCAGATAGACCTCACCCAGATCCGTAAGCATAATATCCGCCCCCTCGGGCGAGGTGGGAGAGCCTTCGACGGCGGCGCAGAAGCAGGCGGCAGAGGGGGGGTGAACACAGGCCAGGGTAATAATTGTTGTTTTTTGCCGCCGCTCAATATAATAAGGGTCCCCGTACTTTTCCTGATCGAAGACCATATCCATGAGGACAAAGCTGCGGGCATCGCAGGGACGGACGCCGAAAAGCACCGTTTCTTGAACCTGCTCTTGCCTGTCGGCCAGGGTCAGATCACCATCCAGACGGGTGTAGCGCATCAGCTCTTCCCGGGGTGGAAAAAGAAACTGTTTCGGAGCGTTGCGCGTATTGGCAAACTCGACAAGTGGTTCTTCGCCCGGCCGCAAAGCCCGGAAAATCACATAGTCGCCCTCTTGCGCCGGTCCATAAACCGCTGCCTCGGCGGCCAGCCCCCCGATCAGACCGGGAAGCAAATCCTTTTTAATTAATCGCTTTTCCATATTTAATCCTAACCCTATAAACGGGATAAGTCCCGCCAAGTGGGATAAGTAAGTTTACAAATTTACTTTGTTTCAGAGAGCAATTCTCACTTACTAAATCAAACCCAGCCCGATCAATAGCGGCCGGGGATCGACACGATGCATCTTGAACCATTTCTCCGGCCCCGTAAGACCCATCGCCAGGGCCATCAACTCGGTGAAGTAAAAGACCGGCAACTGGAGGCTTTCGCTCGCCCGCATGTCGAGGTTGGCCATGCAGACCGGACAGGCGGTGACTACGCAACCGGCCCCGGAGGCCCGCGCCATGGTCATCAATCTGTCCACCAATTTGACCACATACTTCGTTTGCGTGATCGTCAGGCTCCCGCCGCAACATTCCGTCTTGTAGGACCAGGCCAGGCTGTCTGCCCCCAGGGCGGTCATGATGTTGTCCATGAGCACGGGGTTTTCATGGTCGTCGAAAGCGCAGATTTCCGGTGGCCGCACCAGGAGACAGCCATAGTAGGCCACCACCTTCAGCCCCTTGAGCGGCTTGACAATTTTTTCGCGTATCCTCTCCGGACCGACGAGATTGTGAAATACATCAATGGCATTCCGGACCGCCAGTGTTCCGCGGTAGTCATCACCCACAATTTCTTCAACTTCCCTCTTCAGGCGCTCATCCTTGGCCAGCTGATGCTGGGTTGCTTTCATCCGGTTGAAACAGGCAGCACAGGGAACCATCATGTCGGCCGCACCGTCTTTTTCAGCGCGCATCAGGTCGCGGGCGGGCAGCGCCAGGGAAAGCTTGAAATTGGTGGCGTGGGCCGATGATGCCCCGCAGCACGACCAGTCATCGACTTCCATGAGCTCGACTCCCAGGGCCTTGCTTACCGCCTCTACGGAAAGGCCGAATTCCTTGCCCGTCCCATGCAGGGCGCAGCCCGGATAATAAGAAACTTTCAAGGCCTTTTCCCCTCCTGCCCGCTTTTACTTGTTTTCTTGAAAATACCTCTCACGTTTCTCAGGTCCCGGGTGCGCGGCGCCCGCAGGGCGAGTTTGCTCTTCCAGTACATGTCGATCCCCATCGCCAGGTCAGAAAAGAAATCACCGGACTTCAACTTGTACCAAGCCATCAGCAGCGCCTCATTGATCCGTCCGTTCATCCTGATACCGGCCAGAAACGCCTCGTGCAGCTTCAGGATATTTTTCCCCCGGATCGCTTTTCCTTCCTCCAGGGCCATGGCCCGCAAGGCATCCATCATCCCGGCGATGTCCACTTCATTCGGGCAACGGGTGATACAGGTTTCGCAGGACACGCAAAGCCAGATCGTCTCACTTTTCAATACTTCGTCCCGTCTGTCCATCTGAATCATCCGGACAACCTTATCGGGATTATACTCCATGGCAAAGGCCAGGGGACAGCCGGCGGTGCATTTCCGGCAATGATAGCACCTCTGCAGGGGGACGCCATTTATTCGGGCGTTAACTTCTTCTAAGAATGTTCCCATTTTTTTTCCAATTCCCAATTGCAATCACTAATTACCGTGATCATTGATCTATTCCGGATTAAAAATAAAATCCTGCCGGTCATCTTCCCGAAAGGTACTGAGCAAGGCCGGTTCTTCGGACGATAAACCGGCCCGGTGTCCGAAGAGGTTCCAGGCGTCGCTATCCAGCTTCTTCAAATAGGTGCGCAGGTCAACATTCATGGGACAGACGGCAACGCAACTGCCGCAATCCACGCACCGGCCCGCCATGTGAAAAAGCCTCATTAGCTGAAATGCTTCGCTGTCGGAGCGTTCCGTCCCGATGCCGATCCACTGCGGTTGACTCTGCTCCGCAAAACAGCTGCGGCAGTAGCAGGAGGGACAGGCATTGCGGCAGGCATTGCAACGGATGCACTTATCCATTTCTTTCACAAAATATTGCCACCTCTCCCGCTCCGGAAGACCGGAAAATTCCTCCACGGACAGGTATTCGCGGTCGGCATCCATGGGAAGCGCCGCCTCTCCTAACATCCGGTCCTGCAAAACGGGGTTGTTGAAACGGCAGGTCAGACAGTTGTCGGCCGTAACCTCGGCCAGGGGTATCTCGGCGGCTCCCTTAGCGGTTTCGACGATGATGGTAACGTCTTGCAATGATCCAGCTGTTATTTCCCGCCCGCCGACGCGGGCCGACAATTTACGGTTGTCCACGAAACCGCGGCAGGGAACCCCCAGGATCACGATCTCCTCCCGGTCAAACTGCCTTTCCTGCAACTGGATCACCAGCGAACGGCTCGTGCACCCGCGGGCGACGATGCCCACGGTCTTCTTCGTCCTTGCCTCCGGTTTTAAACGCCTCTCGGTCTCGCGGTGCTGGCCCAGGATGTCGGTCACATATTTGGCCAGATTCTGGACACAGAGGGGATTGTAAACCAGCCTTACGGCATCAGCCGGATCGGTAATAAAACAAGGGGTCATCACCAGCGGCAGCGTACCTGCTTCATAGCCGATAATGACATCCACTTTTTTCTCGCTCAGAAGATTCCTGGCCTCTTCCCGTAACTTGATTTCTATATTTTCCACGGATTCAGATTCCTGTTTGCTGTTGAAACACCCCACCCTGGAGCGTCGGACCGGCGAAGTCTTGCTTTACCAGTCTCTCCGCCGGCCCCAGAGCCTGGACGGCGGCTGTCACCTGCCTGATCAGCTTGGCGAAACGCTCGCCCTCGGAGGCCGAAACCCAGGTAAAGATTACCCGGTCTCCCTCCACCCCGATATGGGTCAGGAAACTTTTGAGCAGGGCAAACTTCCGGCGGGCGATCAGGTTGCCCGTCAGGTAATGACACTCCCCGGGATGGCAGCCGGAAACAAGTACGCCGTCGGCGCCCTCCTGCAGAGCCTTTACAATATAAAAGGGGTTGATCCTGCCGGTGCAGGGCACGCGGATAATCCGTACGTTCGGGGGATACTGGATCCTGCTGATCCCCGCCAGGTCCGCCCCGGCATAGGTACACCAGTTACAGACCATGGCAATGATCTTCGGCTCCCAGTCTTCCCGCTGTTTATCTTCATCCATAAATATATTCCCGCAATTTTTCGGTGCGTTACACTGCGCACCCGGGGCGCCGGTGCGGCACCGTTCCTCACATCGCCTGCAGCTGCGCCAACACTTCCCCGTTGCTAAAGCCGTTCAAATCCACGGCGCTCATGCGGCAGGAGGCCGTACAAACGCCGCAGCCCTTGCAGAGGACCGTGTTGACCACCGCAACCCCCTCCATCTGGTCTACGGATATGGCGCCGAAGGGGCAGTTCAGTTCGCAAAGACCGCAGGCCATGCACCTTTCCCTGGCCACATAGGCCGTTTTCCCTTCGGACTGAATAAAATCCTTGGTCAGGATGACGGCCGCCCGCGAAACAGCGGCCCGGGCCTGAACCATTGCCTCGTTGCCGAACTTGGGGGCATGGGCCAGCCCGCAGAGGAAGACGCCGTCGGTGGCAAATTCCACCGGGCGCAACTTTACATGGGCCTCGAGGAAGAAGCCGTCCTGGTTGGTCGGCACCTTGAGCATCTTCCCGACGGTTTCATTGCCGGCATTGGGTACGGTGGCGACGCTGAGTGCCAGGAGATCGGCCCGGAGCTGTACCATTTCATTCAGCACCGGATCGAAGACGGCCACACTGATCCCTGCGCCATCCGCCGTCACTTCCGGCTTGCGGCCTTCGTCATAACGGATGAAGCGAACATCCGCCTCCCGTGCCTTTCTGTAATAATTCTCTTTGAGACCGAAGGTCCTGATGTCGCGGTAGATGATCGTCACCTCCCGGCTGGGATCGGCCTCTTTGAGGCGCAAGGCGTTCTTGATGGCCTGGGAACAGCAGTAACGGCTGCAATAAGGTCTGCCGGGCTCGCGAGAGCCCACGCACTGGATCATAACAATTCTTTTGGCCCCCTCCAGACCGCCATCCCGGCGGGCGATGAGGCTTTCCAGCTCCCGCTGGGTCAGGACCCGGTCTGACCGGCCGGAGAGATATTCCTCCGTCTCTAGTTCATAACCGCCCGTCGCCACAATCACCACCCCGTGGGCCAGCTCCTCTTCCGCGCCTGCGGCAGTCACCGTAGTGCGGTAGTTGCCGATGTAACCTTCAATCTTCCTGATCTCCACACCCGTTAGTACGCGAATCAACGGATTATTTTTTATCCTCTCCAGCAGGCCGGCCAGGTGGCGCTCCGTATCCAGCCCCTCCAGGGTATAGTGCAGCCGCCGGTAGTTGCCGCCCAATTCCCTTTCTTTTTCCACAATATAGGAGTAAAAACCCTGTTCCGCCAGGGATAATGCCGCTGTGATGCCGGCCAGCCCACCCCCGATGATCAGTGCGGCATGGTTGACGGCGAGCTGACCCGGTTTCAGGGGCTTCAACAGTCCCGCCTTGGCAATCGCCATCCGGACCAGGTCCTTGGCCTTGGCGGTCGCCTTTTCCGGCTCCTGCATATGCACCCAGGAATTCTGATCGCGGATATTGGCCATCTCAAAAAGATAGCGATTGAGACCGGCCTTTTCGCAGTTCTCCTGGAACAGCCCTTCGTGGGTCCGGGGGGAACAGGAGGCCACCACCACGCGTGTCAAGTTGTGTTCCCTGATCACCGCCGCCATCTTGACCGCCGCATCCTGAGAACAGGTAAAAAGGTTGTCGGTGGCGTAAACCACTGTCGGCAAGGTCTTGACGTATTCCACCACCGCCGGCACGTCTACCACGCCGCCGATGTTGATCCCGCAGTGGCAGACAAAAACCCCGGTACGGGGCCCGGTGCCCCGCAGATCGCTTTCCAGAGGCAGTTCTTCCGCCGTGGTGAGACTGCCGCGGCTGCCGGCCAGCAATTCCCCGACACAGGCCGCCGCGCCACTGGCCTCCATGACCGTCTCCGGAATGTCCTTGGGACCGCCGAAAGCGCCGCAGGCGAATACACCTGGCCTGGTAGTCTCCACAGGATTATCCGGCGCCGTCCGGCAAAAGCCGCAATCTTCCAGCTCGATGCCCAGACCGGCCGCCAATTCCTGCGCCTCCGCCGGCGGCATGAGACCAACCGACAGGACCACCATGTCAAATTCTTCCTCCACCAGCCGGCCGTCTTCCGTAACATAATTGATCAGGAGGTCTTTGGTCTGGGGCAGCTCTTTGACACTGGAAGG
>Ga0209514_10005657_pt1 | contig 15803 bp, 16 predicted proteins | sample Subgrocontami58m_FD_187452 | JGI IMG/M metagenome (GOLD analysis project Ga0209514, IMG submission 187452) | Subsurface groundwater microbial communities from S. Glens Falls, New York, USA - GMW37 contaminated, 5.8 m (SPAdes) (version 3) | ecosystem: Environmental > Aquatic > Deep subsurface >...
GCCAACAACCCGCTCCCGCAGATCCTGGCTGTACGGCTTTCCCATCGATTCCTCCGACCTTGGTCGACGAATCGAATCACGCCTCCCCAATCTTGGGAATCCCTGCCGACTCTCTTTTCGGGGAAAATGCTCTAGCGCGAACGACGGGGGACACGCACCATGATCAAGACCATCGGCCTGCTTGCGCGCAAGCCCGGCTGGACGCACGAGCAGTTCATGAAGCACTGGGTCGAAGTCCACGCGCCGCTGGCCCATGCCGTGCCCGGCCTCGCGCGCTACGTGCAGAACCATATCGCAGCCGAGCGCACCCGCGCCGACATCGCGGCGCTCGAGCTGGAGATCGACGGCATCGCCGAACTGTGGTTCGACGACCGCATCGCCTACGAACGCGCGCTGGCCTCCCCCGAGATGAAGGCGCTGCACGAGGACGGCGCCCGCTTCATCGGCCGCATCCGGAGCTATGTCGTCGAGGAGAAGACGATCGTCGGCTGACCGCTCACTCCGGCTGGATGCCCGCCAGCTTGGCGATCTCGCGCCAGGTCACCAGCTCCCTCTTGATGCGCTCGGCGAAGGCCTTCGGCGTCTCGCCGCCCGGCTCGCTGGCGAGGTCGCGGATCTTGGCCTTGACCTCGGGCTCGGCGAGCACGGCGACCGCGTCGTCGCGCAGGCGCTGCGCCAGCGCCGGCGGCAGGCCTCCCGGGCCGAACAGGCCGAACCACGCCGACTGGTCGACGCCGGGCGCGCCGATCTCGGCCATGGTCGGCAGGTCGGGCAGCTCGGAGAGCCGCTTGCCGCTGCTCACCGCCAGCATGCGCAAGGTGCCGGCGCGGTGGTGCGACATCACCGTCAGCGGGCTGGTGAAGCCCACGGGAATATGACCGCCGGCCAGCTCCTGCATCATCGGCGCCGCCCCCTTATAGGCCACGTTCTCGATCTTGAGTCCGCTCTTCAGGCGGAACAGCTCGCCCACCATGCGCGTCGTATTCTCGGTGCTGCCGAAGGTGTACTTGCCCGGATTGGCGCGCGCCGCCGTCATGAACTTCTCAGCCGTGTCGAAGCCCGCCTTGGGCGAGCCGACGAGGGCGATCACCCCGGCCACCAGCGGCGTGATCGGCGTGAAGTCGCGTTCGGTGTCGTAGGGCAGCGTCTTGGTGGTGAAGGGATTGATGGTATGGGCGCTGGTCATGATCAGGAGCGTGTAGCCGTCGGGCGCCGCCTTGGCGACGATCTCGCTGCCCAGGATGCCGCTCGCTCCGCCCTTGTTGTCGATGACGACCGTCTGCTTCCAGCGCTCGGCCAGGCGCGGCACGATCAGCCGTGCGACCAGATCGGTACCGCCGCCCGCCGGATAGGGCACCACGACCCGGACGGGCTTGGTCGGAAAATCCTGCGCCCGGGCGATCGCCGGCGCCAGGCCCCCGGCCAGACCAAGACCCGCGGCACCCGCGACGAAGCCGCGGCGTTTCATGCCTGTCATGCAATCCTCCCGTTCCATTTCGTTGGCGACAGACTAGGGTTCCCGGCGGAGGAAACCAAGATGTTCGATCTGGTCATAAAGGACGCGGCGATCTTCGACGGCGCGGGCTCGCCCCCGCGGCGCGGCGACCTCGGCGTGACGGCAGGCACGATCAGCGCCATCGGCGGCAGGCTCGGCGCAGCGAAGGAGACGGTGAAGGCCGATGGGCTGGCGCTGGCGCCCGGCATCATCGACGGCCACACCCACTACGACGCCCAGATTACCTGGGATCCGTTCGTCGACCCCTCGCCGGCGCTGGGCGTAACCACCGCGATCCTCGGCAATTGCGGATTCACGATCGCGCCCTGCAAGCCGGCCGACCGCGACCTCACCATGCGCCACCTGACGCACGTCGAGGGCATGTCGCTCGACGCCCTGCGCGCCGGCATCCGCTGGGAGTTCGAGAGTTTCCCGCAGTATCTCGACATGCTGCAGAAGAACGGCGTCGGCCCCAACGTCGCCTGCTTCTCGGGCCATTCCTCGATCCGCACCTGGGTGATGGGCGAGGAAGCCACGAAACGCACCGCCACCGACGACGAGGTGGCAAGGATGGCGGCGCTGGTACGCGAGGGCATGGCGGCGGGCGCCGTCGGCTTCGCCACCTCGACCGCCGAGGCGCACAACGGCGAGGGCGGCACACCCATGCCGTCGCGCCTCGCCGACGACCGCGAGCTGCGCGCGCTCGTCCGCGCCATGGGCGACAGCGGGCGCGGCGTCTACATGCTGACCAAGGGCAGCAAGACCTCGATCCCCTACCTCGAGGAACTGGCCGTCGAGGCCCGGCGCCCAGTGGTGATCGCCGCCCTCTTCCATTCCAACACCAATCCGACCGCGGCCTTCACCTGGCTCGAGCAGGTGAACGCCGCCCGCGCCCGCGGGCACCAGCTGGTGGCGCAGACGTCGTGCTGCCCGCTCAGCATGGATTTCACCTTCAAGAGCCCCTACCTGTTCGAGAGCATGGAGTCGTGGAAACCCGCGATGGCGGCGCATGATGACGAGGCCTTGAAGAAGGTCTATCGCGATCCGGAGTGGCGCGCCGCGGTCCGGCGCGAGATCGAGGCGGCGCGCGGCCGGCTGGTGTTCAACGGCGAGTGGGACAAGCTCTTCATCGTCGAGGCCGTGCGGCCCGAGAACCGCAAGCTGGAAGGCGCCACCCTCGCCCAGCTCGCCACGGCCGCCGGCCAGGAGCCGCTCGACTTCATCCTCGACTTCGCACTCTCGGAAAACCTCGACACCCAGTTCGTGGCCCAGCTCCTGCACAATGACGAGAAGGCCGTCGGAAAGATTCTGGCCGACCCCGACACCCACATCTCCTTGAGCGACGCCGGCGCCCACCTCACCTTCTTCTGTGACGCCGGTTTCGGCCTGCACCTGCTGGGCCACTGGAGCCGCGATCTCGGCGTGCTCGACCTGCCGCAGGCCGTGCATCGGCTCACCGGCCAGCCCGCCAAGCTGTTCGGCCTGAAGAACCGCGGCCTGCTGCGCGAGGGCCATGCCGCCGACCTGATGCTGTTCGATCCGAAGACGGTGGCGCGCGGGCCCAAGCGCCGCGCCCACGACCTGCCTTCGGGCGCCGCCCGGCTCACCGCTTCCGCCATCGGCCTGCACGGCGTGTGGGTGAACGGCACCAAAGTCGCCGACGCCAGGGGCTTCTGCGCCGATCCCAAGGCCCGGCCGGGCGAGGTGCTACGGAGCTTCGCGGCGTAGCTCATGGCCGCATGAGCCGACCCCAGTCGCGCGAATTGCGATCACGGGTTAGGCTCGACCTATGACCAAGCCCACTCTCCCCGCCTTCGATCCGGCCGACGTCGCCGAAAGCAACGCCACCTCCTATCCGGAAAAGTTCCGCGCCGACAACAGCCGGCGCTGGTACCGGCCCCTCGGCGATCATGTCGGGCTGACCAAGTTCGGCGTCAACCTGACGCGCCTCGTGACCGGCGCGCAGTCGTCGGCACGGCATGCCCACTCGAAGCAGGATGAGTTCATCTGGGGCGTGTCGGGCGAGATCGTGCTCGAGACCGACGAGGGGCGCCAGACACTGCGGCCCGGCCAGTGCGCCGGCTTTCCCGCCGGTTGCGGCAATGCCCATCGCTTCCTCAACGACTCGACAGAGGATGCGGTGATCCTGGTGGTGGGCGACCGCACGCCGTTCGACGAGGTCACCTATCCCGACATCGACAACCATGCCAAGGCGGGCGCCGACGGCAGGTACGTCCATACGCGCAAGGACGGCACGTCGCACTGATTGCAATCTAAGGTTTATTGAATTATGTATATTGCATCCTAAAGTTGGGCACTCTTCCATGGGATGGTCATGCCACGTTATCTTCTGCTCTTCCTGGCCACGGCGGCTCTCGCCGGCTGCGCCTCGGTGTCGGTCTATGGCGTCGTCGGCGACGAGGAAGACCTCTATACCGGTTCGGCGACCGGCTATCTCGATCGCAGCGGCACGATCGAACTCAAGAACGCCAGGGGCAACCGCTGTTCGGGCGACTTCGTCTACGGCGCCGGCCTCACCGGCCGCGGCCTGATCGCCTGCGACGACGGCCAGCGCGCCGCGATCTCCTTCACTGGCCTGTCGCCGATGAGCGGCTTCGGCAGCGGCACCTCCAGCAGCGGCCGCCCCGTGGCCTTCACCTACGGCCTCAGCCGCGAACAGAGCGCACGCTATCTCGGCTTCAAGGCCACCGGCGGCGGCGCGCCGGCCGCGGCGGCGACGCGCGCCAGCACTGGCACCGGCTTCTACATCAACCGCCAGGGCCACGTGCTCACCAATGCCCATGTCATCGCCAAGTGCCGGGAACTCACCGTCGCCCGGCAGGGCGCCGCCCCGGTCCCGGCGAGCGTCGTCAAGTCGGATGCCGCGAACGACCTCGCCGTCCTGATCGCCGCGCCCTCGCCCGCGGTTGCGGCGTTTCGCGGCGGACGGCCGGTGCGCGCGGGCGAGGCGGTGGTCGCCTACGGCTTTCCAATGACGGGAACGCTGTCCTCCGGCGGAGTGGTGACGAACGGCAGCATCAGCGCCCTGTCCGGCTTCCGCGACGACTCGCGCTATCTGCAGATTTCCGCGCCGATCCAGGGCGGCAACAGCGGCGGCCCGCTGCTCGACACTGCCGGCAACGTCGTGGGCGTCATCACGGCGTCGCTCGGCTCGCGCACCCGCGATGTGCCACAGAACGTCAATTTCGCGCTCAAGGCCGATGTTGCCCGGACTTTCCTAGAAGCCTCCGGCGTGCCCATCGAGACATCCGGCGGCGGCCGCGACCTCAGCGTCGCCGACATCGGCGAAAAGGCCCGCGCCTTTTCCGTCCTCATCGACTGCAAGCGCTGACCGTGCGCTAAGGCCAGCGCGTAACCTTGCGCGCGGCCTCCCCCAGGGCGCGGTCGAGGTCGTTGCGCGCAGAGCCCGCCTCGCCGAATCTAGCATCGCGCCGCGCGCCGAGCGGCGCCAGGGTCGTGTTCCGGCAATGGCTCGCGTACGGCTCGCCGCTCGCCTCCTCGACGACGGCGCCCAGCATCAGGTAGGCGGCTTTGGTGTAGGCGTAGCGCTCGCCCGGCGCGTCCGGCAGCCGCCTTCGCAGCACCCACTTCATCTGCTCGTCGAAAGATGGCCTGGTCGCGGTGGCGTTGCGCAGATAGGTGGCGAGCGGCACCGATGCGCCGGGCGCCTCGCGCCGCATCGCCGCCTCGTGCACCAGGCGACCGCCGTGCATCACCGCGAGGCCGCCGGTGGCGCGGCCGTTCCTGGTCATCCAGGCGCCAGACCGCCTCGATGTCGTCCACGGTACCGACCCGCGCCGGCAGCGCCGCGACGGCCAGCAGGACGGCCAGAATCAGGGCGCGAAAGCGGTGCATTGCCGAAGGCCTCCCGGGGCGGCTAAAAGCGGCTCCAACAGCAAGGATACCATCGGCATGGCCGTACAATACTTCGCCAAGGTCACCGCGACCGACCACGAAAGGCTGCAGAAGCTCGTGAAGCACTACCCGGCCGCCTCCTACGCCGACTGGCACCTGAAGGAGAGCGCGCGGATGGCAGAGTGGCGGGCGCGGCGGCACACCATCCAGATGGTCAAGGTCACGCCGGAGGAATTCGTCGCCTATTGCGAGCGCACCGGCTCGCCCTGTGACATCATCACCTTCAAGGCCTTCATCTGCCGCTGACGCGGCCGACCGGCGCGATTGGCACGGACCTTGCGCCTCAGCTGTCTCCACGGCCCCAAAGGAGACAGCGTCGTGACTGAAGCCCCCTACGACCTGCTGCTGCGCGGCGGCCATGTCGTCGATCCCGCCTCGGGTCTCGACGGCATCGCCGATCTCGCGATCAGGGACGGCCGAGTCGCGGCGGTCCAGAAAGAGCTGCCGGGCCCGGCGCGCGAAACCATCGACGTGCGGGGCCGCCTCGTGTTGCCAGGCATGATCGACACCCACGCCCATATCTACACCTACGTCTCGGGCCGCTTCGGCCTGCCGGCCGACATGGTGGGCGTCGAAAGCGGCGTCACCACCCTCGTCGACCAGGGCGGCGCCTCGTGCATGACCTTCCCGGGTTTCCGCAAGTTCATCGCCGAACCGGCCAGGAGCCGCGTGCTCTCGTTCCTCTCGGCCTATGTCGTGGGTGGCCTCGAAGGCCACTTCTATCCCAGCCTCTACGGGCCGGAGAGCGTCGACGTCGCCGCCACGGTGAAGACGGCGCGCGCCAACCCCGACCTGATCCGCGGCATCAAGGTGCATGCCGAGGTGGGCGGCATCACGCGCTGGGGCTTCGAGGTTCTGCGCAAGGCGGCCGAGATCGGCCGCGAAGCCGACCTGCCGGTCTATATGCATTTCGGCCAGATGTGGGCGCTCCCCGAGGGAAGCGACGGCGTCGACCCCGACGGCATCCTGCCCGCCGTCGTCGAACTGATGCGGCCGGGTGACATCCTCGCCCATCCCTTCACCCGCCACCCCGGCGGTTTCGTCGACAGGCACGGCAGGCTGCACCCCGTCGTCGCCACCGCGCTCGAGCGCGGCCTCAAGGTCGATGTCGGCCACGGCAGCCACTTCTCCTTCCGCATGGCCCGCCTCGCGCTCGAGGCGGGCGTGCTGCCCGACACGCTGGGCGCCGACATGCACGGATACAACACACGCATGACGCCGCCGCCCGGCACGCCGGCCCGGCATCCCGACGCGGAAGAATCCCATCCCTTTGCCGGCGCCGCCCGCTTCAGCCTGTCCTACGCCATGACCGAACTGCTAACGCTCGGCCTGACGCTTCGGCAGATCGTGCCCATGGTGACGACGAACGCGGCGTCCATGCTCGGGATGCAGGACGAAATCGGCACGTTGAAGCCCGGTGCCGTCGCCGATGTCTCGGTGCTGGCCGACGACCGCGGCCGCTTCAGGCTGGGCGACAACGAGGGCACGGAAGTGATCGCCGACCGCATGCTGACGCCGCTGTTCTGCCTCAAGGCCGGCCGGCGCCACGACGCGGCGGCGCCGATCCTGCCGGAGGTGCTGGCCGCTTAGGTCATATGGATCGCGGGCCCCTTGTCTCGGGTGACCCTAGTCGCGAAACGCATCGAAGCGCGCCTGCAGGTCGTGCAATCGGGAGACGCGCGCGCCGACAGTGCCGCCGAGCTGCTCTATGGCCGCATCCGTCAACAAGTTCAGGAAGCTGGTCAGTGGCGCGTTGCTCTCCCAGAAGGTTCCGACATTGGTTTCGACGAGGAAAGAGAAGTCGGTGCAGCGCAGCGCCCAGCCGCAGGTTTTGTCGGCGACAATCACCAGCGGAATCCCTGCTTTCTTGGCGCCTTCGGCCAGTAGGCGAGCCTGCTTGGAATAGCGCTGGATATCGATCACGATCAGAACCCGTGACTGGTCGTCTGTGGCGAACAGTTCGAGATAGGTGCCGTTTTCGCCGCCCAGAAACCGCACCTTGTCGCGCGCGATTTCGAGGCGCTGAACGAAGTCCAGCGCAACACCCCTGACGCTCTGGAAGGCGGACACGAAAACGGTCGTGGATTGCGCAATCACTTCCGCGGTACGTCTGAATTCGTCGGTGCCGGCAAGCTCGTAGGCGGCGACCAGCGCCTTGATCTCGGTGTCGAGGCAACGCGCAAGCCATTCCCTGCCATCACTCGAACCCACCGGACGCTGATCCTTGCCGCTGGCCGGCAGGGGAGCTCGACGCAAGGATTTGCGCAGCTCCTGCTTGACCGCGACCAAGCCGCCATAGCCCAGCGAGCGCAGGAACCGACTGACCGTCATCTGGCTTACGCCGACGGCCTGGGCGATCGCCGTTCCGGTCAGGAAGGGAAGCTCGCGAAGATGCGCCAGCAGATAGTTGGCGATCACTCGCTCCGACGCAGTAAGGCCGGCCTGACGTTTGCGGACGGCCTCGACGATCGGCACAGGGGCGGTGCCCGAGGCGTCGCCGAGCTGAACGTTCCTCGTCGATGGTATCTTTTTACCTCTATTTAGCATTATGATAGTACTCTACCAGAGTTCATCGAATTGGTTCATTGAAGGCATCATGGCGCTTTCGATTCTGGCGATTCGTCTCCGCAGGGGGAAGACAGGCTTCGCTCGGTCCTCCCGAACGCTCCCGTTGGGCTGGCGCTGCACGGAGATCGTGTCCAGCCGCGGCGTCACGATAATACAGGCATGTGACAATTATCACCTGCTGCATCAGGCGGTGAAGACGGTGGAGGCCGTGCATGCGCCGCGCGCTGTGTTCGAGGATTTGCAAAAAGGCGACCGGTTCTTCGACTTTCGCCCAAATTGCCGTGGCGATGGTCGTCCGCCAACTATCGGCACCCTGCCGGTAGCTCCACCGTTCACGACGTTTGCGGATGCGACCGAAAAGTCAATGATCGGCAACTGCACCCGCTCAACGAGAGGAGCCAAACGAACCAGGTGCAGTCGGGCGCATTCATGGGACTGCTGAACCATACAGCACGCTCCTCGGGGCAAATGGGAGCGAGTGAACCGCAACTTGCGGATGCGAAAGGAGCGAACGCCATGGAAAAATTTGCCGAGGGAACGTACGTACCCTTGAGGGCAAAAGGCGGCTACGGTGAGTACAATCTGTGGGGCACGTTGCGTGAAGTCGCGGTGGGCACGCCGGAGGGGGCAATGATGCCCGACAACACCGAGCTGTTGATAGCGAAACTCCGGCACGTGCTCCATCCGACCGTGCTCGAAATGCTGGAAAAGAGAGGCGACAAGCGTTTCCTCAAGGACCTCTTGCCGAAGATCTACGACGACCTGTTCGAGGAAACGGAGGAACTCATCAAGGCATACGAGAACCACGGCGTCGAAGTTCGTCGCCTGCGATTGGCGACCGAAGGCGAAGAACTGCTGAATTGGGGGACTGGCGGGCGCTTCCAGGCGTTTGCTGCCGAACCGCTGTGGGTGGTTGGGAGAATGGTGTTCGAGAACCAGTGGCCCCATGGCTTGTCCCGCTCGCAAGTCATGGCGGTACGCGATCATCACCAGCCATACATCGACGCCGACCCCAACATTCTCTACTTCAACGCGCCGACGACCAATCCGGACACCCTTGATTACGACTATGAGGGTGGTGACGTCCTGAACCTCGGCGACGGCAACGTGATCGTCGCCACCGGCCACTCCTCCACCAATCGCAGGGGTGCGGACTGGATCGCGCGCATCCTTAGATTGGACGGCTACACGCCTCATATTGTCGATCTGCCGGACGTCGGCATCCACCATCTGTTCGCGGTTATGTGCCTGGCCGGCCCTCGAACTGCGATCGCGTATCCGGAGAGTTTTCCGAACGGTGTTCCCGCGCCGATGAAGGATTGGGAAATCATCTGGACAACTCGCGAGGAGGCTCTGGCCACGGGGCCATGCGGCACGATGATCAACCCCAAGACCATTGTCATGCCGAGGGAAACACCCCGCCTGAATGACGAATTGAGCAGGCGCGGCATCACACCGGTTCCGGTGCCGATGAAAGCCCATTCCATGTTTGCCGGCGGCAATCGGTGCATGACCTCGGTCATCCGCCGCGATCTTTCGTAGACGCGGAGTCGCTTCAGCGCAGCCCTCATGATCGGCGAGTCGTCTCTGGCTTGGGCCTGACAATACCAAGGCCGGCCGGCGCCACGACGCGGCGGCGCCGATCCTGCCGGAGGTGCTGGCGGCCTGACATTGGCACCGTGACCGCAGGGACCGACCCATTATAGTATCGTCGGGGCAATGTCATGAACACCACCAGGGTTCTGATCGGCACGGTCGTCGTCGTTTGCGCGGCTGCGGCGCTTTATGCGTACGCCGCCTACAAACCTCCGCCGCAGGGCGCCGTCGATCCCCCCGCTCCCGCGCCTCCGTCGGCGCCCCTTCCGGCGCCGGCCCCGGCGGCAGGAACGCCCGCGCCAGTGTCGACCAAGACCCTGTTCGACAGATGCGTGCAGGGCGGCTTCCCCACGCCGGAGAACGCCAGGCAGCGCAACGCCGATTGTTCCCGGGCGATCCAGACCCGCGAACTCTCGCCCGAAGACCTGGCGCTGGCGCGGCTGATCCGCGGCACCGCCCGCACGGCGCTCGGCGACAAGGTCATGGCCGCCGACGACTACGGCGACGCGCTGAGGCGCTACGACAGCCTGATCAACTCGAAGAATCCCGAAGCGTTGAACCTGTTCCGCCGCGCCGTCGCGGCGGATGCTCTGGGCGACACCGAGAAGGCGCTGGACGACTACAGCCAGGCCCTCCGTCTCGATCCCCGGGCGGCGCTGGCCTTCCTCGGACGCGGCGTCCTGCTGGCGACCCGCAAGCGCGCCTACGAGCGGGCCATCGAGGATTTCGACAAGGTCCTCGTGCTCGAGCCGGCCAATGTGCTGGCCCTGATCCGCCGCGGCGCGGCCTTCGGCGAGCTCGGCGAAACCGGGCGCGGCCTGGCCGACCTCGACCGCGCCGTTGCGCTCGCCCCCAGCAGCACGCAGGCCTATTTCTACCGCGGCCTGATCCACAGCCGGCGCAACGAATTGCAGGCCGCCCTCGACGACTACGATGCGGCCATCGAACGCAGCCCGCGCAATGCCGATGCACTGACGAGCCGCGCGGCGATCTACTCGATCGAAGGCAAGCTCGATCTCGCGATTCGCGACCTCGATTCGGCGATCGCCATCGAAAAACACAATCCCAACGCCTTCTTCAACCGCGGCTACGCCCGCTTCGTGCAGGCGGAATACCAGAAGGCGATCGCCGACTACACCGCTGCCATCGGCATCGACGAGAACTTCGGCCTCGCCTACAATAACCGCTGCCTGACACGCGCGATCATCGGCAAGGACCTCCCGCAGGCGCTCGCCGATTGCGACGTGGCGCTGCGGCTCATGCCGGTAAATCTCGACGTCCGCGACACGCGCGGCTTCATCTACCTGAAGCTGGGCGATCCCGCGCTCGCGCTCAACGAGTACAACACCGCCCTCGTGAATGATCCCAACCGCCCGACGGCGCTGTTCGGCCGCGGCCTGGCGAAGATCAGGACCGGCGACATCAAGGGCGGCGAAGGCGACAAGGCCGCCGCGCGGATCCTCAATCCCGAGGTCGACCAGCTCTTCACCGTCTACGGGCTGGACTAGGGCGGCGATCCTGCCGTTCCGGGCGGGCACGGTCGGAGAGGGCGTCCGGACGGCGCTTGGACGGGCGCGCGACTTGGCCCTACTCTCCCCGTCATGGCTGACTACGAACGCATCACCGTTTCGCCGATCGCCGGTGCGCTGGGGGCGGAGATCGGCGGCGTCGACATCGCTGCCGGTGTCGACGACGCCACGGTCGCCGAGATCCGCCGCGCCCTGCTCGATCATCTCGTCGTCTTCTTCCGCGACCAGCGGCTCGACGATGCGAGCCACAAGGAATTCACGCGCCGCTTCGGCCGGATCTTCGTCCATCCCAACTTCGACACCGGCGAGGGCGACCCCGAGATCGTGCGCGTGGTCCGCAAACCCGGGGACGAGCGCATCATCGGCGAGGAGTGGCATGCCGACACCACCATGATGCCCGAGCCTCCGATGGGCGCCATCCTCTATGCGCAGGAAGTGCCGCCCTGGGGCGGCGACACGCTGTTCGCCAACCAGTACCTCGCCTGGGAGACCCTGTCGGACGGCATGAAGGCGATGCTGGCGAACCTCAAGGCAGTGCACAGCGACATCAAGGTGGCGGGCCCGCACAACAACCTCAATGCCCGACGCTCCAGCAAGATCCGCGAGGACGCCAACTGGCGGGCAACCGAAAGCGTGCATCCGGTGGTGCGCACCCATCCCGAGACCGGCCGCAAGTGCCTGTTCGTCAATCGCTCCTACGCCTGCCGCTTCGACGGCATGACCGAGCGCGAGAGCGCACCGCTGCTCGACTTCCTGCTGGAACACGGCCACCGGCCGGAATTCACCTGCCGCTTCCGCTGGCAGACGGGCTCGATCGCCTTCTGGGACAACCGCTGCACCAAGCATCTCGCCGTGCACGACGCAGGCCCCTTCCATCGCCGCCTGCAACGCACGCAGATCGCGGGCGATGCCGTGGTGTGAGCGGCGGCCTGCCACGGGGAGGACATCGCGATGATGCCAGGCTGGCGCTACGTCAAGCGCGTCGATGCCTTGCGGGCGGTCTATGAGGTCGTGGCGCGCCGCAACGAGGCCGGCTGCGAGCCGGTGTGGGTCCTGCGGGCGACGGACGGGTCCCGCCGCGAGGAATACGTGACCGACGACGCCCTGCGTCAGGAATGGATGCGTGTATAGGCCAGCGGTGTGATCGGGCTCGCCTCTTGACGAAAGGATAGGATAGTATTAAATATACTACTCCTATTCCTCTCACGGAGGTCCCATGAAACCCGACGAAGCACTCTATCACCTCGAAAACCACGGCGGCATGGGCGTGCCGCAGCTTTATGCCGAGATGCCCCGGCCCCAGCTGGAAAGGCTGGTGCAGGAATGCGCCCGGATGAGCGGCACGGAACGCAGCGAGGCGGCGCTGACGGCCTGGGCGCAACAGCGGCTGAAGCAGACCAACTGGCTGGGCATCGCCGAGAAGAAGAAGGCCGGGGCGGACGCCGGGGACGAGGCCGCCCCTTCCCCCGTCGAGCCGTTGCCGGAAGAGCCCACGACCCTGGCCCACCGCGCCGTCCTCAAGCCGGAGCGCCTGTCGACGCCGCGACGCCGCCAGGCGGCGTTCCTCGTCCATTTCGCGCGCTGCCGCACCATCCTCGAGGCGGCGGCCCGCACCGGCGTCGACCGGCGCACGGTCCAGCGCTGGCGCAAGGCATGCCCCCTCTTCGACCGGAAGTGCCGCGACATCGTCGAGGCAAGGCGCCGGCAGGCCGTCGAGAGCGTCGTGCTCGCCGCCGACCATGTCGAGGTCCGGCCGGTGTTTTACCGCGGCAGGAAGATCGGCGAGATCACCAGGCGCGACCGGGCGCTCGATCTCTATCTCCTGAAACAGGCCGACGCCGCGGCGATGCGCGAGGAACAACGGGAGAAGCAACGCCGCGATGCGGAAGCCGATTTCGAGGCGCGCGTCGCCGCCGAAGTCGAGAAGGTGGTCGAGAAGGAGGTCGCGCGGCGCATTTCCGAAATGTCCCGTTCTCCGCGACAGGAAGCTCTGCCGCAGGACGACGAATTCACGAATGTCGCCAACGACTTCGACCCGTCGGGCTGCGACATCGCCGTCGCGCCTTAGCGTACGGGAAAATGTCGCGTTGCCGTGCTAGAAGGCGACAAAGAGCGGAGGACTTCATGGTCGCGAGAATTGGGCATTTCGTCGGCAACAAACTGGTGGCGGGCATGAGCGGCCGGCAGGGCGACGTCACCAATCCGGCGACCGGCGAGGTGACGGCCATGGTGGCCTTCGCCTCCGGGGCCGAGGTCGACGACGCGGTGCAGATCGCCAGGAAGGCGCAGGCGGCCTGGGCGGCGACGCCGCCGCTCCGCCGCCAGCGCGTTATGTTCAACCTGAAAGGCCTGATCGAGAAGCGCACCGACGATCTCGCCCGCCTGATGTCGCTCGAGCACGGCAAGACCTTCGACGACGCGAAAGGCGAAGTCGGGCGCGGCCTCGAGGTCGTGGAGTTCTCCTGCGGCATCGCCCATCACATGAAGGGCGACTTCACCGAGCAGGTCGCCTCCGACATGGATTCGTGGTCGATCCGCCAGCCGCTGGGCGTGGTGGCGGGCATCACGCCGTTCAACTTCCCGATCATGATCCCGTGCTGGATGGGCGCCATGGCGGTGGCCTGCGGCAACGCCTTCCTGCTGAAGCCGTCGGAGAAGGACCCGAGCGCGCCGATGCTGCTGGCCGAGCTGTTCGCCGAGGCGGGCGCGCCGGCCGGCATATTCCAGGTGCTGAACGGCGACAAGGTGGCGGTCGACGCGCTGCTGGCGCATCCCGACGTGCCGGCGATCTCCTTCGTGGGCTCGACCGCGATCGGCCAGTACGTCTATCACACCGGCACGCGGCAGAATAAGCGCGTGCAGGCGCTGTGCGGCGCCAAGAATCACATGGTGATCATGCCCGACGCCGACCTCGACCAGGTGACCGACGCGCTGATCGGCGCGGGCTACGGCGCCGCCGGCGAGCGCTGCATGGCGATCTCGGTCGCGGTCGCGGTGGGCGACGTCGGCGACCGGCTGATGGAGAAGCTCGCTCCCCGAGTTGCCGCGCTCAAAGTCGGACCGGGACTCGATCCCCAGTCGGAGATGGGCCCGCTGGTGACCCGCCAGCATCGCGACAAGGTGATGGGCTACGTCGACACGGGCGTGAAGGAAGGCGCCAAGCTGGTGGTCGACGGCCGTGGGCTCAAGCTGCAGGGCTACGAGCACGGCAACTTCATGGGCGGCTGCCTGTTCGACAACGTGACGACGGACATGACGATCTACAAGGACGAGATCTTCGGGCCGGTGCTGTCGGTGGTGCGGGCCAAGGACTTCGACCAGGCCATCGGCATGGTGAACGACCATGCCTACGGCAACGGCACGGCGATCTTCACCCGCGACGGCGACGCCGCGCGCGCCTTCGCCAGCAACGTGAAGGTCGGCATGGTCGGCATCAACGTGCCGATCCCGGTGCCGGTGGCCTACCACAGCTTCGGCGGCTGGAAGGCATCCATCTTCGGCGACCACGGCATCTACGGCATGGAAGGCGTGCGCTTCTACACCAAGCTCAAGACCATCACCGCGCGTTGGCCGACCGGCATCCGCTCGGGCGCCGAGTTCGCCTTCAAGGCGCGCAACTAACCCGCCGCGGAATCTTCACATTCGCACCTGACGATGGGCTCATGGTGCGAACGGTCCCCTGGCTGGGCTTCGCGCTTGCCGCGATGCACTGCGGCGGCTGCGCGGTGGTGACACCGCTCGGCATCGCCGCGTCGGTGGCGACGTCGGCCGGCACCAACTATGCCATGAACACCCTGTTCGGCGTGGACAAGCTCGAGCGCGATGCGCGGGCGGCCTACGAGCGGGCGCCGCCCTGCTCCAGCATGAGCCACGGCGTGCAGAACGGCCGCGCCACGACCCTGGTGCGCGACGCCGCCTGGTTCGACTTCTACGAATTCCCCGACGGCCGCCGGCTCGCGCCGGCGCGCGGCCGGGGTCTGGTCATGGTCGACTACGAGATCGCCAACCGCAGCGACACCGACATCGTCGTGACGCCGCGCCGGCTCACCGTGACCGATGCAGCGGGCCAGGTGACGCACGAAAAGGCCGGCGTCGGCGGCATCCAGACCGATGAACGGACGCCGGACGAGGGCGCGATCCTGCCGGCCGGGCAATCGTGGATCATGGTGTCGGTGTTCGAGGTGCCGCCCGGCAGCTATGCCCTGATGGTGCCGAACGGCCGCACCGAGGCCGATCCCGAACCGACCTGGGTCGACGGCTGCCGCATTCCTGCGCCGCTCGGCGCCGGCGGTTAGCGGCCGCGGCCGTCCTCGATCACCATCTGCGCCGCCTTGTCGGCGATCATGATGGTGGGCGTGTTGGTGTTGCCCGAGGTGATGGTGGGCATCACCGACGCGTCGACCACGCGCAGTCCGTCGAGGCCGATGACGCGGAGCCGCTCGTCGACCACCGCCGTCGGATCGGAAGGCAGCCCCATCTTGGCGGTGCCGATCGGGTGGAAGATGGTCGTGCCGATGTCGCCGGCGGCCTTGGCGAGAGAGGCCTCGTCGTCGCCCACGCCCGGCCCCGGCAGGTATTCCTCGGGCCGGAAGGGCGCCAGCGCCGGCTGCTTCATCAGGCGGCGCGTGACGCGGATCGCGTCGGCCGCCACCCGTCGGTCCTCGGGCGTGGAAAGGTAG
>Ga0209514_10005659_pt1 | contig 15800 bp, 15 predicted proteins | sample Subgrocontami58m_FD_187452 | JGI IMG/M metagenome (GOLD analysis project Ga0209514, IMG submission 187452) | Subsurface groundwater microbial communities from S. Glens Falls, New York, USA - GMW37 contaminated, 5.8 m (SPAdes) (version 3) | ecosystem: Environmental > Aquatic > Deep subsurface >...
TATGCCGATGAAAAATTGAAATTATTTAATTGAAGATTAAGAAATGTAAATCCTTTTAGGATTTATGCAACACTGCAAGTAAACATTCTTCTGAAATTTGTGAAAGAACGAAATTCTCATTAGAAGAACTGCAAGAAGTTTCAAAATTTATTTCCAAAAGAATAATTTTCGTAAACGAATATTTCTTCGAAGAGAAGTTAGGGGAAGCAAGAATAATCTTAAAGAATCATGAAAAAGATGTTCCATATCTTGCTCTGGCTCTCGCAATGAACTGCAATATTCTATCAGGTGACAAAGTGTTTAAACAACTTTGTCCAGATAAAGTAAAGAACCCAAGAGAGATTTTAGAAGAGTTTTTTGGTTAATTTTTCTTAGAACTTGGAAAATTCCTTAAAAAAGTTTTAATTTGAAAATCTAAATCTTTGCTTGTATCAAATGTATAAAAGATATCTTCCGGTAATTTATTTACTGAGTGAATATTTTGACGTTCGGCAAAATGCTTTTTCATATTTTTCTTTAAATAATCGCTAGTTTCATTTCTCAATCGCCCATTTATTCTTTTTTCAGTAATTTCTTTATCTGATATTATATTAATAAGCAAAAATGAATAGCCATTTTCTCCCACTTTTTTTCCAATGGTTTCTCTAAAAGTTGGCTCTATTAAGTCTGCATCTAAGATAATGCTTAAATTTCTTTTCATTAATTCTTCAATAACTTTAACTCCTATAAGAAAAATAATTTTATTATCATCAATTTTTTTGGGAGACATTCCTTTTTTGTCTAACATTCTTCTGCAGTCATCGGATGAAATTACTAAAAAACCTAATTTCTCGGAGAGCATTTTAGCAATAGTGCTCTTTCCAACTCCGTAAGATCCAATTAATCCAATAAAATACTTTGACGCCTCTGGAAATTGTTGAATTTTATTATCTATTTTAAGACCTTTTAAGTATTCTTGAGCAAGAGAGCTAATATCCATACAATATTATGAAATAGTAAGATTATAATTATTTCCTTTTTTCTAGAGAATCCCACAACAACAAACCCTACAAACTTTAATATTCTTGATAATAAATGGATATAAAAGAGCGGAGAATAAGAAAATTGTTAAAATGCATACAATAACAGAAAACTTTATATAGTACAATAATATACTAAAATTGTACTATGGATAGAATAATAAAAACAATATTAGCTGAATGGAAGACCAAGAATATTCCTGAAATAATACCTAGAGATATTAATTTAAAAGATTACCTTAATCTGAATGTAAACAAAATAATTGTTCTTAATGGTTTTAGAAGAGTTGGGAAAACCTATATTTTATTTGGTTTAGCAAAAGAACTTCTTAAAACGAATTCCCGAGAGGAGGTTGTTCATATTAATTTTGAAGATGAAAGAATTCCCATTAAGACGGAATTTTTAAGCGCTTTGCTTCCTACTGTAAATGAAATATTCAATAAGAGAATTAAGTATCTGTTTTTGGATGAATTGCATAATATTCCTAATTGGAGCAAATGGCTTAGAAGAATATATGATAATCAAGAAATGAAAATTTTTGTTTCAGGTTCATCTTCAAGAATGTCTGAAGAAGAAATACCCACAGAATTAAGAGGAAGATTTTTGGAAATAAAAATATTCCCTCTTTCTTTTAAGGAATTCTTAAAATTTAAGGAGCTTAATTTTGATTTTAAGATGCTCGACTATTCAGAGAAAGAAAAACCTCTTATTCTTAAAGCTCTTAGCGAGTACATTAAGTACGGGGGATTGCCGGAGATAGTTCTTATAAATGAGAATAAAAAATTTGAATTAGCCCAATCCTATTATGCTACAGTAATAAAAAGAGATATTGTTGAAAGATATAAAATTAAGAATGAAGAAGTTTTAAAAGCCATACTAAAATTGCTTCTTGACTCTAAAGAATTTTCAATAAGTAAAAGCCATAATAATCTTAAAAGTATAGGTTATAGTCTTAGCAAGTCAACCCTGCAAAAATATATTTTTTACATTGAAAACTCATATTTCGCATTCAGTTTACCTATCTTTTCCTACAAAATAAAAGACCAGATGCAATATCCTAAAAAGATATATTTTATAGATAGTGTCTTTATAAATTCAATTTCTACAAAATTCTCAAACAATTTAGGAAGACACTATGAAAATTTGGTTGCTGTCGAATTAAAAAGGAGAAAAAAGGAATGTTATTATTGGAAAAATATAGAAAAAGAAGAAATAGACTTTATTATAAAGAACGAAGGAAAAATAGAACAATTGATACAGGTTTGTTATGACCTATCAGATCAAGACACGAAAAAGAGAGAAATAAGAGCATTACTAAAGGGAAGCAAGGAATTAAAGTGCAATAATCTATTAATAATCAATTATTATTATTTTGGTGAAGAAGATTTAGAGTGGTTTGGAATAAAAAGAAAAGTTAAGTTTGTTCCACTTTGGAAATGGTTGCTTGATTAATTCTATAACAACAAACCCTATAAACTTTAATGTTTTTACTTAAGCATGGATGATGTAAAAGAGCAAAGAATAAGGGCGATAACAAGCATTTATTATACAAAGCCAGAAGTACAACAGGCTTTGTTAAAATTTGCGAAGGATAGAGAAGTAGTTCCAAGATATTTTGAAGGTTTTGGAAAAAGACCGGACACATTGCAATATCCTTCAGACATAAACGGATTAGTAAAAAAAGGAGCAACGTCTTTCCATGCTTCAGAAGAATTATGGAATGATCCTTTAAGTCTTAATAATGAGCTAACACAACAAGACCTCATAAATTTAAGAAAAAGTTGGGACTTGCTCATTGATATTGATTCTAAATATTTCGACGTATCTAAAATACTTACTATTCTGATATTGGAGGCTTTGGAAAAACACGGCATTAGTAATTACGGGATAAAATTTTCTGGAAATAAGGGAATACATATTATAGTTTCATCAAGGGCATTTCCAATTGAGTATGATGGAAAGAAGATAAACGAGAGTTTTCCCGAATGGCCGAGAGCTATATGTGAATATTTGATGAGCTATGTGAGAAGAGATTTCAATAAAAAAATAAGCATTTTATTTAAAGATTCCAAACTTGGGGAAAAAGACTCTGCAAAAAAGAAAATTAAGGAAGCGCTTTGTCCTGAATGCGGCAGGCCTGCAAAGAAGGGAAATCTTGTTTTTTTAAAATGCCCCTTATGCGGAACAAAAATTCAGAGAAAAGATATGAAGGTAACCAAAAAAAGGTTAAAATGCATTCAAGATAATTGCGCCGGAGTGCTTGAAATAAAAAACGAAGGAGAATATTTGGAATGTGAAAACTGCGGGATATCCAATATAAATAAGCAGGAAACTTCCGGAAGATATGCAACAACATTTACTCAAAGCGCAAAAGAAGAAAATTATTCTGAAGAATTAAAAGAAGAATATTCTGGAGCTTATTTTGGTTCTTCTGATTTAGTTTTAGTTTCTCCTAGGCATCTATTCAGGATGCCCTATTCATTGCATGAAAAAACTTCTCTTTCAAGCGTAGTTTTGAAGAAAGACGAAATTGAAAATTTTAAATTAAGCGACGCATATCCATTTAAAATTAAGATTAGAGATTTTATGCCAGAAAATAATACAGGAGAAGCTACAGAACTTTTGAGAAGGGCGCTAGAATGGAAAAAAGAGAGTAAAAAAGAAGAGACAAAAGAACTTAATAAAAGATATTCTGAAATGTCTAGGACATTTGAGGAAATGAAAGATGTTCCTGAGGAAGCATTTCCTCAGCCAATAAAAAAATTATTGCAAGGGCTTGTTGATGGAAAGAAGAGGGGTTTATTTGTATTATTAACCTTCTTGCGTTCATTGAATTATCCTCCAGAATATATAAATAAGAAAGTTAGAGAATGGAATGAAAAAAACAAGCCTCCTTTGAAGGAAGGATATATTAGGTCACAGATAGATTGGATTTTGAAACAAAAAAAGAAAATTCTTCCTCCGAATTACAGCAACGATAGTTTTTATCGCGATTTAGGTATTTTGGATAAATTGCCCGAGGCGAAGAATCCTTTGGTAGAAGTTGGAAGGAATTTGAGGAAGATAAAGAGTAGAATAGATGGATTTGGTATAGCGAAGGGAGCAAAGCCATTTGAAGAAGAAAAAGATGATATAGATAATCCCCATGATTAGGTTACTTTTAGTTGGGGATTCTCTAATAGGTCTTCCCTTTTTTAGGCAACTTAATTAACGGGAAGACCTATACAGAGGTTCTCCTTAATTGGGCTACTTCTTTTTAGATAACCTCTGTATACACTTCCCCACTTTTTGTTAACTTATAGTGATAGAAATTAATTTTCGAATTTTTCTAATTTCTACCCCTATCTATAAAAGGAAAAGAATTTCTCCGATTATTAATTTCCTTTCATATAATCAAGGGGAAGATGTATAATGAATTCTAATTTTGTTTTAAACATCAAAACCCTAAAAACAATCAAACATGAAAGTTTTTAAACATCTTAAACATATAAATATCATGATGAAAAGAGGATTGGTATTGTTCACACTGTTTATAGTTGTCATTGCCCTGCCTGGATTTGTGAGAGCAGAGGGGATAGGCAAGATAACCAAGGCTTACCAGTGCCTTGATGGTTTGGTGAATACTACTCAAATAAACCTTGATGAAGCTATTTTTACAGCGCTAGCAAATGTGCCTGGAAATAAATCTTGGTCAATAATATCTGGGGAAAAGAGCCCTACAGAATGGTGCTGGCCAAAGGCGGGATGTACAGTCAAGACTACTGCTCAGGTAGCTTTAGTTTACAAGCAGCTCGGTAAAGATACAAAAAACATAACTGCCTGGTTGAGTTCTAAAAATGCAACGGTCGCAGGATTTACATGGTACCTACAAACTACAATAGATAATAATGAAATTTCTCAATGCTCGGTTAATTATGACGGTATAGATCGTAGTTTTAGTGTTAAGGATGATATGAAATTAGAGGGAGATGTAGGGCAATGTTTATCGATAGATGTTTCAGGTTATAGATTTAAAATACCAAATAATTGTATTGATAAAGTATTTAGCGTGAAATGCGATAAAGGTTTTAAGATTAATTTGTTATATGAAAAAAGCAGCGGTGGGACGTTGTATGTTTCCTCAAGAACAGAAAGCGGTTCTGCAAATTCGTGGAAGAGCTCGGAAATTAATGCAAAATGCTTCAAAGAAGGAAGTTCATGTAATTATGAATCTAGTCTTTGGGCTGCGGCTGCTTTGTATTCTACGGGAAAAAACTATGAATCTTTTATACCTTACTTGAGAGTTCTTGCGGATGATAATCCTAAATTATTTCCAAGTTCCTTCCTGAATTATTTGCAGGGGGGAAGCCAGTATTATTCTAAAATAGTTGATGCGAGAAATAATCGCCCTCAAGGAAGGGCTTATTGGGATTTGAGCGGAAATAAATTTTATGATACTGCATTGGCAATGTTATCTCTTGGAAGCTGCCAAGCGACTGCAGATGACTTATGCACAAATGCCGATTTGAAGGACGCTGCAACTTATCTTTTAGATGGACAAACGGACAAGGGATGCTGGAATAATAATAATTTGAAGGATACAGCTTTCTTGTTGTATGCTGGCTGGACAAGAAATATTAAAAGTCCTTCAGCTACAACCACTGGTACTGGGGGCGAAGGAGGAATCATACCAATAATTCCAGAGAATGCTATTTGTGTTAATGTTGGCGGGGCATGCAGTTTAACTAATTGTAGTTCTTCAACAGAAAACACAATAAATGCTTCGTGTTCAAATTCTGGAGATGTTTGCTGTTTGCAAAAATCATCTTATAATCCAGCAACTCCATCAGATTGTCAATCAGCCGCATATTATTGCGCTCCGACAAGAATCTCTTGTTTAGAAAATAGTGGCACTATACTTGGCGAGAAAGAATGTGCTACTTTTGATAAAGTTTGCTGTACGATAGAAGTTCCAGAACCAAAAACATGCACAGAACAAGGGGGCTCAATTTGTCAGGGCAGTGAAGATTGTGATGGTTCAATTGTTAGTTCGTCCACTGGAAGTTGTTGTGTTGGTACTTGTAAAAAGACAGAACAATTTGAATGCACTGTAAATACAGAATGCGCTTCGAATGAAAAGTGTGAAAACAACAAATGCGTTTCTTCAGGAACGACGCCTCCTCCAGCAACGACCCCTGGTAGCAGTACATGGATATATGTTTTAGCAATTTTAATTATATTAATTGTGGTTGCAATATTGTTTAGAAAGAAAATACAAATTTGGATGTTTAATAGAAGTAAAGCTAAGGGCTCTAAAGGACCTTTAGGCGGAATGCCTCCGAGAGGGCTTGGCGGACCTCCTAAGTTTGGAAGAATGCCTCCAAGATTTGGTCCTCCTTCTGGTCTAGGGTCAAGGCCTTTAGTGAGACAGACAATGATGCAGACCAGACCTGTTCAGCAACCAGCGAAAATGCCCCCTTCGAGACCAGCTTCTAGAGCTCCAAACGCGAAGGAAAAAGAGATGGATGAGACTCTGAAGAAATTGAAGAAGATGAGTGAATAGATATTAATTTTCGTGATTGCCTTGGGCGTGAAAAAGGTTTATTCGGAGAATTCTTGTTTTTAACCTATCTACTTTTCTTAAAGTATAATTCAATAATAGTTATACTAAACTTAAACTATAGTTCAATATTAGTAAGATTTAAATAGTCTGATTTGATTATTACAGGATGTATGTACATAGAGAAATAAAGTCTAAATTTGAAAAAAATGAATCAATTTATGGATCTATAGCTTTGGTTGGAGTAAGGCAAGCTGGAAAGACAACTTTTTTGAAAGAAGAGGCAAAAATAAGAAAATCAACATATTTATCATTTGATGATCCAGATATAAGAAACCTTTTTGATGAAGACATAAAAAAATTTGAGAAGCAATTCACTGACGGATACGAATTAGCAGTTTTTGATGAAGTCCAATATTGTAAAGATGCTGGGAGAAAATTAAAATATTTAATTGATAAAGGGAAAAAAATCTGGATTACATCCTCATCTGAAATAATATTAAGCAAGGATATTTTATCATATCTAGTTGGTAGAATTTCTATTATGAGATTATATCCTTTTTCATTAAAAGAATTTTTAATAGCAAATAATCAAAAGGAGTTTATTAAAGAAGTTTTGGAAAGAAATATATGGGAGCACGTATCATTCGGAGGATATCCAAAAGTCGTCATTACTAAAGATATTGAAAATAAAAAACAAATATTAAAAGATTTATATGAAACAATGATCTTAAAAGATATTGCAAAAACTTTTTCAATCGAGGATATTACCTCTTTAGAAGAATTTGTCAGATATCTTGCAATAAATACCGGAGGGCTTATTTCATTTGATAAAGTTTCCAATGATATTAATATCTCATTTCAAACTGTTAAAAAATATCTTGATGCAATGGAAAAGAGCTATTTGATTGTCAAAGTAAGACCTTTTTATAAAAACAAACTAAAAGAAATTACGAAACAATACAAAACATATTTTTTGGACACTGGAATGAGAAATTTTATTTCTAAAAGTTTTAATATTGAAATAGAAGGCAAGTTATTTGAGAATTATGTTTTATCAGAATTAACAAAGGCAGGTTTTACACCAAAATATTGGAGGAATAAGTCAAAAGCAGAAGTTGATTTTATTGTAGAAAAAGAAAATGAGATTATTCCGATAGAAGTTAAAATAAATGCTAATTCCGGAAAGATTGAAAGAAGTTTTCGTTCTTTTATAGAAGATTACAAACCAAAAAGAGCATTTGTTGTAAGCTATAAGAACTTTGATAAAACAGAGAAAATTGGAAATTGCAAAGTTATTTTCACAAATGTCTTTAATTTAGTTGAATATTTGAGTCGATGAAAGATATATATATGATTTTCATATTGGATAATATAGATAATTTGAAAATGTCAATTAGAAAAAGAGGAGAGCATAGAAGTAAAGGATTTTATTTCAAGGGAAATAGAATCGTGCTTGATAGTTTGATGAGCAAGGTTGCTTTTTTTGGAATATTGTTTTTGTTTGGGATTGTGATTGTTTTAGGGGCGATGGACGTTTTGCAGATTTTTTAGAAAAATAGAAACGTTAGACGAGTTTAGAAGTTCTTCCTAATAGAATGCTTAAAATATAAATAGCCTTGTTGTATTATTAGAATGGTTTAAAATGACTAAAGAAATTACTCAAAAAGATGAAATTATGGTAAGAGACGCAAAGAATTCCTCAAAAAATGTACGCCTCCCCCTAGATAGTCAAGGCTCAAAAAAAGAAGATTTCGGCGTCCTTGACTATACTGAATTTTTAATTTATAATTCCCCTAATGGAGAAGTAAAGGTGGAAGTGTTTCTTCATAATGAGGATGTTTGGCTTACTCAAAAAAGAATGGCGGAGTTATTTGATGTTCAAATTCCTATAATTAATGAACATTTAAAGAATATCTTTAGTTCCGAAGAATTAGACGAAAATTCAGTTATTAGGAAATTCCTAACAACTGCTAGTGATAGAAAAAAATATAATAATCAAAAAAACAAGTGCCAATCAAAGGGGCTGTCTAAAAACAAAAATTTTATTCATTAGAATAAAAAAATTTCAAATTCTTTTAAGGGGGATAATTAATTTTTTGAATTTGAAGATTATTATAATATATCTTTCTCATATTATGGGCAATATAATATAAACCAGCTTCGATATTTACTTTTTTTAATCCTCTTAAATGATATCTTCTTTTTAGTTTATTCAGTTTTTCATCACCAAATACTGATTCAACTTCATTTCCTCTTCGTTTTCTTAACATAATTCCTTTTTCTGAATTTAAATTTGATTTGACTTGTTTTTTTAATGCTTCAAATTTCCAGCTTATGGTCATAGTTTTTGCTTTAGATTTATGAAAGTTACATTTGCTACATTCATTTTCTTCAGTTTTATATATCTTTATTTTACGCTTATATCCTGATTTTGTTTCTTCTTCACGCTCATACTCAAATTTTATCTTTATTCCACTTGGGCATGTAAATTCATCTTTAAGTTCGTCATAAATAAGAGCTTCAAACCGATTATTTTCTTTCCATTTTTTACTCTTTTCTTTATAATAGGAATTATATTTCAAAAAATTTCCTATTGTTTTATTTTTAAGATAGGACATTGTTTCTTCATTTCCATACGCTCCATCTGCATGAACATTTTCAGGAACCTTGCCTAGATTATCAATAACACCATTCATAAGCGGTATGAAACTTACATTATCAGCACAATTGTTGCTGATAATGTAATCTAAAACAAATCCATTTTCAACAGCAATTCCCTCATTATATGCTGGTTTTATTGTTATTTTATCTTTCATCATCATGGCTACAGCGTCTTTATCTGTTTTAGAATAACTATTTCTGTTAGCTAATATCTTTTTCTTTTCATTATAACTTTCCTTTCTTTCAAGAAGTTCTTTTGTTCTTCTAACTTTTCTTCTATCTTCACCACCCCTTTCTTTGCTGATCTCATTTTCTTTTACTCTTTTATTTATTTTGTTAATTATATCTTGCATTTTCTCTTTATCAAATCCCTCTCTTTCTTGTTCTGGTAAATCTTTGTGACCAAAAATCTTTTCTTCATTATCATTAAGTTCATCGATATATTTGAAAAGCCCATCAAGCTCTTCATCTATATTTACAAGTTGTTTTTCAACTTGTTTTTTCCAAACAATTTTGTGTTTATTGGAATTAGCTTCATTTTTTGTATGATCGATAAAGACATCTTTGCCTTCTATTATTTTATTTTCAATTCCATAAATTATTATTTCTTTGAAAATCTTTTTTATTTCATCTTTTAGTCTTAATCTGAAATTGTTTAAAGTTCTAAAATCAGGTTGTTGATTTCCAGAAATCCAGATAAAAGGTAAATTTTCTCTTAACGCCTTTGCTAATAATCTACAACTATAAATTCTGTAAGTAAATCCGAGTATCCATGCTTTGATTAACATTTTTGGATTATAGGAGCTTGTTCCCCCGCCTTTATAGGTAGAAGCAATATGATTTGTATCCATTCTGTCAATTATACAGCTGATTAATCTTGCTATATGTCCTTTTGCAACAAAATCATTCATATCTTTAGGCAATAAAAATTGTTGCTCTTGGCAATATGATTTAAAAATTATTTTTTTATGCATTTTATCTTTCTCTTTTTTGTTTTATTTATGGGTTTAACTGGACTAAGATATTCACTTTTATGTTTTATTTTATTTCCTATACGATAACTTGTTCTTTTGTATCTGTATTTTTTTCCACCTATTTTTTTAATCTCTATATAACTCATAATATAATTAGGGTGCACATCTTTATAAAGATATGTATTCTGCAGTATATAAATAGTAAATTTACTCATAAAAATTAGAATATTCTCTCATTATTTTAATGACTTTTTAGACAGCCCCTTATCACGTGCTGTGACATATTGAACTAATTTATGAGAACAGCAGAGCGTTTTTTGAGAAGGCAGCGTTATCCTATTGGTTTAGAGGCAAGGTTCTTGTAATTATAGTGATAGAAATTAATTTTCGGATTTTTCTAATTTCTACCCCTATCTATAAAAGAAAAAGAATTTTTCCGATTATTAATTTTCTTTCATATAATCAAATATCCCTTAATAATTTTTTTCGGCAATGTTTTTAGTGCCCTGTGGGTTTAAAAACCCACATTTTCACCTCTTTGGATGACAACCAAAGCAGCGATATTTATGAATCCTAATTCGGGAAGCTTGAGTTGGGAAAAGAAATTGAAAAGAGCAGAGAAAGCTACTCGAAGACTAAGAATGGGCAATATATTCGAGGGGAACGAATGGATAAATATTGAGATTTTTAAAGAACCAACAAAGTCAAGGGAAGAGTTTCAAGAGCAGCTTAGAGAAGAATCAAAAGGATTTAAATATGTTATAATTGGAAGTGGAGACGGAGGTTTTGGGGACGGACTAAATAATGTTGACGAAAACTGTATTCTTGGATATATCCCATTAGGTTCGGGAAATAACACTCAGACAGCATTTCTTCTTCATAAATTGTCTGGTGGGGCTAGGGTTGTAAATTCAGATGTCATAATTGATGAATCAGATGGAAATAAGTCCTTTTTTATTGGTGCTGGTTTAGATGGATATATGATGAATGAAAGTGATAAATATAGAAATAAAGGATGGAAGGGATTTACAAGATATCTGCCTAGTGTTTGGAATACATTCTGGAATTTTAAAATGAGGAATATTGAGATTAATGTTGACGGCGTAGGATTTGAAGAAAAATCTTCAAATATGATTTATATTGGAAAGCATCCAATTGCTGCAAAATGGTTGCCTCTTTTGCCAGGAGCGAGACTAGACGATGGTAGATTATATTGCAGTGTTTTGAATGAATGGGGTTGTCCGTTTTTAAGATTAAAAGGAGAGAGTATAGAATCTAAATTTTCTTCACCATTATATGTTGAAAGAGACGGAGAAGTTATAGGGTTAAGAGATTACTTTAAGGTCCATATTGAAAAAGGCGCAAGAAAGATATTAACTGCGAGATTGTAGGGATATTACTTGGGATAATTAAGAATTTGGGATAAGAAATTATAATTGAAAATGTGGCCGCAGCCAAAGCTTATAAGTCGTATTTTGATTTTATGTGGAAGAATGCAAACTCATTTAAGAAATCTAAACCCTAAACTTTTTGCTGATCTCAATTACCCTTAAATAATCTACCAAGGAAGGAGATAATACTGCTTTATTAATATTTGATATAGATCTATAAAAATACTTTAATTCAGTATTTGTCAATCTTTCATGATTAAATATTTTTCCCATAATCTTAATTTTAGCAGGAGAAAACAAAACCCTCAAATTCTTATTCAAATCTAAGTTTAATCTTAACTTTGACTGTTTCTCAATAATCTTTTGTTCATTTTCTAACTTTATAATTGAACTTTCTCTAAAGGCATTATAAAATTCATTGAATTCACCTTTATCTGGTTTTGACTTTATTTTATTCTTCTTGATTAAATCTTTTAAATTATTTTTAATTCCTTCTTTTTTATATATCTCTTCAGAAATTATAATAATTTTATTTAACTCTTTTAATTTAATTTCATCAATTAGTGATTTAATTTTCCCATAATCGAACTCATCATCTAGAAAAAGAGTTAAACTTAAATTTATTCTAGGGTTATTCTCTTTTATTATCTCTAGAATCAGCTCCTCATTTGAATTATAATCTGGAAATTCAATTAAAAATCCTTTCTTTTCAAGAGCCTTAATCAATCTTGCACTTAGCATATCTTTCCTCCAAATGTTTAAATTTGTAATCATAATTGGCTATAAGTGCAGTTTCTGCTATAGAGTAATATCTTTCTTTCAAAAAATTAAAATCAATATTCTGACTTTTCGTGATTGAGATTATGTCATCAATATCTCTTTTTTCAGACCTTGAAATTTTAGTAATTATCAGATCATACCAATTTAAGATAAATAATTTAATTTTGCCAATCTCTTTTATTTTTTCTGACAATTCTTTCCAATTTCTTGGGGAAGGTATTCCCATAATAAATCCATCATAAAAGAGGTCTATTCTAGTTTTTCCTAATCTCCAGACATTACACAATTTAGAAGGGCTTTCTTCCCTCAACCCCGCCAAACTAAACATATCTCTTATTTTCTCATATCGTTCATCAGTTAAAAAATCAATATCTTTAGTGGATTCTTTAATGTTCTTCAAGACCATTGCAGTACCGCCTATCGCAAACAATTCTAACGGTTTATTTAAATCAGCAATAAGATTAAGGAAATCGTTTAAATCTGCTAAGTTTGTTATTTCTGCATTCTTAAATTTATTTTCATACATAATTATACACTCTTTCATATAAAATTATATGAATATTTAAATCTTTCTATGCCTGCCCTTCTCGTGAATATCCTTAAAACCCAAAGCTCCAGAATTTATGCAATATCTCTGTCCTGTTGGAGTCTGAGGAGCATCATTAAAAATATGCCCTAAATGCCCCCCGCATTTCTTGCAAATAACTTCTGTTCTACGTCTTCCTAAAGAATTATCCTCTTTTAATTCAACCTTATTTCCATTTGCTTCAAAAAAACTTGGCCATCCACATCCAGAGTCAAATTTCGTTTCAGAAGAAAATAACTCCGCACCACAAGCAGCACAAACATACATTCCATTGTCTTTATTCTTCAATAATTTCCCAGAAAAAGGAATTTCAGTTCCCTTCTCTCTGAGTATATGATATTGTTCTTTCGTCAGTTTCTTCTTCCATTCTTCATTATTCTTTGGCATTTTTTCCATGAATATCGAAGTGAATTGCTTAATATAAAACTTCCGCATGTCAAGAACCCACCACTAAAGTGGCGGGCGTGTTCTGGGTTCTTGAGCACACAAGATTTGCGTTTGCTTTCTCGCGAGTTAAAACAGGGAGTTTACGCAAACAGCAAATCTTGATGTATTAAAAATCCAAATACTCAAAAAGACTTTATTTTATGCTGCTCTGTCAATTGCTTTTGAAAGATAAAGAGCATCAACCGCCAAATCATCAAAAAAACCAATTAAATACGTTGTGTCTGCATTTTCTCCATTTTCCAATTTTTCTAGCTCTCCACAAACGCGTTCCAGTTCAACTCTTCCTTCATTTTCAGATTGTCTTAAATTGAGGTAGTTTCTAATTTCATCTTCCGCATCATAATCACTTAAATATCCTCTGATTACATCCAATGATGGAGAGCCCGATTCAACAATTAAACGAGGGGTTTGCGAAATATCTGCTCTAGGTCTAAACAAACTCTGACATTCATATAAACGCCGCAAATCGCTTCTAACAGCTTTCATTTCTTGGGCCAATTCAGGTTTATTTGCTCCACCCTTTACCAATCTTACTATATCCTCTGCGATATGTAAGGAATATCCACTTAATGAGAGAAGGTTATATATAAATTAAAATACGCCTTCATCTTTATAAAGATTTATTCACTCTATTTCTTTCTTTTTTACTTCCCTGCAAAATTATAATTTATGGAACCTTGTATCCTTCAGTCCCTTTGAACGAAAATCATTCAAATCAGGAATATATTTCTTGAACTTATATCTTCTGAACTGGCCCTCATCAAATTCTCCAGGATATGCTAAGTCTACCGCCGCGTATGTTGAAGAGCTTAACCCTAAATCTCTTCTTGTAAGAATTCCAGAGAACCCCATCCTCCAAAATAATTTATTTGTCGCATAATGGGGTATTTCTGTTTTTGGAATTTGTAAGTATGTGTCAAACAGCCATCTTATTGCTTTTGAAGCAATTTCTTTAATATCTCCTCCTCTTTCTCCAAAAAAGAACCATTGGTAGACTCTTCCAGGATAAACACTCTCAAATAATTTAAATTTAGAATCTTTATATCTTGCTATTAGTCCTCTTAATCCAAAATCTTCTAACTGTCCTGTTCTTATTCTTCTAGGATTCTCATCATAAACTTCTCCAGCATTTAATTGAGAAAAAGGAATCATTCTTAAATCTAGGAGAAATTCATCTAACGCCCTCTTTCTATTTTCTGGATTATCATAAAATCCTTTTCTTATTTGTTTAGCCTGCCATTCTCTTAAATTGGGAAAGACAGATTTTAATGCAAGAAATGGACTATCATTAAATTGTACGTGGAGCATTGCTCCAAGTCCTTTTTCGTCAAACTCTTCATATCCTATTGGCAAGCTTTTCTCTTCTCCTGTTACACTGCATTTTTCACACAGCCATCTTGTTGCCTCTTTAGCTCGTTTAAATCCCTCTTCACCATTCCAGAAACCATTTGGAACTCTATTAAATTCCCACTCAAAAAAAGAATCTGGGTATGCTTCTTGTATGGCTTTCATAGGGCTATTTCTATAAAAAACCCAAAGGAATCTATCCATTCTACTTTCAACAAATAAGTTATAGGATACTTTTTGTGGAATTTCTTCATGTTCTAATTTCCATACTTCCTCTACTAACCCTCTTACAATTCTTGTAGGAAGATTTCCATGCTTTTCCTTTATCTTTTCAAGGTACGGCCTTCCAAATCTCTCTTTCAAAAAACATTTTAAGAATTCTACTTTCTCACTGATTGTTAAATCGGGATTTTCTCCCAAAAAATCCTCCGGTGCAAATCCATCTTCTTCTAATCTATGGAAACTTTCAGACTTTTTCCCGCCATTTCTTTTCTTTGCTCTTTCAAATCTTTTTACCTTTCTTATAGAATACTCAACAACTTTGTAAACATATTGATTAGAAACATCTGGATTTTTCTCTAAAACTCTCCAGACGTTCATCCTAGCCGTTTGTTCAAGGTCTTCTCTTTCGTGAGCATTATTTGAAAATCTTCTCGCTACTGCTTTTATCTTCTGATCAAAATCCTCAAGTTTCATATTTTCATCTCTTTTTTTCTTATTTACAACTGCTCCGCAGCAAACCATGGAGTTTTACTTCTGTCTCCCTCTGGTTCTACACTTATTAAGCGCATGAAATCAACATGCTGCGAATTTTTAGTGCCATTAGGCAAAGAGTTGTAAACTATATGCTTATTTCTTACATAAAATTGTCAATGGCGTTGTATAAAATATAGAGAACTGAGTACTAAATGTCACATAATTAACTCAGTTCTCCTATGAGAATTCTTCAATAACAAAGTTTATCAAATATATAAGCCTTGCTATTTTGTAAAACATAAATACGACAAACTCCTATTCGTGGTCAATGCCACACTATGACTGGTCGTGGTATG
>Ga0209514_10005660_pt1 | contig 15798 bp, 14 predicted proteins | sample Subgrocontami58m_FD_187452 | JGI IMG/M metagenome (GOLD analysis project Ga0209514, IMG submission 187452) | Subsurface groundwater microbial communities from S. Glens Falls, New York, USA - GMW37 contaminated, 5.8 m (SPAdes) (version 3) | ecosystem: Environmental > Aquatic > Deep subsurface >...
CGCGGCGGTCGGCACGGCGGGGTGGCTGGAGCTGACGGTCCCCGAGATGCCCTGGCTTGCGGAGAGGGTGCGCTTCCTCGGCGTCACGCCCGGGGCGGTCCTGTTCGTCCTGGGCGCGCTCTGGCTCGCCCTCGCGCTTCGCTCCCCCGAGCGCTCGCCCGCCGACGCCCTCGCTGGAACGCGACTCGTGCCGCGGTAGGAAGGTCGCCTACGTCGTGCCCGCGGAGTAGCGCGTGAAGACGCGCTCCAGGTCGGGGAGCGACTTGAGCCCGGGGTTGCTTTCGAGCAACTCTCCGAGCGAGGACGACCAGGAGCACTGGAGGATCGCCCGGTAGAGGAGCTTCCGCTCCGCGGCGGAGGGCTGGTTGCGAGATGCTACTTCCGCCGCATATGTCGCGGCGATCCGCTCGAAGATCCCGATCTCCTTGTCGGGGTCCGCGTCCCGCATGAAGTTCTCGCAGGCCTGATCGAGCGTCGTCGGGTCCTGCTCTGCGAGCGCTCCCTTGAACCGCGCAATTCGCGCGACCTGCTCCGGCGTGAGCTCCGAGCGACGGAGGGGCCCTGGCTGAATCTGCGCCGGGGAGATCCAGAAGCGGTTCCCGTGCTGGTCCTGGATCCGGATGTACCCCTTCGGTGGAACGACGTCCGGTCCGTCGGGGATCCAACCCTCGGCCATCGCGACGATCCCCTCGGCCGCGTCTACGGGTTCTCCGCGCGCCAGAACGCGTCGAACATGCTCGCGCCGTCCTGGATCGCCCACGGCCAAAGGTCGTTCTGCGCGGAGGCGTAGGCCTGCGGCCAGCGGCTCCGCGACGAGCTCAGGTAGTGCCACGCGGCGGCGCGGGCCAGCACCTGCCCCCAGTTCGCGGCGCCGCGCCAGAGCGACTGCTGCGCGGCCTCGAGCCCGCCGTTCGCCGGCGTGAGCAGCAGGAAGCCCGCGGGCGCGGGCGACATCGTGCGCAGCGCGATGTCCTGCTCGATCACCCAGTGGCAGTTCGCGGTCGTGAGCGGGTTCCACCCGAGGTGGAAGCACAGGAGGCCGTTGTACTGGCTCATCGAGCGGTCCGTGATCGACGCCGACGCGTCGTGCATCGGCTGCGTGAGATCCTCGACATAGTGGTTCGCGCGTCCGACGAGCCACCACGCCGTGCGCAGGTCGCCCGCCCGCATCGCGGCCAGCGCGGTCTGATAGAGGATCCTCGCGCGGACCAGCGCACCCGACACGACGAACGTGTAGGCGTTGGGCCCGAGCATCGTGATCGACTGCGACCCGAAGACCCCCCGGTTCCGCATGATCGGGTCCTGCGTCAGGTGCCAGTAGAGGGTGTTCAGGACGAGCGTCGACTGCGACGGCATCGTGAAGTGGTTCGTCTGGGAGATCCGCACCGTCAGGTAGTCGAGCGGGGAGGAGCTGACGCCCTGGTCCGGGAGGCCGATCTGATCCTCGAACCACGCGCCGAACTCGATCTGGTTCGCGTAGGAGTTCACCTCGGCAAAGCTCGGCCGCCCCGCGAGGTTCTGGATCGCCCGCGCGGCGAGGAAGCCGTGGTCGTTCGACTGATCGGCGGCGACCATCCTCCACCCGTCGCGGTTCTCGTTGCGGTAGGGGCGGGAGTCCCACGCCTGCGCCACGGCGCCGAGGGCGAGGAGCGTGCAGAGGGCCAGCTTCATCGAGGTCTCCTTCGAGGGCTACTTCGTCGCGGGAGGCTGAGGGTCGCGCGGGGTCTCGCGGTCGAGGTTCCGCAACGCCTTCTCGGTCTCCGCAAAGTCCTTCTTCATCTGCTCGAGCTCTTTGGGCGTCGGGTCGACGGCGAAGCCGCTCTGGGCCGCCTCCGCGGGAATCCTCAGGTCGGGAGGAGGCTGCGTCGAGTCGATCCCGAGCCGCGCCATCCGCGCGCCGACCTCGTCGACGAACTGCCGAGCCTCCGCGGGGGTCGGGGGGCTGTCGAGGTCGACGTCGTCCATCCCGGTCGCCTCGGGCCCGGCGGGCGCCGCTTGCGGCCCGGCCGCCGCGACCGCGGGACGTCCCGCCGCGGGCGGAAGAGCCGTGGGTCGTGAGGAGACCGGGGACTTCTCCGGCGCCGTGCGCCGGGACATGGTCGGATTCCCGGGAAGGAGATAGATCGCCGCGCCGAGTGCCACGACGAAGAGGGGAACGAACACCTTCACGAACCTGCTCATGCGCGTGACTGTTGCACGCCGCGTGCCAGGGGATTGCAGCGAGGCCCCCTTCCACATGCGTGCAAGATGGTGCCGAGCTGTACGATAGGACGAGCCCTCCCCGGCCGCCTCTCTTCCATGACGCACCGTGTCACGTCGGTGCTACGCGCGTCCCCCGTGTGGTGTCCGTCGTCCGGTCAGCGCGCCCCGCCCTCCGCTCGCCGCTGCGATCGGGTCGTCGCACGTCGCAAGTCCGAGGCCCTGCGCGGGTGACCCTCGGCCTCATGCCGTCCGGGGAACGCGCGGGGCGACACTCGACTCTTGAGCCCGGCATGCGCTGCGGCTAAGGTACGCACGTCATCTACCCCGAAACTGCGGCCGGAGGAAACAGATCCATGACGACGAACGATGTCAATATCGATGCCCTGCTTCCGCCGGACATGGCCGTGCGGGCTGAGACGATCGGTGTGCGCAAGGCGGCCATGTCCTTCTGGACCCTGTTGACGCTGGCCCTCCTCGCCGGTGCGTTCATCGCGCTGGGCGCCATCTTCGCCACGACCGTCGCCGCCGGGCTCCCTGGGGCGACTCCCTATGGCGTCGCACGGTTGCTGATTGGGCTTGTGTTCAGCCTGGGCCTGATCCTCGTGGTGGTGGGCGGAGCCGAGCTGTTCACCGGGAACAACCTGATCGTCATGGCCTGGGCCGGAGGCAAGGTGTCCACGCGGGCGCTGCTGCGCAACTGGGGCATCGTCTACCTGGGCAACCTGATCGGCTCGCTGGGCACGGCCCTGATGATGTTCATGAGCAGGCAGTATACCTTCGGCAGCGGTGCCGTCGGCATGGCCGCATTGACCATCGCCGATACCAAAGTGCACTTCGGATTCGTCCAGGCCGTCTTCCTCGGCATCATGTGCAATCTGCTGGTTTGCCTCGCGGTGTGGATGACCTATAGCGCCCGCAGCACGGTCGACAAGATCGCGGCCATCCTCTTTCCGATCTCGGCCTTCGTCGCCGGGGGGTTCGAGCACAGCATCGCCAACATGTACTTCATTCCCATCGGGCTGCTGATCAAGGAGCACGACCCGGCCTTTGCCGCCAGCACCAGGCTTCCGCTCGACGGATTGACCTGGCACGCGTTCATCGTCAACAACCTGGTCCCGGTGACGATCGGCAACATCATCGGCGGCACCGTGCTGGTGGCCATCGTCTACTGGTTCGTGTACCTGCGGCACGCCGCCAAGGAAACGCAGTAGGCGGGCCGACACCCATTCGAGGCGCGCCCCCCCTCCCAATCACTCCTTGCCGCGCCCCTCGCGCCTTCGTATCCTGTCCGACCGTTCGTGCAGCGGAGGGACACATGCCCAAGATCCTCGTCGCCGACTCCATCGCCGAGGAGGGCCTTCGCCTCCTCCGCCGCGAGGACGGCTTCCAGGTCGACGTCCGCCTCGGCCTCAACGAAGACGCCCTCGTCGAGGCGATCCCCGCCTACGACGGCCTCCTCGTCCGCAGCGCGGTAAAGGTCACCGCCCGCGTCCTCCAGGCCGGCCGCAACCTCAAGATCGTCGGCCGCGCCGGCATCGGAGTCGACAACATCGACGTCGAGGCCGCCACCCGCTGCGGCGTCCTCGTCATGAACACCCCCTTCGGCAACGTCTCCTCCGCCGCCGAGCACACCCTCGCCCTCCTCTTCGCGAGCGCGCGCAACATCGCCCGCGCCGATCGCCTCCTCCGCGAGAAGCGCTGGGAGCGCAACGCGCTCACCGGCGTCGAGCTCGCCGGCAAGACCCTCGGCATCGTCGGCGCCGGCAAGGTCGGCTCCCAGGTCGCCCGCGTCGCGAAGGCCCTCGAGATGCGCGTCCTCGCCTTCGACCCCTTCCTCACCCGCGAGAAGGCCGAGGAGATGGGGCTCGAGCTCGTCACCTTCGACGCCCTCATCGAGCAGGCCGACTTCGTCACGATCCACACCCCGCTCACCGACAAGACCCGCGACATGTTCGGCCCCTCCGAGTTCAAGCGGATGCGGAAGGGCGCGCGCGTCATCAACTGCGCGCGTGGCGGCATCGTGAACGAGAAGGCCCTCGTCGAGGCCCTCTCCTCGAAGCAGATCGCCGGCGCCGCCCTCGACGTCTTCGAGAAGGAGCCGCTCGGCGAGCACCCCCTCCTCGCGCTCGATAACGTCACGCTCACCCCGCACCTCGGCGCGAGCACCGAGGAGGCCCAACTCAAGGTCTCCGTCGACGTCGCGCGCCAGTGCATCGACTTCTTCAAGCGGGGCCTCATTCAGAACTCCGTGAACGTCGTCGGCCTCGGCGACCCGCAGCTCGCCCCGTTCGTCGCCCTCGCGGAGTTGCTCGGCACCCTCGCGGGAACCCTCGCGGGAGGCGCCGTCCTGCGCGTCGAGGTCACCTGCCTCGGCGAGCTCGCCTCGCGCGACACGCGCGCCGTGACAGTCGCGGCGCTGCGAGGCGTCCTCGTCCCCGTCTGCGGCGACCGAGTGAACCTCGTGAACGCCCGCGTGATCGCGCAGGAGCGCGGCATCGCGACGCTCGAGAGCCGCTCGACCGAGGCGCGCGACTACATCTCCCTCGTCACCGTCCACGTCGAGACCGAGGGGGGGAGGCGCACGGTGTCGGGGACGCTGCGCGAGCGGAAGGACCCGCGGATCGTGCGGATCGACGGCTTCGAGGTCGACCTGAAGCCGAGCGCTAACATGATCGTGATGTTCTATCCCGATCGCCCGGGGATGGTCGGGAAGTTCGGCACGATCACGGGGAAGGCCAACATCAACATCGCGAGGATGGAGGTCGGCCGCGCCGAGCGCGGGCAGCAGGCGGTCGTGATCCTCACGGTCGACGACCCCGTCCCGCCGGCCATCCTCGACGAGTTGAAGGCGGCCACCGGCGGCCAGGACGTCCACCTCGTCACGCTGAGGGAGTAGAGCGTGCCTCGCGCCTACGCGCTCGAGAGGCCCGGCGTCGTTCCGTACGACGCAGCGATCGAGCTGATGCGCCTGCTGGAGGCGGCGACGCTCGCCGACCCGGCGCGCACGACGCTCCTCCTGCTCGAGCACCCGCCGGTGATCACGATCGGAAGGAACGGGAAGGAGTCGAACGTCCTCGCGAGGCGCATCGACGTGCGCCACTCCGACCGCGGAGGGGACGTCACCTGGCACGGGCCGGGGCAGATCGTCGGGTATCCCGTGATCCACCTGCGGCAGCATCGCCTGACGGTGAGGATGTATGTCCAGGGCCTGGAGGAGGTGATGATCCGCGTCGCGCGGCGGTTCGACGTCTTCGCGGAGAGGCGCGAGGGGCTCGTCGGCGTCTGGGTCGGCGCGCGGAAGGTCGGCGCCCTCGGCGTCCGCGTGCGGCGGCACGTCGCGACGCACGGCTTCGCGCTGAACGTCGCGAACGACCTCGAGCCGTATCGATGGATCCACCCCTGCGGGATGCCGGGGGCGCAGGCGACCTCGCTCTCCGCGGAGGTCGGCCGCCAGGTGCCGATGGAGGCCGCCTGCGAGGCCTGTGCGCGGGCGTTCGAGGAGGTCTTCGACGTGGTGGAGGCCCGATGAACGCAGGACGATTCGTGGTGCTCGACGGACCGGACGGCTGCGGCAAGTCGACGCAGGCGCGGCGGCTGGTCGAGCGGCTCGGCGCCGACGGGCGCGATGTGCTCCACACGCGCGAGCCGGGCGGGACGCGGACGGGCGAGGCGATCCGCGCGCTGCTGCTCGACCCGAGCCGCGGCGAGATCACGCTCCGCACCGAGCTTCTACTCTATATGGCGAGCCGCGCGCAGATCGTGGAGGAGGTGCTGCGGCCCGCGCTCGCGGCGGGGCGGCTGATCGTGTGCGAGCGGTACCTCTCCTCGTCGGTCGCCTACCAGGGGGTCGCCGGGGGCCTCGGCGCGGATGCCGTCGCGCAGGTAGGCGCCTTCGCGACGGGGGGCCTCGCCCCCGACCTGACGGTTGTTCTCGACATCGACGCGCGAGCCGGCCTCGCGCGGATCGCGCGCGGGAAGGACCGCCTGGAGGGGCGCTCGCTCGAGTTCCACGAGGCCGTGCGGCGAGGGTTCCTCGACCTCGCGCGCAATGACCCGTCGCGCTACTCCGTCGTCGACGCCCGCGGCGCCGAAGACGAGGTCGCCTCGCGGGTCTGGACAGCGGTGGCTCCGGTCGTCGCGTCCTCGTCATCGTAGTCGTAATCGTAGTCGTAATCGTTCGGGCCAACCCCTCGGAGCTGCCACCCCGGTGCCGTCTCCGCCCCAATTCGCCCACGAGCGCCTCGACGTCTACCAATCGGCCGTCGCCTTCATCGCCTGGACGGGCGACCTGATCGACGGTCCCCTCTCGAAGTGCCGGCTCAGCGCGGTCAACCAGCTCGACCGGGCGTCCACCTCCATCTCCCTGAACATCGCCGAGGGGAACGGCAAGCGCACCCCGAACGATCGCTGCAAGTACTTCGACACGGCCTGCGGGTCCGCGTACGAGTGCGCAGCGTGCCTTGACGCGCTGGTGGCGAGGAAGGCCCTGGGGCCGGATGAGATCGGCCCCGGGAAGGCGATCCTGCACCGAATCGTGGAGATGCTCATCAAGCTCGGAGACAGGTTTCGTGGGGAGTGACAGGGGCTGGAGGAATCGGGCAGAACGATTACGACTACGATTACGACTACGATGACGATTGGGATTACGAGAGCGGCTTGGCTCTGGACGGCGGTCGCTCGGGTGGTGTAGCTTCATGGCACGCCACGGCGCCCTCACGGGCGCCTCTCCATGGAGTCCCGATGGGCGCGGAATCCGACGTCAGGCTGGGCGAGGCCGCGATCCAGCACGGCATCGTCTCGATCGACACGCTGAGGCAGGCGCTCAACGCGCTGCTGCTCGAGCGGTCGAGCGGCCTCGATCGCTCCCTCGCCCACTACCTCTTCGAGAAAGGCTCGATCAACGAGGAGCAGTTCCGCTTCCTCGTCCAGTTCGACCCGAGCGCCGCCACGATCCCCCTCCCGAGGCCCGCTCCGCCGAAGCCCCCCCCGCCGAGGGTCGGACCGCCGCCGCTTACGAAGGCCCCGCCTCTGCGGCGCCCGCCGCCGATGCCCGACACGCAGAAGGCCTCCAACCAGCCCTTCCGCCCCCGGCGGCCGATCCCGAGCCTCGTCCCCGGCAGGCTCCTCACGATCGCCATCGGCCTCGTTGCTCTGGGCTTCGGCATCTGGCTCGCCAAGCGCCCGGACGGCGGCCCGGCGCGGCAGGACCTCGTCGCACAGTTCGATCGCTCCGTGCAGGCCGCGCGAAACGCCTGCACGAAAGGCGACGGCCGAGGCGCGATCGATGCCAACCGCGCGGCGGTCGACTTCGCCGACCGCTGCATCGCCGACGCGCGCGACCACCAGGCGGACTCGTCCCGCATCCGCCAGAAGCGCGAGGAGATCTCCGCGCTCGTCGAGCGGCTCCAGGCCGCCGAGGAAAAAGTGTCCGCCGCCCGCCGCGCCCTGGACATGGCGTCCGCGCTCGGTGCGAACGGCAAGGCCGGCGAGGCGGGGCCGTACCTGAACGAGGCCCTCGCGACGATCGCGCGGTACGAGGGCTCCGCCCCCTCCGACGACCCCTTCCGCCAGACGATGCGGCAGATCCGCGACTCCGTCGAGTCGCTGAAGGCCCAAGCGCAGGTCGCCCCCCCGACGCCTGCAGCGACGCCGCCCGCCGCGGGCAACGCGTACCAGCGCGCGAGGGACGCCTACTTCGACCTCGGGCAGCGGATCGCGGAGGCGCTCGACGCCTCCACGGCGAAGACCTTCGAGGCGGAGGTCGCGGGGATGCGAGGGCTCCTCACGGAGACCCAGAAGGGGATGGGCGCCGACGACTCGCACCGCACCGAGATCGACTCCTGGCTCGACACGCTCGACACGTGGGACCGGCGGATCGCTGCGACCGCGGGAGCCCCTGCGCGCGTCGCGGTCCGCGACGAGCAGTACGAGCAGATGAAGAGGGCGATCGACGCGGCGCTTGCCTTCGACCCCGCACGAAATCCCTCGAAGGCGATCGAGGCGATCGACCTTGCGCTCGACCAGGTGCAGTACTACGAGTCGACGGCCTTCGCCGACGACCCGAGGTTGCAGGCGCTGATCGCGCAGGCGGACGAGTTGCTCAAGCGTCGGCGCATCGCGGAGCTCTCCGCCGGGGGAGGGCCGCCGCCCACGCCGGGGCCTGCGCCGGGACCTGTGCCGGACCCTGCGCCCGCGCCGCACGCCTCGCTCGAGGAGCTGGCGAAGCGCGTGCGCCCGTCGGTCGTGCTCGTGAAGGTCGTGCGGAAGGGGACGACGGAGGCGGTCGTCGTCGGGAGCGGGTTCATCGTCCACAAGTCGGGGTACGTAGTCACCTGTCGGCACCTCCTCGACGCGGCACTGACGATCATGGTCGGCTGGGACGCCCGGTGCGGCCGCGAGGACGTCGAGGCGAAGCTCGTGAAGTGGACGCTGCGCAGCGACCTCGCCGTGCTCAAGCTCCCCGCGGGGGAGTACCCGGCGCTCCTGCTCTCGGCGGGGAACCCGGTGAGCGGGGATCCGGCGGTCGTCTTCGGGTGCCCGGCGGGCGGAGGGGCGATCGAGGGGACGGACGGGCTGCTCGGCGACGCGGGGCTGACGGTGGGCACGGAGCGAAGGCTGATGGCCACGACGCTCAGGCTCGACCCGCTCGGGTCGGGAGGCGTCATCCTCGACGGGATGAGCGTCACGGCGGTGGCGGTCGCCCTCTCGGCCGCGGAGGGGCCGCTGGCGGGGCACACGTATGCGATCCCCGCCGCGGTCCTGCGAAAGGAGTTCCCGAGCCTGTGGGGCGGGACGGGGTACGGAGCGCCGGTCGCCGCGCCCGACCGGGGGACGGGCGTCGGCCTCCCCGACACCTGCCGCGAGTGCCGCGGCAAGGGTGCGGCATGCACCACGTGCAACGGGAAGGGGCGGGTGAAGGCGAACTGCTCCGCATGCTGCGGGCACGGGTTCTGGGAGGACAGCCATCTGAGGCAGCACCCCTGCCCGAAATGCGGCGGGGCGTGCACGTTCGACATCCAGTGTCCCACCTGCGCCGGGACGGGGGTCGTGGAGTGCAGGAAGTGCGGCGCGGGGGGGAAGTGAGACGCGCGATCGTCGTCACGGTCGGCGTCCTGCTCGCGGTCGCGTCGCGCGCGGCCGCGGAGGAGCCCTCCGCGGAGCAGGTGCGCGCGTGGGTCGCGCAGCTCGACGACGACGATGCGGCGCGTCGCGAGGAGGCGACGCTGCGCCTCATGGAGGTCGGCCCCGCGGGCGAGGCGATCCTGCGAGAGGCAGAGCCGGGGGCGTCCCCGGAGGCGCAGGCGCGCATCCAGCGCGTGCTCGACATCCTGTCGTGGGGCCTGCCCGTGCCGTATCGCGCGCGCTTCGAGCCGCGCCTTGCGGGGTTCGATGCGCTCTCTCCCGCCGACAAGGTCGCATGCCTCGAATCGATCCAGGGGGAGCGGGATATTCCCGACCACATCTACGCCCTCCTCGTCGCGACGGCGTTCGTGCGCGAGAGGAGCACCCCGGTGCCGGAAGAACTCGCGGAGAAGGCGGAGCAGACGTCAGGCGTCTTCGAGGAGATTGGCCGACGGGCGATTCGAGCCCTCCCGGGCTTGGCTGGCTTCCAGCGCTTCCGCGGCGAGCGCGAACGAGTGTCCGCGTGGGGAGGGGGCATGCTAAACGAGTCGTACTGCGTGCTCTGCGCCAGCCTCGACACACCCGACCTCGGGGACCTGGCCGTGCCGATGTCCGCATCTGACTGCCTGTTCTCGCTCGAGGAGACCGCTGCCTCGCACTATCGCGCTGCCTCCGCGCTCGAGTCGGCGGGGCTGGATCGGGAGGCGTTCTTCGCCTGGCGACGACGCCTCTTCGTGCGGCCTGATTCCGTGGCTACCCTCGGTCACCTCGACGCGCTCGCAGAGAAACTCTCGCTCGGAGAGGCCCACCTCGCGCTGCTGCGCTGGATCGCGACCGGAGACCTCCCGCCGGCGATGAAGCAGATGATCGAGACGCAGACCAAGAAGTGGAGCGAGATCGTTGCGAAGCGGCCCGCGGCCGCGGTCGACCTCTCACGTTCTCTTGGACTACGGCACTACCGGATGATCCCCGCGACAAGCCACTCCCTGGTGGGGCAAAGGGCCGTGTACGTTGCTGGGTCCAATCCCCAGCGCGTGCAGTCGCCCGACGTCTTTGCGTATGACCGCGCGACGGGCGACCTGCTCTGGGCCTACGCGCCGCCCGCGGAGCCGAACACGAGCATCGAGATGGCCGACGACACGGGAGGGGCGCTGCGCGAGGTCGACGGCGGTCTCCTCGTCGTGCACGAGGTGACCTCGGAGATTGGGAGCGGGGGCTCCCTGGACCTGACCGCGTGCCGCACGCGGCTCACGCTCCTCTCGCGCGGGGGGCGGCCGACGTGGAGTCGCGAGTACGACATCCAATCCCGGACGCAGCTCCGGATCCTCGGCGGCGACCTGGCGCTCTTCCTCCCGGGGTCGCACGAACACCGCGGACGCGCCTGGGCGGTGCGAATCGCCGATGGGCAGGTCGCCTCGACCTTCGCGTTGTCGAGCTTCCCCGCGCCGGTCGGCGAGGGGCGGATCATCACCGAGAACCTCGGCTGCGGCGACTTCGTCTCGATCGACGTCGCCACCGGGAAGAGGGTGTGGGAATCGCAGCTCCCCGGCGTGCAGAGCTTCGTCGGAGACCCCGTGTTCTTCGCGGCGGGGGAGGCGATCTACGTGACCACGGGCAGGCACGTGTCGCGCATGCGCGCCTCCGACGGCCGCTGCGAGTGGGTGCGCGGGTTCGATGCGGACGAGTCGACGATCGCGCCGATCGCGAACGACAAGGCCGTGTTCGTGGTGCTCGACACGGGCGGAGAGAAGTGGACGGTCGCGGAGCTCGACCCCGCAACGGGCGAGGTCCGCGGCCGCACGGAGATGCGCGCTGGACGGGACCCATCGCCGTCTGGGTTCCCGCCGCCCGCGTGGGAGTCCGCACGGTGGGTCGCAGCGGACGTGTTCCTACTGAGGGGGAGGCTCGTCGACCTCGCGGCGGGACGCGTGATCGACCGGACCGCACTATTCCCGAGGGCGGAGAGGGAGCTCACGGATGGCTGGGGGATCCTCATGAGCGAGAGGACGGATGCCGTTCCGTACGTGGAAGTCGCTCATGTCGCGGCGGAGGTCAATCCGCGGGTCGAGGGGCTCTCCATCGAAAAAGACGTCGCGCTCGTCGCGGAGCTGCGGAAGAAGGGAGACACGCAGGCGGCCGACGCGGTCGAGGAGCTGGTGCGCGACTGGGACCCGACGGCCGTCCCGATGGAGAAGAAGGATGGGAAGTAGGGCGCACCTCGCGATCCTCCTCCTCGCGGCGCTCTCTGCCTCCGCCGAGGCCCCGCGCGGGTGGTTGTACCAGCACGATGCGCGGCGCTCGGGATGCTCCGCGACGGCGGGGCCGACGGAGTGGAAGAAGAAGTGGGTCGTCGAGGGGGACTACGGCTCGTGGCACTGGGCGCCGGTCGCCGTCGCCGCGGACGGAGGCGCCTTCGTCGTGGGGACCTCGCCGAGCGGCCTGGGATACGCCCTGTACGCGATCGCTGCCGACGGGAAGACCCGGTGGACGTGTGAGCTCACCGAGGACGCCTGGGCCGCCCCTGCGCCGACGGCGGACGGTGGCGCGATCGTGGGTCTCCTCGACGGAGGACTCGTTCGCGTCGGCGCGGACGGGAAGCCCGTGTGGCGCTTCGAGGCGAAGGGGCCGATCACATCCTCCCCCGCGATCGCTGGGGACGGGACGATCGTCTTCGGCTGCCGCGACGACTGCGCCTACGCGGTTTCCGCGGACGGGGCGCCGAAGTGGACCTTCCGCACTGGCGGCTGGGTCCAGGCCGCCCCCGCGATCGCGGCCGATGGCACGGTCTACGTCGCCTCGTGGGACCGCACCCTCTACGCCCTTTCGCCCGAGGGCAAGGAGAGGTGGAGGTTCGCCACCGCGCGGCCGATCTCGGCATGCCCGGTCGTCGCGGCCGACGGCGCCGTGTACGTCGCCTCCGAGGACGGATCGCTCTACGCGCTTTCTTCGGAGGGGAAGCAGCGCTGGAGCTTCGCGACGAAGGGGTGGATCCCGTTCGCGCCGTGCATCGCCCCCTCGGGCGACGTCGTCGTCGCTTCGAACGACCACGGCCTCTACGCGCTCGCGCCGGACGGATCGCTCCGCTGGAAGGTGGAGGCGGGGCAGCCGAGCTCGAACCTCGTCTGCGACGCGCGAGGGACCGTCTACTTCTGCGGCTACTCCACGCTCCGCACGTTCGGCGCCGACGGGACGCCCTCGTGGACGCGAGAGCAGATCGGCGATTGCTCACTCGCGCTTGCCGACGACGGGACGCTCTACGTCCAGCAGTCGTCGATGCTCTACGCCCTTCGGCCGTAGTCTTGTCGGGGCCAATCTTCTCGGTTCGTTGGAGAGGCGCCCGTCAGGGCGCCGTGGATCGCCAGCCGTCAGGCTGGCGGCGCGCGAGTCGCCGCCCTCACGGGCGTCGAGGGGGCGCCCGCGCAGCGGGCCGGCGCCCTGACGGGCGCCTCTCCATACAAACCCGCGCGGGCACTACAACTCGAAGGCCCACCCGCGCGAGGGGGAGAGGAATTCGGCTCTCCGCTTCAGGAAGGCTCGGAGCTCCTCGGCGGTCACCGGGCTGCCCGGCGGCGTGGTGAGGACGGGCGAGTAGACGTAGCCGTCGGGCCGGGGCTTCCCCCGGCCGATCGAGTCGAACACCCCGAGGAGGTGGTCGGCCCGCTCGTCGTCAGGCCTGCCCTGGATGACGTGCGTGTCGTGCACGCGCAGGCCGTCCCTCTCGTACCGGTCGAACTCCGCGATCGGTCCGCTCTCCTCGTCGCGAGGATCGCGGACCCGATAGCGGTAGGCTCCCATCCGGACCGGCGACACAGGCGCCGGCCGATCGAACACCATCGCGTTCGGCTTGCCCCCCTCCCCCGCGGGCTGCATCTCGAGCTCCCTGATCCGAAGGTAGCGGAGCTCCGGCGGCACGCCCAGGCGCTGCATCTCCATCCACGCCTCGAGCTCCGCGTCGGCGTAGAGCGGCATCCGACCGTCCGGCTCCGGCGACGGAACGACGCGATTCTCCACGACCCTGCCCTTCGCCGCCCGATGGGCCTCCCAGGTCAGGAAGGCGCTGTCCACGGCCACCAGCACCGCCTCCCCGCCCGCCTCGGCCGTCAGGTCGAGCGCCAACTCCTTCTCGAACCGGCCGGCCGAGTCGAGCAGCGCTACCCACGGTCGGCCGAAGAGGACGACGAGCTGGCGGTGCGCCTGCTCCTTGTCCTCCTTCAGGTGGCGCGTCCAGCACCCCGCCACCGACCGCGTGAAGCGGTCCGGGTCGAAGTCCCGGAGGAACATCTGCGCCATGCACAGTCCCATGGGCCCCAAGACTCCTGGTTCATCGTTGAGGAAGTCCTGCGACGGATGGGGAGCGAAAGGCGAGGGGCGAATTCCGGCTCGGGGCCGCTCGCCCTTCTCCCCTCGCTCATCGCCCTTCGCGCGCGATCCGTCGCAGAACTTCGTCGCCAGGGCACTGCGGACGTGCGACCCGGCCACCACGGCGACCTCGACGCCTACATCTTCCGGGCCACGTACAGGACGTACGCGGCTTCCTTCCAGCCCCCCCCGTCGAGCTGGAGCGAGGCCTCGCGCGCGAACCGGTCGAGCGCGCCGAGCCCCTCCGCGTCCCCGGCGAACCGCTCGCGCAGCGCGGGGATTCGCGCGACGATCGGCGCATAGTAGGCGCGCCAGGCCTCCTCGGGGAGCACCTCGTGGTGCACGGGCCAGTACTTCGCCTGGCGCAGCAGCGAGAGGTTCTCCTCCATCGTGCAGTAGGGGCCCCCCTCCGCGTCCCAGAACGCGCGGACTTCGGGGCGGACGTCGCCGACGTACGTCAGGTGCGTCGCAGCGAAGTGCCCTCCCCAGCGCAGGTCCTGGCGGTAGTGGCGGGCGGCGTTCTCGAACCCCATCAGGTAGATCGACCCCTCGGAGAGGACCGCGTCGACCTCCTCGTCCTGATAGTGGTAGGTCTGCATCTCCTCGATCGCGGTGTGGATCCGGTCCTCGAGTCCCCGCTTCCGCGCGGCCTCCTGGAGCCTCCCCACACAGTCCGAGTCGACGTCGACCGCGAACACGCGGCTCCTGAACTCCTCCGCCCACAGGAGGGACGACCGCCCGGCGCCGCACCCCAGGTCCAGCACGACGCTCTCCTTGTCGAGCTTGCAGAGCTTCCCGATCCGCCGCGTGATCTCGGGCGTACCGGGGGCGAGCTGGTCGACCCCCGCGAAAAGGGCGCGAAACGCTTCGGCTTCTGGCATGGTCCGCGCATTGTCGCCTCCGCATCGCCCGGCGTCCACGCTTGCGGCCCGCGCGGATTCTCTTGCACGCCGCGCGCGCATCGGCGAAGGTCCCCTCCTCGCCGGACGCAGGGTCCGGCGACGTCTCACACTTCCATTCGAGGTCACCGCCACCATGATGCGCATCGCCTGGGTCTGTCTCGCCGGTTCCCTCCTGGCCGCCTCCGCCTGCCGCGCGGAGGATGCGGCGCCGAAGCCGTTCGAGATCGACGGCATGTACGTCGAGGGGTGCACCTGCGAGGCCCCCTGCCCGTGTGAGCTCACGGGCGTCCAGATGGGGTGTCAGGGCGTCGGCGCCTTCCGCTTCGAGAAGGCGAGCTACGACGGCGTGGCGTTCGACGGCGTGGCGTTCGCCTACGCGGTCGAGCCGGGCAAGTGGGTGCGCCTGTTCATCGACGCGAAGGACGCGAAGCAGAAGGAGGCCGTGATCGCGTTCGCAAAGGCCGCCCTCAAGGCGTTCGGGCCGGTCGAGGCGGTCGCCGACGCGAAGGTCGAGATCACCGGCGCCGACGGGAAGTACACGGCGACGGTCGACGGCGGGAAGATCTTCACGCTCACGACGGAGCCGGTCCTCGGAGGCGACGGCAAGGAGCCGCTCACCTACAGCAACATCCACGACGTCGTGCACCCGACGGTCATGCAGGCGAAGGTCGTGGGGTGCGAGTACAACGACGGGACGCACACGTTCAAGCTCGAGGGCTCGAACGCCTACTTCAACGCGAAGCTGAAGGTCAGCGGGAAGATGTAGGAGCCGGCGGGGGCCTACCGCGCGATCGGCGCGCCGCACTTCTGGCAGGCCATGGCCTGCGGGGGGTTCGGCGCGCTGCAGAACTTGCAGTCGATGTGGTCCGGCGGGATGACGCCCTCGGCACGCATCGCGTCCTGCATCTCGCGGGCCTGGCGGGCCAAATCGCGGAAGCCCCGCTTGCCCCGGCTGAGGAACCCGCCTACCACGACGAGCGCCATGCCGCAGAAGATGATGAAGAAGCCGGTCGTCGCATTCGACGTCTGGCGATCCATCGTCCCCCGCGGGTTCGCGAAGAAGTCGTCCGATTTGACGAAAATGGTGGAAACAAACACGAACATCCCCACCAAGATGCAGAGGCCTCCGGCCATCATGACGAGTTTGTAGATCGGCAACCCGGGCTCGCCGCCCTGCCCGGGTGCCGTGCGCCAGCGTTCGTCGCCCATGTCA
>Ga0209514_10005661_pt1 | contig 15796 bp, 6 predicted proteins | sample Subgrocontami58m_FD_187452 | JGI IMG/M metagenome (GOLD analysis project Ga0209514, IMG submission 187452) | Subsurface groundwater microbial communities from S. Glens Falls, New York, USA - GMW37 contaminated, 5.8 m (SPAdes) (version 3) | ecosystem: Environmental > Aquatic > Deep subsurface >...
GCGGGTGGGCGGGTGGAGGCGCTCGAAGACACGGCGCTGCGCTGGCCGCTCGCCGCGGCGGCGCGCGAATCCCTCGCTGCGGCGGTGGAACTCGCGCTCGAAAAGGCGCAGCCGGTCGAGGCCGCGATCGCTTGGGAGCGCTTCGCCCGGATGTGGGTCAGTCGCCGGCCGGCCGGGGACGCCGGATCCGTCGCGGCGAGGCTCGCCGGCAAGCTGCTCGAGGTGCTGGCGCCGCGCGGCCCGCTCTCGGCGCTGCGCCGCATCGAACAGCGGCTCGCCCTGCTCGAGACGGTCGGCGGCCCGGCGGGCGGGGAATTTGCGGCGCTGCGTCGGCGCGCCGCGGAGGCCCTCGCCAACGCCGACGCCGCGGATCGCGCGCCCACGTGGTGGCCGGGCCTCGCGGGCGACGGCGGCGCCGGCGGCGTCCAGGCCCCGCTCACCGATGCCGGGGCGTGCCTGTGGACCTACCGCTTCCCGGGCACCCAGGAGCTGTTCGTCACCTCCAAGGGGCCGGGCAACCCCGCGACCTCGTCGCCGCTCCACCACCTCGCCTGCGACCGCGACCGGATCTACGTCCTCGACGGGCAAGCGGTGACCGCGTTCACCCGCGAGACCGGGTTCGGCGGGCCGCCCCACGCCAAGGCTTGGCGCCACTTCTACCGCCTGACGCTGGACACCGACGCGACCGGACGCAACCAGAACGCCGCCGACCTCGGCCACCCCGGCATCTATGCGCCCGCGCTTGACGACACCTCGGTCTACGCCCTGATCGGGGGCTCCTCGCAGGTCCCGACTTCGGGGCGGACCGCGGTCGTCAGCAAGCCCCAGTTGCTTTGCCTCGATCGCGCCACCGGCCGCCGTCGCTGGCTGGTCGAACCGGATGCGAGTTCGGCGGTGGAAGGCCTCGCCCAGATCTCCCTCTACTCGCTCCCGTTGCCCGTCGGCGAGCGCGTCTTCGTGGTCGGTGCCGACCGCAAGGACACCCATTCCTACCTCCTCTGCCTGGACCGCGCCGACGGGCGCTTCCTCTGGCGCACCTCCCTGCCCGTGAGCCTGGGCACGCAGCACCTCAAGCCGGAGCACCTCGGCCGGATCGGCGCGCCGGTGCTCGCGGAGGCGGGCGGTGCGATCCACGTGTGCAACCAACTGGGCAGCCTCTCCGTGGTCGACGGGCTCTCGGGGGCGATCCGTTGGTCGGCCTCGTACGTCGAGCGGAACAATGCCGTCCCGCTCCCCCGGGGGCAAAATTCCGAGCCGAAATCCAATCCGGTGATCGTCACCGACGAGCTGGTGATCCTCCACTCGGTCACGACCTCGCGCATGGTCGCCTTCCGCCGCGAGACCGGCGAAGCCGCCTGGGGCGGTGTGGAAATCACCGGGCTGCGCCACGTATACGGGCTGCGCAACGGGCGGGTCTTCGTCTCCGGCTCGTTCGCGGCGGCGATCGACGCCAAGACGGGGAAGCTCCTGTGGCGCACCGATCTGCGCGACCAGGGCAAGGCAGGGCGCGGTGCGCTCACCGAGGACGCGCTGGTGTGTCCGTCCGGCGCGCGGATCACCGCGCTCTCGCTCGAGAACGGGAAGCCACTGCGCACCTTCACCTGGGCCGGCCGCAGCCGCGAGGTCGGCAACTTGCTGATCGCGGGCGACCTGCTGGCGATCGCGGCTCCCGACTCGCTGTGGGTATTCCGCCTGGGCGGCCCGCGGCCCGCGGTCGAGGCGGGAAAGCTGACGCAGCTGACCGAAGCCTTGGGGGACGACGAGTCGGCGGCACGGGAGCGCGCGGGCCGCGAACTCGCCGCGCTCGGCGCCGCGGCGCGCCCCGCGCTCGAGCGGGCCGTCGAGGACCCGCGTCCGGAGGTCGCCTGGCGCGCCCGGGCTTTGCTCGAGCGCATTCACCTGACCGAGATGCTCGCGCGCGAGCGATAGCTGGATCGCCCGAGGGAGCGGGAAGCTACATGCGAGTCCTCGGCCTGCTCTCGGGCACCTCCGCCGATGGTGCGTCCGCCGCGCTGGTCGAAATCACCGGGCCCCCACCCGTGCCCCGCATCCGCCTGCTCTTCCATCGCACCTACCCGTACCCCGCCGCCCTGCGCAAGCGCATCCTCGCGCTGCCCGCGGCGGGAGCGCCCGCCCTCTGTCGCGCCGACTTCGAGCTCGGCGAGGTCTTCGCCCGCGCCGCCCTCCGCGCCGTGCGCGAGGCGGGGATCGAGCCCGACCTGGTGGCGAGCCACGGGCAGACCGTGTGGCACGATCCTCCCGTCCGCGGGCGCGGCGGGGCCACGCTCCAGATCGGGCAGCCCGCGGTGATCGCGGAGCGGACCGGCCGGCCCGTGGCCGCGGACTTCCGGACCCGCGACGTGGCCGCGGGCGGACAGGGGGCGCCGCTGGTCCCGTTCTTCGACGGGATCGCCTTCCGGCCCGCGCGCGGCGAGGGCCTGCGCTGCGTGCAGAACATCGGCGGGATCGCCAACGTCACCGTGGTCGGCGAGGAGGGGGTGCGGTGCGCCTTCGACACCGGCCCGGGGAATTCCGTGATCGACGCCGCGGTGCGCCGGGTGACCCGCGGGCGGCGGACGTACGATCGCGGGGGCAGGATCGCCGCCGCCGGGCGCGTGGACCAGGCGACGGTCACGCGGTTGTTGCGCGACAAGTACTTCCGCGCGCCGCCGCCCAAGAGCACCGGGCGGGAGCGCTTCGGCGACGAGTTGGTGGCGGCGCTCGCGCTGCGCGGGGGCGACCTGGTGGCCACGCTCACCGAATACGTCGCGCGCGCGATCCACGACGCGTATCGCCGGCATGTCTTTCCCCTGGGACGGGTGGGCGAGGTGCTGCTGAGCGGGGGCGGCGCGCGCAATCCCGTGCTCCGGCGCAGGCTGCGTGAGCTTTTCAATCCGATGCCGCTGCGGACCACGGACTGCGCGGGGGTCCCGGGGGACGCGCGGGAAGCGATGGCCTTCGCGCTGCTCGGCTGGGCCCGGGTCCGCGGCGTGCCGGGAAACGTCCCCGCCGCAACCGGGGCCCGCCGCGCGGTGGTGCTGGGTGTCCTGGTGTCCTGAAGGACGGGAAACCCATCCTGACGAGAGATTTCATCTAAAGTATTTCCGGCTCGAACGACGTACCTGGGTGTGGCCGGCCCCCCGATCAGTCCCCATTTCAGGACCGGCTGCATGAACGACGCGGAAATCGTGGAGCGCGTCCTCGACGGCGATCCCAGCCAATTCCAGGAGATCGTGGCGCGCTACAAAGGATTCGTCTTCCGCACGGCGTACGCTGTCACGGGACGGACGGCCGACGCGGAAGACGTGCTTCAGGAGGCCTTCCTCTCCGCCTACCAGGGGCTCGCGAGCCTGAAAGACCGCGCCAACGTGCGCGGGTGGCTCTACGGCATCACCTACCACACCGCCCAGGACTGGTTGCGCCGGCACATCCGGTCTCGGACGGTGGAGCAGGCCCTGGATGGCGTCCCGGAGAAGGCGGCTCCCGACGGACCCAAGACGGGAGAATCGGAAATGATGGAGCGAGTCCTCGGCGGGCTTCAGGAACTGCCCGAGACGCTGCGTCAGGTAATGATGCTGCGCTACGTCGACGGCCTATCCTACCGCGAGATTGCGCAGACGCTCGGAGTGACGGAGAGCGCCGTCGGCGAGCGCCTGTGGCGGGCCAGGCAACAGTTCGAGAAGGTACTGGTCTCCAAGGGGATCGGTCCGAATTAAGGAAGGTCGGCCATGCAGTGCAACGACTACGAAAGTCTGATCTCGCGCTTCCTCGACGGCGAGATCCTCCTGCGCGAAAAGGAGACGCTGGACGTCCACCTGGCCGCGTGCGAGGGATGCCGGAAGAAGCTCGAAACCTGGAAGTCCAACGACGCGGTGCTCAAGGAGACCCTGACGGGGCTCTCCCCGTCGGCGAAGGCCGACTGGGGGATCGCGATGAAGATCGCCCAGGCGGGCAAGCCCGGCGCGGCCCCCGGTTCGGCCGCCCCCGCCGTCGCCGCCCCCGCGGAGCCCACGGCGCCGCCGGGGGAATTCACGACTCCGACTCCCGCTGAGCGGGCCGCACCCGCGCCGGCTTTGCAGGCGCCGCGTCCGGCGCCGGCCGCGCCGGCCATGCCATCCCGTCGCGCGATCGTCAAGCAGCGTGACGACGACACCGGTCGCTACCGCCGCAGTTCCGATCAGGATGCCGAGGAGCGCGTGCCGGTCCTCGACCTGATGCGCGCGGACGTCGGGCGGATCTGGGGCGCGCGCACCCCGTACTGGGTCGGCGCCGCCGCCGTGCTGCTGCTCTGCCTCTGGATGCCGATCAAGGCCTCCATGCTCCGCGTCACCGCGGCCGACACCACCGACCTCATCGTGGTCGCCCCCGGCGACTTCTACGTCCAGTCGCAGGCCGCGGTCCGCGTGGTCCTGCGCGACGGCGAGACCCTGGCCCCCGCGCCCGGGATCGACGTTGACCTCGCCCTGCTCGAAGCCCGCACCAACCGCGCGATCGAGCTCGGGACTTTCAAGACGGGCTCCGACGGCTGCCTCGAGGCGCGCGTCGACGTGCCCGACCTGCCCCCGGGCAACTACATGCTGCAGGTGCGGGCCAAGAACGCGCACGGCGATATCCTGGTCCAGCCCGTGCGCGTCGTCCGCACCCACAAGCTCCTGATCTCCACCGACAAGCCGATCTACCAGCCCAACCAGATCATCCACGCGCGCCTGATGGCCCTGCGCACCCACGACCTCAAACCCGAGTCCGGCGAAGAAGTGCTGTTCGAGATCGAGGATCCGAAGCAGAACAAGGTCTTCAAGAAGTCGGTCAAGACCACCGCCTACGGCCTCGCGGCGCTCGATTTCCAGCTCGCCGACGAGATCAACATGGGCGAGTACCGCCTGCGCGCGACCATGGGCGAAGTGGTCTCCGAGCGCGTCGTCGAGGTCAAGCGCTACGTCCTGCCCAAGTTCAAGATCACGCTCGACCCCGGGAAGTCCTTCTACCTCGCAGGCGAGAAGCTCCACGGCAAGGTGCAGGCCGATTACTTCTTCGGCAAGCCGGTCGCCGGCGGAAAGATCAAACTCGGCATCGCCACCTTCGAAGCGCAGTTCCGCGACCTGGCCAAGCTCGAAGGGGAGACCGACGCGTCGGGCGCCTACACCTTCGACTATGACCTGCCCAGCTACTTTGCGGGCGTCGACCTCGAGAAGGGCAAGGCCATGCTCAAGCTCGAAGTGTCGCTCAAGGACACCGCCGACCACGAAGAAAAGAAGGTCGTCATGGTGCCGATCTCCGACCAGGCGATCCAGATCGAGGTCGTGCACGAGAGCGGGGACCTGGTTCCCGAGGTCGAGAACGTCTTCTACGTCGTCACCAGCTACCCCGACGGCAGCCCGGCCCGGACCCAGGTCAAGGTCGACGGGATCAAGCTCAAGCAGCAGTTCGAGACCAGCGATCTCGGCGTCGCCCGGGTCGCGGTCACGCCCCAGAGGTTCGGCGTGGACATGGATGTCGAGGCGCGCGACGCGCGCGGCAACATCGGCGCCCTGCGCTATTCGACCACGCGCTCGCAACAGATCCGCGGCCAGGCGCCCTTCCTGGTGCGCACCGACAAGGCGGTTTACCGCTGCGGCGAGACCATGCAGATCGAGACGGTCGGCCGTCCCGGCTTCTACTACGTCGACGTCGTGCGCAACGGCGAGACCGTGCTCACCCGCACGCTCGAAGTGCGCTCGACCTCGGCCTCCACGACGGTCGACCTGCCGGGGGACGCCTTCGGCGCCGTCGTGGTCCACGCCTACCAGATCGGCGAGGCCGGACACATCGAGCGCAGCACCCGCCGGGTGCTCGTGCAAGTCCCGGAGAACCTCAGGATCGAGGCGAAGCTCGACAAAGAGACCTACAAGCCGGGAGAGACCGCGACCATCGACTTCGCGGTGACCGACGAGACCGGGAAGGCGCTTCCTTCCGCCCTCAGCTGTGCGATCGTCGACGAGGCGGTGTTCGCCCTGCACGACAACCAGCCCGGCCTCGAGAAGGTCTACTTCGCGCTCGAGCAGGAGCTGCAGCAGCCCAAGTACAGCATCAAGTGCTCCCCGGTCGACCTCAAGCGCGCGGTGCTCGGTGACGCGATCGACGAGGCCGGCCAGCTCGGCGCCGCGGTGGCGCTCGCCGGGCTCGGGCCGATCGAGGTCGCCAAGACCTCGCCCCTGCGGACCTTCCCCGAGAAACAGCATGAGATCCTGCGCCTGCGCGCGCAGGCCCAGGCCGAGGTCGCCGAGGTCGAACGCGGCCTGTGGCGCGGGGCGCTCGGCCTGGCGGTCTTCCTCGTGGTCTTCGGCCTGCCCGGCTACGTGATCTGCCGGCGCCACGGAGTCGACTGGGCTCTCACCTACTCGGTCGGCACCTTCCTCTGCGGCCTCGGGGCCGTGGCCGTGGGGGCCGGCGCGATGATGGTCTTCGGCGTCGTCTACACCCTCTTCCTCTTCCTGTGGATCGTCGGCGAGTCGGTGGGGAGCTGGAAAGCCCCCATGACCCTGGTCGGGGGCTTCGCCGGCATCTCGCTCATCCTCTTCGTCGGCGTCACCGTGTTCGGGCAGAAGATCGCGCGACTGTTCAAGGCCTCGACGAGTTCGCTCGACGCCGGCAGTCCCGAGACGTCGGCACAGAGCAACCGGGGAATGATCAACACCCAGTTCACTCTCTCCAACATGGAGGATGGCGGCGGCGGCGGCGGCGGCGGCGGCGGATTTGCCCCCGCGCCCGCGGGAATCTCTCCCGAGTCCATGACCCGCGGGAGCGGTGTGCACGATGCGATGGGAGCCAAGGCGGTGCCCGAGAAGCTGGCCCCCTTCTCCGGCGCACGCAAGGACGTGATGTCCTCGATCCGCGTGCGCCAGTACTTCCCCGAGACGATGTTCTGGGCGCCCAACGTGGTCACCGACCTCCAGGGCAAGGCCCGGCTCACGGTTCCGCTCGCCGACTCGATCACCACCTGGCGCATGACGCTCCAGGGGGTGAGTCGCGAAGGCAAGCTGGGCGGTGGCACCCGCGGACTCACCGTGTTCCAGGACTTCTTCATCGACATCGACTTCCCGGTCGCCCTGACGCAGGGGGACGAGGTGTCGGTCCCGATCGCGGTCTTCAACTATCTGAAGACCGACCAGAGCGTGGAGCTGTCGGTGGAAAAGGGGGACTGGTTCGAGCTCCAGGAGGAGGCGCAGAAGACGGTGGCGCTCGGCCCGGGCGAGGTGAAGGGGACCTCCTTCCGCCTCAAGGTGACCCGCCTGGGGCAGAAGGCGCTGACGGTGTACGCGGTGGGCTCGCAGGGGTTCCACGACGCGATCAAACGCACGGTCGCGGTGGTGCCGAACGGCAAGATGTACGAGGTGTCGTTCAGCCGCCGGCTGGCGACGGCTGCGGAGACGATTACGATTCCGCGCGAGGCGATCGACGAGGGGAGCGCGATGTTCCTCAAGCTCTACCCCGGCGCGATCTCCCAGGTGGTCGACGGCCTGGAGCGGCTGATCCAGATGCCGTACGGCTGATTCGAGCAGACGACGTCGGTCACGTACCCCAACGTGCTGATCATGGGGTACCTCAGGGAGACCGGCAAGCTGACACCGGAGGTGTCGATGAGGCTCGAGAACGCGATCAGCATGGGTTATCAGCGGCTGTTGACCTTCGAGGTGGCGGGCGGCGGATTCGACTGGTTCGGCCATGCGCCGGCCAACGTGGCGCTGACCGCGTACGGGATCATGGAGTTCCACGACATGGCCCGGGTGCACACGGTGGACCACAAGGTGATCGACCGCGCGGCCACGTGGCTGCGCACGCAGCAGAAGCAGGACGGCTCGTGGCGCGAGCCCCGGCTGCCGCACACGCTCTCGGTGGGGAAGGGCGACCTGGCCCTGACCGCGTTCGTCGTCTGGTCACTGGCGGAATCCGGGATGAAAGACGACTGCACCCGGCGTGGCGTGGAGTATCTCCTGCGCAACGCCGACAAGGCCGCCGATCCGTACACTCTCGCGCTCTTGTCCAACGCGCTGGCCGCGTGGGACCCGAAGGGCGAGGCGCGCAGCGCGGTCGGTCGGCTCCAGCCGATGGGCACGAAGCAGGGGGACGGGCTGGTGTGGCAGCGCACCGGGCAGACCCTGACCTACGGCTCCGGGACCGCGGGCGACGTGGAGACGACCGCGCTGGCCTGCCTTTCGTTCTTTGACGGCGGCGGCAAGATCGATTCGATCAACGGCGCGCTTTCGTACCTGGTCGGCGCCAAGGACGCCAACGGGGGCTGGCATTCCACCCAGGCCACGATCCTCGCCATGATGGCGCTGCTGCGCCAGGCGACGCCCAGCAACAGCGGAGACGCCCGCGTCGTGGTGAAGGTCAACGGGGCCGAGGCCGGCGTGCTGACCGTCACTCCCGACCAGTCCGACGTGATGCAGTTGCTCGACCTGCGCCCGCACGTGACGGAAGGGGAGAACCGCGTCGAGCTCGAGGTCGAGGGCGGGGCGGCGATGACCTACCAGGTGGTGGGGCGCTACTTCCTGCCCTGGGACCAGGTCCGTCGCGAGGAGGGGAAGGCCCCGCTCGACATCGCCCTCTCCTACGATCGCACCACCCTGGAGAAGGACGACACGCTGAACGCCACGGTCCGCGTCAACTACAATGACGAGAATCCGACCTTCATGGTGATCGTGGACCTCGGCATCCCGCCGGGCTTCGCGGTCGATCCCACGGCCTTCAACGAGGCGGTGGCGAAGAAGCAGATCGAAAAGTACAGCATCGGCGGCCGCCAGGTCACCCTCTACCTGGGCAACATCGCCAAGGGCGCGCCGTTCCAGCTCCAGTACGCCCTCAAAGCCAAGTACCCGATCCGCGCGAAGACGCCGAAGAGCACGGTGTACGAGTACTACAATCCCGATCGCCGTGCCGAGGCCGCTCCCATCGAGATCCTGGTGAAGTGACGCTCCCGAGCCGGGGCGGAGCGGGGTCCACACCCGCTCCGCCCCGCGCTCTTGTTTTCGGAGAGACCGCATGCAGCCTGCGCCGCGCTCGCGCCTTGGCCGGATCCTGTTCTGGGGCTTTGCCGGCCTCGCCTTTCTCGTCGCCGCGCTCCTATGGCGCGGGATCATCCTCTACCGCGCGACGTTCGTCCGCCCCGACCCGTGGGATCTCCAAGTGGAGGCTCCGCGCGCCCTCGTGCTCGGCGGGAAGAACCTCGTGCACGCGTCCCTGCTGGACCGGGACACCGGGCTGCCGGTCGCCGGCGTGCGCGTGGAGGCGCGAGTGTCGGTCCCGAACGAGGGGGAGGAACCGGTCGCCTCGGGGACGACCGACGCCGACGGGCGGGTCGACCTCGCGCTCGACGCCGCCCAGCTGCGCGCCGGCCGGCAGGACCTCATCGTCCGCGCCGGTCGCGCCGGAGAGGTGCGTCTCGGGCTTTGCGGCGAACGGGCGCTGCGCCTGCTGTTGGCCACGGACAAGCCCCTCTACCAGCCTTCCCAGACGATTCACCTGCGGGCATGGCTGATGGACACCGCGCGGGGGAAGCCCGCGGCCGGCGAGGAAGCCACGTTCGAGGTCGAGGACGCCAAGGGCAACAAGGTGTTTCGCCGGTCGATCCGGACGTCCGACTTCGGGATCGCGGCGACAGACTTTCTCCTGGCCGACGAGGTCAACCAGGGCGCGTTCAAGCTGCGGGTCAAGTCCGGCGGCACGGAGACCGAGAAAACGGTCGAGGTCCGCCGCTATGCCCTGCCCAAGTTCAAAGTCGAGGTCGCGACCGACCAGGGGTACTACCTCCCGGGCACCGAGCTGCGCGGCACCGTGGACGCCGGCTACTTCTTCGGCAAGCCCGTTTCCGGCGCCCGGGTCGCGGTGACGATCGCGAGGTTCGTCGAGCGGTTCGAGCCTCTCGCCGAGCTCACGGGCAAGACCGACGAGCGGGGGCACTTCGAGTTCACCTGTGCGGTCAAGTCGGGGGACTTCCAGGGCACTCCTCTCGAAGCCGGCGATGCCCTGATGAAGATCGAGGCCAAGGTCATCGATGGCGCCGAGCACACCGAGGCCAAGACCGTCACCCGCATCGTGGCCCACCAGGCCATCCGCGTCCGCGCCGTGCACGAGAGCGGGGTTCCCGTCCCCGGAATCGAGAATCGCTGGTACGTCGTCGCGACGTATCCCGACGGCGCGCCCGCGGCCGTTCGCGGCACGTTCCGGGCCGGATCGGTCGAGCGCGATTTCGTCACCGGAGAGACGGGCGTGGCGGTGGTCTCCTACCCGCCCTCGCCGTCCGCGAGCCAGCCGTACTACGTTCGCGGCGACACTTCGGCCACGATCCAAGTCAAGGACGCCCAGGGACGCGTGGGCACGCATGGGTTCAACGACCATCGGCCGGGGGAGAACGCCGGGCAGAGCTGGGGCGCGGACCCGGAGCGGGCCCGGCGCGGGGCGGACGGCCCGGCCCGCTTCCTGCTGCGCACGGACAAGGCCTTCTACCGGGTCGGGGAGACGTTTCACCTCACCCTCGCGGCCGCAGAGCCGGGAGGGCGCTACCACGTCGACCTCGTGCGCGGCGGCCAGACCGTGCTCACCAGGGTCGTGAAAGGGAGCTCCCGCGACCTTTCCCTCGATCTCGACCTCGACGCGGGCCACGCCGGCACGCTCACGGTCCAGGCCTGGCGCCTGCTCGACACCGGCCACTGGGCGCGCGATCGGCGGGTGGTCTACGTCGACCAGCCGCGCGATCTTCACGTCGAAGCGACGCTCGAGCGCGAGACCTACAAGCCCGGGGAGACCGCCTCCGTCCAGTTCTCCGTCTCCGACTCCGAGGGCCGTCCCGAGCCGGCCGCTCTCTCTCTGGCCGTGGTCGACGAGGCGGTGTTCGCCCTGAGCGAAAGCCAACCCGGCCTGGAGAAGGTCTACTTCTCGCTGGAGAAGGAGATCCTCGAGCCCAAGTACCAGATCAAGACCGCCCCGGTATCGCTCGCCGGGCTGGTCCGGGCCGGCGAGCCGCCGCCGCCCCCGGTCCAGGAGGCCGCCGTCGCCGCGCTCGCCGCCATCGAGCTGCCCGCTCTGCCCGATCATGCGTCGACGTACGATGCACGCGTACAAGAGCTGGAGCAGGAGCGCTGGGAGCGGCGCAGCCGCTACGACGATTTCCTGCGCTGGTGCGCCTTGGGGGGCTTCGTGCTCGGCTGGATCCTCGCCCTGTTGGGCTTCGTCCTGCACCCCGGGGTCCGCTTTGCCCGCGCGCACGGCTGGGCGGTCGCGTTCGGCTGGTGGATCGGCATGCCGCTGTCCCTCTTCGGCATCCTGTTCCTCGCGGGTGCGATCCGCGCCCGCGACGCCACCGTCTTCCTCATGCTCGCGGCCTGGGTCGTCACCCTGGTCGCAGGGGCGATCGTCTCCTGGTGCACCTCCGCGCGGCGGGAAGCCCGAGGCGCCTGGTGGAAAGGCGCTCTGGCCGCCGGCATCCCGTCCGTCGTGATTCCCGCGCTCCTGGTGCTCTGGCTGGCGACCGGGGGGGCGCGGATGTTCACGGCGGCCACAGCCTCCCTCGACAGCGGCGCCCCCCCGGGCGCCGATGCGGCGTCGATCAACACCGAGTTCTCGCTCGGAGGCGGGGGCGGTGGCGGCGCGGCACGCGGGGCCGCGGCCTCGCCCGAGCAGCGCAAGGCCTCGGTGCGCGTTCGGGAACACTTCCCGGAGACGCTCCTCTGGCGCCCCGAGCTGATCACCGACGACCAGGGCCGGGCTCGCCTTTCCATCCCCCTCGCCGACTCGATCACCACCTGGCGCATGGGCGTTCAGGCGATCTCGCGCGCGGGCCGCATGGGCGGGCTCGACCGGGGCATCCGCGTCTTCCAGGACTTCTTCGTCGACCTCGACCTGCCGATGAGCCTCACCCAGGGGGATGAAGTCCACGTCCCGGTCGCGGTCTACAACTACCTCGCGGAGCCGCAGTCGGTCGACCTCGAGCTCGAGCGCCAGGACTGGTTCGAGTGCCTCGACGAGCCGAAGAAGCGGGTCGAATTGGCGCCGAACGAGGTGCGGGCGGTGCGCTTCGGCATCCGGGCGAAGTCGTTCGGGGTCGGCAAGCTGACCGTTTTTGCGCTCGGCTCCAAGGGGTTCGACGACGCCATCCGGCGCTCGATTCCCATCCTGCCCGACGGCGAGCGGCGCGAGCATGGGTTCGGCAACCGCCTGGCCGGAAACATGGTCGAGACGCTGGAGATTCCGGCCGAGGCGATCGATGGGGCGTCCGGGATGTGGTTCAAGCTCTATCCCGGGACGTTCTCCCAGGTCGTGGACGGCCTGGACCGGATGATCCAGATGCCCTACGGCTGATTCGAGCAGACCACGTCGGTCACGTATCCCAATGTGCTCATCCTGGGATACCTGACCGAGACGGGGAAGCTGACGCCGGAGGCGTCGATGAAGCTCGAGCAGGCGATCAACCTGGGCTATCAGCGGTTGTGCACGTTCGAGGTGTCGGGCGGGGGCTTCGACTGGTACGGCCGCGCGCCGGCCAACGTCCTGCTCTCCGCGTACGGCATTCTCGAGCTGTCGGACATGAACCGGGTCTACCCGATCGATCTCGGGATCGTGGAGCGGGCGAAGGCCTGGCTCGCCGGGAAGCAGCAGGAGAACGGCTCCTGGCACGAGGAGCATCTGCCGTACAGCCTCGGGGTGACCTCGGCGGACCTGATGGTCACGGCGTACGTGGCTTGGGCGCTCGCGGAGGCGGGGGACCGGTCGCCGATGACCGAGCGGGCGCTCGCGATCGTGGAGCGCGGGCTGAGGGACGGGATGGACACGTATACGCTCGCGTTGGCCGCGAATGCACTGCTCGCGCGGGACCCGAAGCACCCGGCGGGGCGGGCCTGCGTGGAGAAGCTGCTGGCGTCCGCGCAGGAGGAGGACCACGCGCTCCACTGGGTCAAAGAGGGCCGGACGATGTACTACGGCGGCGGAGAAGCCGGCAACGTCGAGTTGACCGCGCTCGTGGCGCTGGCGCTGGCCCGCCTTCCGTCGGAGTCCGCGCGCTGGTTCCAGGCGCTCACCTGGCTGGTGCGTCACAAGGATCCCCAGGGCGGCTGGCACTCCACCCAGGCCACGATCCTGGCGATGAAGGCGCTCCTGGGAGGGTCGACTCCGAAGACGGCGTCGGCGCGCGCGGTCGTGTCGTTGACGGTGAACGGCCGGCCTGCGGGGACGCTGGAGGTGACTTCGCAGAACTCGGACCTCCTGCAGCAGGTGGACCTGAAGGAGCACGTGCAGAGAGGCGCGAACCGGGTCGAACTGGCCGTGGCGGGCGAGGCGCCGATGAGCTACCAGATCGCGGGTCGCTGGTACGTGCCGTGGGCCGGGGTGCCGGCGCCGGTGAAGCCTCCGGTGGAGATCGACGTCGCGTACGACAAGACCACGCTGGCGGTGGACGACACGGTCGACTGCACGGTGCGAGTGAGATACCACCTCGATTCGCCGACCTACATGGTGATCGTGGACGTGGGAATTCCGCCTGGCTTCACACCGGACCCAGGCTCGCTCGCCGAACTGGTGGGCCAGGGGAAGGTGGACAAGTACTCGCAGACCGGGCGCCAGCTGACGTTCTATCTCGGCCAGGTGAGCCGGGAGAAGCCGGTCGAGCTGCGCTACGCATGCAAGGCGCGATTCCCGATCCGCGCCCAGGCGCCCGAGAGCACGGCGTACGAGTACTACAATCCGGCGAACCGCGCGACCGCAAAGCCGGTGAGGTTGGAGGTGAGATGAGGGATCCAATTTTACCGTAAAGGGGAGCTGCGAAACGGTGAATGGAAGGGACGGTGGAAGTCCGGGACGCGCGCAGGGAAGGCCCATGGCCTCCAGGGCGCGCGCGTCGCGAGCCGATCGCAAGCGCCTGGACCGGCGATGACGGGCGGGCGGTAGGCACGGGAGACGGCAAGCAGGCAGGCGTTGCGGCCATCGGGTCGCCGGAAGTTCGGGATTCGCTCGGGAGTCGGCAAGGACTCGGTCCGTGATCCGACACGATCGGCGCGGAAGCGTGTGCCGAATCGGAAGTGCCCGTCCGTCCGCTCGGCGACGGGCGGACCACATCCGGGCCGCCGGGGTACGGGAGGAGCGGGATTCATGAGAGCCAGGCTCGCAATCGCATTCGGCTTCGCATTCCTTTATGGGTTCGTGGCGTTGGTCCTCGCGGGCTCGGCATCGGCCGACCCCGAAGAGTGCGTGATGTTCTCGATCAACGTGCAGGACTTCTCGTATCCGGAGCGGTCGGCGCAGACGGTGAATCGGATCCTCGACATCCATGAGAAGCTCGGGGTGCCGGTCGACCTCTACCTTTCGAGCGCGATCGCGGCGCTGTACGAGGACGAGTCCCTTGAGCTTCTGAAGCGGCTCGCGACTTCGCGGCTGGCCGCGGTCTCCTACCACGTCCGTCCGCCCGCCCCGTACTACACGAAGTTCGACTGGAAGGGGATGCGGCAGATGAGCGAGGAGGAGCAGCGGGCGATCGTGCGGGAGTACGAGACCCACCGGATCGACCCGGAGACCGGTCGGGCGACGGACCGGCCCGGCGGGTACTCGCACCTGAAGGAGCTGCTGGGGTACGCGCCGTGGGTCGCCTCCTGCCAGGCCGATGGCGAGTTGGCACCCGCGGTGCACGCGGTGCTCCGGGATCTCGGCGCGCGCCTGTTCGCGATGCACGGGCGGGCGATCAACTTCGGGGATCGGGCGCATGGGCTGTTCCAGCGGTCTGAGCACGTGGACCTCAAGCTCTTCCAGTTCGTGGGCCAGGACGCCGGCGATCTCCTCGAGAACGCGTTCGCCGAGGCGCGGAAGGCCCGCGGAGGGAAGGCGCCCTGGTTCGTCGGCGTGAAGATGCACGACAACGACTTCATCGCGGAAAAGTCGGCCTGGACCACGGTGTATCTGTCGCGCAATCGCCGCCCGGACTGGGATCTCGACGTCCGCGCCGCGCTTTTGTCCGAAGCGAAGCAGGCGGCCGTGTGGCAGCATTACGAAGCCGCGGTCGGCTGGGTGGCCGCGCACGGGGATCGGGTGCGCGCGCTCAACGCGCCGATGCTCCTCGAAAAGCTGGACGTGGGTGCGGGGGTGACCGAGGGCGCGGCCCCGCAGGCGGGCAAGTCCCGGGGACCCCGACGCGAAGAAGACGAGTCCGACGGCCCGCGCCCGGTGAAGCAGCCCGCGGCTTCCGGGGAGAGCTCGGGGAAGTCCTCTGCGAAAGCCCCGGGGACGGCCGCCGAGGGAACCCTGCTCTACGTCTCGGGCTCGATGCACATCGAGAGCAAGCGTGATCGCTGGCCGGATCCCGACGCACTGATCGCCTTTTTCCGCCGCGCCGCCGCCACGGGGATGCACTGGTCGGTCGGGCCGGATATCGGCTGGCTTCAGGGCGAGCCGCGGGCGGGCGATGTGGTGCGGGCGCTCGAGGCGCTGGGGGTGCAGTGGGACATCCATGCTCACCGCCACGAGGACCGGGCCCGCTGCGCCGCCGCGATCCGGAAGATGGGCGGCCATCCCACCGCGGTCGCCTCAGGGGTGGTCCTGGACGAAGTGGAGTCGCTGCGTGACCCGGTGCGCTCGGGGGGCGTCGTGTGGGAGGCGAAGGTGCTCTGGGGATCGGTGCGGAATCCGTGGCACGGCGCCGACTCGGACATGCCGGCGATCGGCGTGTGGCGGCCGAAGAGCGGTGAGGAGTTCTCGGTCCACGACCCCGAGGGTGACCTGATCGAGGTCGCCGGTGGACCCGTGGGACTGCCGGAGCTCGAGCGGCTCGCTCAGGAGG
>Ga0209514_10005666_pt1 | contig 15785 bp, 14 predicted proteins | sample Subgrocontami58m_FD_187452 | JGI IMG/M metagenome (GOLD analysis project Ga0209514, IMG submission 187452) | Subsurface groundwater microbial communities from S. Glens Falls, New York, USA - GMW37 contaminated, 5.8 m (SPAdes) (version 3) | ecosystem: Environmental > Aquatic > Deep subsurface >...
GATCTGCCCGAAGACCTCTGTCGGTCATTGTTCGCGACGTTTCGGGAGATGGAGAAGTATCCCGAAACCATCCAAGGATTCCTGCAACCGTACTCTTGATGCTCTTGATGTCGCATTATTTATACGCGGTCATATATCCGTGCCGGATGCGATGCATGGCCTCGAAAACTCAACCTTCGGATTAGCCATCCTCGATGCGATCTACACGGTACCGTCCACCCCAATCGCCGGGGCCGAGGGCGGCGCGGCGCCTGCCGTGAACTCCTACCGTTTCGCCCCTGTGGCCCCATCCAACGCATAGAGCCTGTGATCCGTCGAAACCGTAGCGCTATACGCGGTTCCATCCGCCGCAATCGCAGGGGAATAGGGGGAATACTCGCCCAGGCCCTCACTGAATGCCGACCCTCTTGCCCCAAAAAGGGGCCACCTCTAAGACATGACAAAGTAAGGAAATGGAATAGACTACCCATATGCCGCGCAAAGTGCGTATTGAATATCTCGGGGCGATTTACCACCTGATGAGCCGTGGGGATCGGAGGGAGGACATCTTCCACGATGACGTGGACCTTCAGGACTTCCTGAAAACGCTCGCCGAAGCCTGTCAGAAGACCCGTTGGCAGGTCCATGCCTATTGCCTGATGCCCAACCATTTTTACATTTGAATCCCGCAAGAGCCAAACTGCTGGGGGCCAAAGAACTTTTGCTCGGCTATCCGTGGAGCAGTTTTGGCGGCTATCTGTCGGTGCCGGCGCATCGGCCCAGTTGGCTGCGGGTGGATCGCCTCTTGGGGGAGCACGGCATCGGGAGGGATACCGCGGCGGGATGGTGTACGTGGATTCGGGTGACCGCATGCTGTACACTCTGGCGGTGCCCGCACAATGCAAACGGCTGTCGGAGTTCTTCGAGCGGCTTGTGCTGCCGTTGCTGGCGTGCTGGCTTGGAGGTTCACCATGAGGTCGGTTGAAGAAAATGAGTGGGCGTCGCTTGAGTACTGGAATCCTGAGATTCTCCTGACCAGGCTCTTTCCCTTGAAGGTGATCAGCCAGTCACGGAATCAACCTAAGAGGATTCGACACTGGAACGCGCAGCCCCTCAAGAAGTACAAGGAACAGGAGCAGGCGGCTCTATTTTGCTATTGCGTGAATGAGCTAGGCCGCGTGGGCGAACCCTTCGAGGTTGCGATGGCACCAAGACGCGACGCTGACTACGACTGCGTCATCCGGCAGAAAGGGACCGAGGGACACTTCGAGTTTAGGCCGGTACAACTCAAGGAGTGGGTGCCCCAAGAAGTCAACCCAACGGCGACGCTCCAGGGCCTTCTGGAGGAACTGCGGACCCGGTATCCGGTCTCAAAGCGCCTGCTCGTGGCGGTGTTCATCAACCGCGATGTGGTTTTTGATCTGAGCCAGGTCAGGATTCAGCCGCTGACCGTCGAGCAAGTGTGGCTCTACCGCCTGAAGCAGGAAAACCAGATTGCTGTGAACGCCTTTCGGTCAGACGGCGAGAGGATTGACCGTGCCCTACCCTACCCGCAACTTCGCATCGACTTGCTGAGGCCTGGGCGGGAACTAGGAAGCTGACTTCCGGCCCGTTGAGGGCACAGGGCCTGGCCGCGAAGATCGTGCTCGAAAGGGGCGAACAGACCGGTGCCGACCGGGCCGCGCTGGACTTCACCGTTCCCAGCGGCACCCCGCACGGCGGTTGGTGACCGAGGCGCCGGAAGGCTGAGGACGATCCCATTGATAGGCGGTATAAGTTGCAGGAGACGCCAAGCGCCCCCCGGCCAATTTGGTCGCGCACGTCGCGGTCAAGAACGGCGCGGTGGATCAGTTCATTGCGTTCATCCAGTCCAAGTTCTTTGCGTTCGAGGAAAATCGGCTGATCTCGCCTGGAGCTGGACCAGGCAGCGCGCCGAACCTTTCGAGGAGGCTCCCACAAGTCTGCTTGGCCGGGCACTGACGGTTCCTGCTGGTCCACCCCATCCAGGAGGCATGGTCCGGCGCGTTGTAGGGCCAGCCAGGAGCCTCTATTCTCTTGCTTTGGAAGGCGATATGGAGTTAGCCTTCCTGACAAGAGCAGCCAAAGTCCGGTCTGCTTCCGCTGCTTGAGTTTAGGGTAATTAATGCCGTCGGGCGGCATCGAGCGTCTCATGAATGTTCCTGCACCAGGACTGCTCACGCTGAAACTCCTCGCGGCAGCGATGCTCATCGCGGCTTTGGGCCGACACCCGTACGGCTATTACACGTTGCTCCGCTGGGTGGTGTGCGCCGTTTCCGCGTTTTCAGCGGTTCGCGCACACGAAGCCAAACGCACGAGATGGACTTGGGCCTTTGCGGTCGTGGCGTTGGTTTTCAATCCGCTGCTTCCAGTCCTCCGCGATCGCGACACTTGGGCACCGGTTGATGTCGCAGTTTCTCTCCTCCTCATCGTCTCCGTCTTCACCGTTGACCGTCATCTGCCACCCGCATGACCGCGCCTCTGACACAACCCATCCCCAAGAAGAGCCGTGTTCTCGCATTCATCCTCGCCTTCGTCTTTGGCCCGCTCGGGTTCTTCTACGTGGGTTGGCGCTACGGCGTTGCCGCGATTGCCTTCTTCGCAGTTTACATCGCAATGATGGCGATACCGTTGGTAGGGGACTGGCTGGCCATGGAAGCGCCGCCCGCAGTTTGGGGTATCGTCCATGGGATTGTTGTAGGCATCTTTGCCGCGATGGTTGTCGAGGAGCGCAACAGATCGATCGACCGTGGTGATCCAGCGGCCTTTCAGGAGTCCAAGGGCATGGGGCTGGCGGTCATGGCCACGCTCAGTGCTTACAGGGCCGTTCAGATGACATCCTTTGTCTTGGCCGGGTTCATCATCGCATTCAGGCTCGTACGCGAGGGGAGGGTTGGTATGGCACTGCTCGCCTTGTTCATCGCCGTCCCCTTCGCCTCTCTGTTAGCAGGGTTCGTCTACTGGGTTTTCAGCTTCATCCTCTTGTTTGTCTTCGCGCTGTTCAAAGCGACCTGGGACGCCGTGACAGGAAAGACTGGCACTCCCGACACTGATTCGAAGGAAAAAGTGGTGGTCGTAGCCAATGAAATCGTACCTCGCGCCGACGATTGCCGTCCGCTGACTGAAAGTAGCGCCAATGTCACTGAACCACCAGGAAATCCCGATCCGGCGCACCTCGTCTGGATCAAGCCTGGGACATTCACGATGGGTAGCCCGATCACGGAACCGGATCGAGGTTACGGCGAAAGCCCCCAGACTGAGGTAACGATCAGCCAGGGCTTTTGGATGAGCAAGTATGAGACGACTCAAGAAGAGTATCTGGCAGTGATCGGTAATAATCCCTCGGTTTTCACCGGTGACGTGAATCGTCCGGTGGAACAAGTCAGATGGGAGGACGCCACCAATTATTGTGGCAAACTGACAGCCCGTGAGCGTGCCGCAGGACGGTTGCCGTCGGGGTATGCGTATCGGTTGCCGACGGAGGCGGAGTGGGAGTACGCGTGCCGTGCGGGAACGACCACGCGGTTCAGTTATGGGGATGATCTTAACTGCACGCTACTGGGCAATCATGCGTGTCGTGCGGGGACGACGACGCGGCTCAGTTATGGGGATGATCCTGGCTGCGCACAACTAGGCAATTATGCGTGGTATGATTCAAACAGCGGTGGCACAACTCATCCCGTGGGAGGGAGGAAGCCAAATGCCTGGGGCTTGTACGACATGCACGGGAACGTGTGGGAGTGGTGCTTGGACTGGCATTCGCGATCACTTCCGGGCGGGAGTGTGACCGACCCTCGTGGTCCGAATACAGGTTCGGACCACGTGCTTCGCGGGGGCTGTTGGCTCTACGGCGGCTGGGAGTGCCGCTCGGCGAACCGGGCCGACAGCCGGGGCCACTCCGGGTTCGGCGGGATAGGGTTCCGGCCCGTCCTGTGCCCATGTCAGCCTGAGGAGGCGGCGACAGCGCCGGGGCGGACCGTACAGAGCGAGGCGGATCGCAAGGAGGTAGCCGATATTCGCACTCGGGCGGAAAAAGGTGATATCCAGGCGCAGATGCAATTGGGTAGGATATTCTCTTACGGCTTTTGGTATAAAGGCGTGGCGCAGGACGATGTGGAGGCGGTAAAGTGGTGGCGCAAGGCCGCCGAGCAGAAGCACCCCATGGCTCAATGCCTTCTGGGCGAGCGCTACAACGATGGCCGTGGGGTGCCGCAGGACAAACTGGAAGCCGTGAAGTGGTATCGAAGGGCCGCAGAGCAGAATGATGCCAATGGTCAATGGAGTCTGGGTCTCTGCTATAGCAATGGCGATGGTGTGCCGAAGGACGAGGTGGAAGCTGTGAAGTGGTATCGAAGGGCCGCAGAGCAGAATGATGCCAATGGTCAATGGAGTCTGGGTCTCTGCTACAGCGATGGGAGAGGAGTGCCACAGGATTATGTGGAGGCGGTCACGTGGTATCGAAAGGCTGCCGAACGGAATTACGCCCTTGCTCAAATCAGGCTGTACTGCTGCTACTACAATGGCACAGGCGTGCCTCAGGACTATGTGGAGGCATACAAGTGGCTCCTGTTGGCGTCGGCGCAAACTAACGAGCACGACGACCCAATTGGATTGGAGCGTATGATGACGCCAGAGCAGATAAAAGAGGCGAAAAGACGAGCAAGGGAGTTTAAGCGCAAGTAGGTGTCGCCTGCCGGGGGCCGATACCTCGTGCGTGTCTATTGCGCAGACCCGGACGTAATTTTCCGGGACTGGCTTTTTCATCACGGAAGACGGGTACCTCATTACCAATGAACATGTGGCGAGGGAGGGAGTTCAGGTACGGCTGGTCACCGAGGCTGGAATCATTTCCGCGAAAGCGGTCAAGGTGGATGTGCCCACTGACCTGCCGCTGCTGAAGGCGGAGGGAAAGTTTTGAGTCGTTGCCACTGATTTCCAGCGGGGGCGTGCGGCTTGGGGAGACGGTGGCGACGCTCGGTTTCCCCAACATCGGCCTGCAAGGGTTTGCGCCCAAGCTGGCCAAGGGAGAGATTGCCGGCCTGGCTGGGGCGCGGGATGACGCACGCCATTTCCAGATCAGCACGCCTATTCAGACGGGAAATTCGGGCGGCGCGCTGGTGGATGAGCGCAGGAACGTGGTCGGCGTGGTGGTGGCGAAGTTGATCTAGTGAGCGGCGCTAGCCGCGACCGGCACGCCGGCAGAGAATGTGAATTACGCGGTGAAAGGGAGCTATCCCCTCAGTCTCCTTGCATCCGTGCCAGCGGTGGCGGCGAAGCTAAAGGAGCCGTACGCGAAGGACCGACAATTCGAGGACGTGGTGAAGGATGCGCAATAAGCCACGGTGCTGATCTTGGTGTACTGAGACGGTGCGCGTTATGCACTTTTTCCTTGCTGCTCGGACCTGATCCGGGACCTTCAGCGTTGGTGCAGCCGACGGTACGCTTGACTTTCCATCAAAACTAATTAAATTGCAGTAATTGGTTAATGAGCTGACAACCGTTTCGATCAAATGTGACCGCAAACCAAGCCATTGCAAAGTTATCAGGTCACATTAGGTTTTCAGTCAATGGTTACGTGCTACACATTATGAGCGAGTTTGATACTTTTTGCGCATACATAGCGGGAATGTCCTCAGTTGAGGACATGATTGCGGCAACACAATACGAAAGTGATCGGTTGGCACCAATAGTCGCTCACAACCGGGAATCGGCTGTCGCAGAGCACGACATGCAGATTGGAATCCTTTTGTCTTTTCTTCGCGGGAATGGAGTGCGCGCTAGACATGGCGCAAGATCGATTGTCCAGGTAGCCGAGCGACTCCATAGTATTGGACACATCTCGAAAGAGAGACTTGACTCCATTCGAGTATCCATAGGGTCACCGTGATGGACTCTATCTGGCCGTCTTGAGGATGGCCAGCTTTGAGGCTCGAACCGTGATCGGGGCGGCTTTGCATCTGACCCTCCTGCGTGATTGTGCCCCGAGGCATAGCGGTGGCTCGGTGGACCGCTTTTGTTAGCCGTTTCGTTCGTCACTGGATTGCCGTCTTCGGGGGGGGAAGTGGACTCGCAAGCACTGGAGTCGTCCAGAGCCGCCAAGAAGGAAAGGACAGATCGAGCCACCAAACGACCGTGAGGAACCAGCCAAAATGCATAAGGCGACGAGAGATATATCCGGGCTGGATCTGGGAGAACTCCTTGACCTTGGAAGTATCCAGCGGAAACACCTGCGGCAGCCCACCGGGAAGCTGAGTAAAGCGGTAAATGTATCAAACCTGCCATTTTCGTCGGCGTATGATGATCAGAATGAGTGCCCAAGCCGCACCGATACCTAGGAGAGCCGCCGTGTAACGAAATGCAGAACGCTCGCCCCGTTATGAGTCTCAAGCGATGGCTCCGTGGTTTTACCTTGGCCCTGATTTTGCCCGGTCAAGCCCTGTACGCACAGCAAAGCAACGCGGATTGCAGGCTGCTGGCCGATATTCGAGGCGAGGCCGAACCAGTCGATGCCCTATTGCAGACTGTGAGCCTCCGAGGAGCTAACGGGTGCCAAATCCGTGAAAGCAGCGCTCGATGCGGTAAGGTCGGAGCCGATGACTTTGGGGTTGAGTCTGGCTCGCAGTGGTGTTAGCAAGGCGGTCGTATGGCAAACCCGGAATACTTGAGGAACCTGCGGGATGATCTCGCGAGGTGGAATGAATGGAGGTCGCAGAATCCAGAAATCATCCCTGACCTCAGCCAGGCAGACATCGGCCCAGCAAACCTTCGCGGGGCAAACCTCAGCCAAGCTAATCTCAGCATGGCGAACCTTAGCTGGGCGACCCTCAACAGGGCAAACCTCAACAGGGCAAACCTCAGCGCGGCAATCCTCAGCGGAGCAGACCTCAGCGCGGCAATCCTCAGTCGGGCACGGTTGTGCGAGGCGGACCTCAGCCGGGCGAGCCTCAGCGGAGCAGACCTCAGCGGGGCAAACCTCTGCTTCGCAAATCTCAGCCGGGCAAATCTCCGCAGGGCGAACCTCTCCGAGGCATACTTAGGTGGTACCGTGCTGGCAGACGCAGACCTCAGTGAGGTCAAAGGACTGAACTCTGTCCGTCATCTTGGGCCTTCGTCTCTCGGTGTTGACACTCTTCACAGATCGAAGGGCGAAATCCCCGACAAATTCCTGCGCGACGCCGGTGTGCCAGAGGATTTCATCCAGACCCTGCTGCCACTCATCCGCGCTGGTCCGCCCATCCAGTGGCAGTCCAGCTTTATCAGCTATTCCACCAAGAACCAGGATTTCGTCGATCGGCTTTACTCCCGCATGAAAAAGGCCGGGATGCCCGTCTGGTCTGCCGCAGCAGACCGCAGAGGTGGCAGGAAACTCCACGAACAGGTGTTTGAAGCCATCGAACTCAATGACAGGCTCCTGCTGGTCCTTTCCGAAGCAAGCCTTAAAAGCGAATGGGTGATGACAGAAATCCGCAAGGCCCGCGAAGTGGAGAGGGAGCAACAACGGAGCAAACTGTTTCCCATCCGGCTGGTTGATTTTGAGGTCTTGCAGCGATGGACTTGCTTTGACTCGGATGGTGGCAAGGACTTGGCCGTTGAAGTTCGGGAGTACTTCATTCCTGACTTCACCAACTGGAAAGACAACGATGCCTTTGAAGCCGCGTTCGACCGACTGCAAAAGGATTTGAAGGTGGCCGGGCACTCGGCTCCAAGTAGGCGATGAAACCGCCTTTGCCACCCGACAGCCATCACCTGGAAGCCGCTCTGGGGTGGATCGACCTCGGCAACCACATCGAGACTGATGCGGAACTGAGGCGCATCAAGGCCAAGAACCATGCCCCAGCAGGACATGCTCAGGCTGCGGCTCAAGGCGTACGCCCAGCCTGCGAAGTGGAAGGCGTGCTCGGACATCGCCAACTTTAGACCGTGATCTCGGTGCGGGATAGTGTCCGAGGGGGCGTGGAACGCCAGGACGGGTACTGCGTCATGGGGTTGCGAGCTGTTTTCGAGCCCGCTGCTCAGCGCGCTGGTCGTTGGTCGTATCTCCGGCACGCCGCTCACGACGCGGAGGAGGATGTCTGCTTCAGTCCGACGATGTAAATGACGTTGAGTGCCGTTTACATTTCGAAGCTGAAGACGATCGAGGCCATCGTCACGGTAATCGTCCTGGATGCCAGTGCCAGCATCGAAAGCGCGGAGATGGCGGCGGCGGTGGTTGGACAGACCCACCTGGCCGTGTTGACCGAGACTGACCAGAAGGCGCTGGTGGGGAGGGGCAGCCTCCAGGAGATCAACGTCAAGGTCACCATGGGCATTATTGCGATCATTTCAAGTGGATCTGGAAGGACACCAGGATCAAAGCGCGGGCTACCTGACTGAATCGGTCAGCGCGGTCAACCCTCACGGCGGTTTCGGCTCCTGGAGGCTGGGCGTCTGTGTGAATCCGTCCGATCTGGTCACGGTGAGCGCCAAGCTTTCGTGCGGTGAGCTGGGTACATGGTCAGAATTGCCAGTGCGTTTGTGTTTACGTGGAATCAGCCGCCTCGGCCACTGATCGTTTCATGGATGCCCAGCCCCGCTCGGCATACTTGACGATGCTATGCACGGAGGACACCGGCATCTTCAGGCTCCGCGGGATCGCTCGAATCCCCAGGCCCTGCCGCTTTAACCTCGTGACTTCCGGTGTTCTTGCCTCCAGCGGCATTTAGCGCGAACGGCAAGCCCAGCGCAAGAGGCAAGTTTCCACACCACACCTCAGGCTTTGATCGCGCTGCTGGCCAGCCTTTTGATCGGTCGCGGATCTGGCGCATTGTTCGGCCCTCAGTTCGACTATGTGTTGGCCAGCAGCGCGATTGAAAACGCCCGATTCCTCTGCAGGTCGATCTCAAACATAACAGCCGGCAAAGCCGCTACAACGGCTTATTCGACCTGCCGGTCGCAGCGTGAAGATGGATTCGCCACCCACAGGTTATGAAATGACCTGCAAGAGTCTGATTTTAGCGCATGAGTTGCTGTGCATTCCGTTCCGCCTGTTCCAACGCTGCGGCATCGAGATATTCCTCGTCCTGGTTGGAGAAGAGCGCGTCCAGGACGATCGGCGCGTTTGTCGATTGCGACGAGATCTCCCGCAGGGAATCCGAGGTCTGTGCCTGGCTCAGCGGCACGTGGACGTCCCAGATCTTTCCGGTGACATCTTCACGAGCGCCGGCCGTCAGCCAGAGCCCGATGCGCTCAACGCCTTTGGCGATGCTTTCCTTAGATGGCGGGTTCCGGGACCAAAGCGCGGTGCTGGGGGCCAGTTTCAGGTTGGGTGCATTCACGCGTTCAAGCCACTCGCCTGCTTCGGCGAGGTTCCAGGGAGGTTTGTGGTCGGAAAGGCGTAAGTGGACAGTCGCACCTTGTTTCCCGGCTTGAGCGGCCAGGGACTTCAGCGTGGCTGTAAAGGCGGTGCGAGTCTGCTCGTCCGAGAAGTTGTTCTCCGGGGAGCGGTGCAGGGAAACGATCAGGTCGCTTGCGGAGATTAGTTCCATTTTTGCCAATACATCAGCGATGACCCCCATGCTCGTTTCATAATCCGAGTGCAAGTTGTCGATGAGGCGCAGCGTTGGGAAAAGGTTCAGGCCGGAACTCAGGTCAACGAGTACCCTCACCTGCTGGCGCCTCAACCAGCCTGCCTCGGATTGCAGGACGGCCCTGTCGCGTGCGTGAAGGTACTCCCAATCGACGCATACGCCATTGAAGTGTTCGAAGAACGCGGGTCGGGCGAGAATCTCGTTCTTGATAGAGGTGGCGCGGCGTAAAGTAAGAATATGGTGGCGGGGGCGCGGAGGCGGTTGGGCGTGTGGAATTTCGAAGACGTTCGTCTCCTCCAGGCTGACTTCGAAGATGCGAAAATCGCCACCAGCGATTGTCGTCACGCTACTGTGACCCAGCCCGGAAACACCGGTTGTCTCCGGCGTGTAACCTGTGGCCGTTTTCTCCGATTCGTCGAGCGGCAGCTCCCGGATAGAATTCAAAACACCGCAGGCCGGCTCGATGTGGAACGGTTGCTCAGTCCAGGTGTTGTTGGCGAGGCCGACCGTGAACAAACCCGGATGCTTTCGGCATACGACGTAGCTCAGCCCGGTGCCATCCACTCGGACCAAGGCCTGTGCGCGGAAGATTTCCTCGAGCCGACGCCGGACTGCCGGTTCAAGCACGTAGGGCTTCGGCAGCGGATGATCAATCTCACTGCGGAGGGTAAGGGAAGGCAACGGCCCCTTTACACCGAAAGGACTCGCCAGGAAGGTCACGACTCCTTTCCCACAGGGAACAGTCGCGTCTTTGGTGATGTTGGTCTGGCCGGCAATTCCGCCCGGGAGCTTCGCCAGATTGCCGGAGGTGAGGATCAAGTGCCCACCTCGTTCGGTGAACGCCTGGAGTTTGTCCCGGATTTCGCGACCGCCGCCCAGTTCACCAGCGACCACGACGGCTGCGTAACGGTCGAGCAGCCAAAGGGGGGCATCGCTCAGCAGGCAATCGGCGATGTCCCCGTAAGGGGTGGGGGCAATAAAACCAGATTCATCGTGGAAATAGGAGGAATCCTGGTAACTCGGGTAAAGCAGGTCCAGCACGGCGTCGGTGAAATAGTCTCCCTGTTCGTACGGCCGGTTTCCCCACGCCCGGTAAATATCTCCCGAGTAAAGGTGGCGCGGAAACGACCATCCTGCGTAGAAATCGAGCAACAGGGCGACGGGCGTGTGCATGACCCCGGGCTGTCCATGCTCTTTGACCCAGCGTTGCGCTGATTGCTGGATGAGTCCGATCGGTGAAAGCTGCTCGCCTTCAAACCATCCGTTCTCGAACCCCACCGCGACGCAGTTATAGAGGATGTGCGAGTAGAGCAGGCGTTTCATCAGGCTGAGACTGGTTCCTCGTGTGGGACCGAAATCATACCCATCGCTCCGTCCGGCACCGCTGTAGGTCTTGTATCCCCAGCGATTGTAGATGGAGGCGTTACCGAACCAGGGCACGCCGTATTGCTTGCCGGCGCCACGGATGAACGCGTAGTACACTTGGTTGTTAGGCAGCCCCTGCGCCGTCTCGGCGCCAATCAATGTGAACGTGCCCTGCTTCAGCAAGTAGTGCCCGAAGTTGAGCGATACCAGCGTGGCGTGCTTGCCTCCCAGGTCCTGGCTCATCCGGTCAAAGTGGCGGTCGAAATTGAGGTATTGCTCGAAGCGGGATGCGGAGGCCGGGGTCATTTGATTGGCGTAACCGCCCACGTAGCGGCCGTCCTGCTCGCCGATGTCGGTGCCCAGCCAGCGCTCGCCCAATTTGGCCTCCAGCAGCGCGAAGGCATCGGCTGGCGGCTTGAATTGCTGCCAGTAGCCGCCCGGACCGGAACCCGGCACGTAACCCCAGATGTCGAATAGGAAAAGGTCTCGCCGTTTGATCTCATCCGCCAACTGGTCGAGATTCGTCGCGAAAAGGATGGGGTAGGATGGCCAAATCACTCGGCCCAGCTCGTGCTTCGTCGTAAATTTGTCGAGTTCCTCCACGAAACCGATGATGCGGTCATCCTGCACGCCGAAACCGCGCAGGCAGGTAAAGGCGGTTTGATTCTTGAAGGTTTCCCAGGATGGGGGTTTCACGGGCCGGCGGCCATAGTCGGGGTGTTCCCGAGGTTCGAGTTGGTGGCTATAGACGCGCACAGCGCGGACGGAAGAGGGTGAGGCTTCGTCCTGCGCCGCTCCTGAAGAGGCAAATTGGGAGCACAACCCAAAGGCGGCAATCCAACCTGCAAAGAGGAACGTTCGAGCGAGTTGCATGCTTAAGTTCGGTTCAGTATTACGAAAAGTCTCGACATCATCCAACCTTTTCCCAGGCCGGGAAGACAGAGAGTCGATTACGACTGGATCGCTACGCTGTTTTCCCCAGCTCGCGCGCATACTGCGCGTTGGCGCCGACTTCATCGAAGAACCACGGGAACATGCCGACGATGACGCCGTCGGTGGGCTTGATGTTTTCGAAGGCGAACTGGTGGGTCGTGATGCCCGCGCGCTCGCAGTTCTGGAGGAACTCCACCGTGCGCTCGGGCGTGTAATAATCCTTCATATGCCGGTCGGCGTGCTGGCCGGAGTAGGAGTAACCGAGGATCGGGTTGGAGCCGGCGACAAGGCGGCTGATGCGGTGTTTGCCGATTTGAATCGCGGGCAACGGCCCCGAAGGCGACGACGTTTCTGCTGCCTCGAGGGCTCGCGTTGGTTTCAACGCGGTGGCTGCGGCCAGTCCCGCCAGTTGCCCCAGAAAGCCGCGCCGATCGTTCATTCTGATTCCCTCTTCATGCGGTTTGTCAGTTTGCATTGTTCGTTATTCCTTCCAAATTCTCTTGTCATTCTGGCGAGGCTTCGCCTCAGACCGTTTCTCGATTTGCACTCGCGGGAAAACTTGACTCATCTGCAACATGTTTTGAAGTTCAAGGACTCTAGCCGGAAACGCGGAGCAGCCGGGTCGAACCGAACGGCGCCGTGATTCCGAACTCAATCCCGTCTCGGGTGGGGCGGAACGGTACTGGCTCGCCGGATTCGATGTCCACTACGCGCCTGATCCGGAAACCGAGGCCGGCCAGTTGAACGGCAGCCTGCTGCTCGGTTGCCTCGTGATTGATGATGAAGACGTAACCCTCCGCTGAATTGGCTCTTACGGATGCTTCGATATCCGGGTTGGAGGAGCGGATATGCGCCCGGACATTCGCCGCGCGGAAGAGATCATTGATAAGGCTGTATAGTTGGCCGCGGGCGGGCAAATCCGCATCCCGGTACGTCTGAAAATAACTCTCCTGCAGGCAGAAGCCGAGGAGGTAAGCGCAGCCTTGGCCAGTCCGATGACTGACCAGGGCAGGTTGGCCCGACTTCAGCCTCAGCCTCACCTTGGCCTCGGCGAGCTCACAAGCTCGTGGGCCGGCCACCTTGAACTCATAAGAGTGGCCGAAGGCTTTGCCGACGGCGATGGCGAGGACAGGCGAGGAGTTTTTCGCATCCGCAGGGGCTGCATTTGCCATGACTGGCGCACGGGTCGTATAGGGGATCCAGTGACCTTCTTGAACCGACCGCTCGGTACCCGCGCGGCGCACGCCGAAAAGCGAGGTCAGCGTGTTGAGGGGCTTTCTGTACTCGTTCAGTTGGGGCACGCAATCGGCAATGACAACGCCTCCACGGCGGACAAACTGGTCGATGTTTTTGGCCGCCTCCTCAGCGAGGAGTTTCACATCACAGAGCACGAGCACCTGGTAGCCGGCGAGCTGGTTAGCTTTGATTTGGTCTTCATGCAGGATGTCGAGCTCACCGAAGGCTCGCAAGAATAGCTCGAAGGCGAGGCCAACGTTGAAACACTCCTCCTGGAGCTGCAAATACTGGCTGCGAGGGAAGACAAAGCCGGCCTTGGCCTTCACTTTGGGTGCCTGCAGCAACCCGGGGCCGGCCTTCTGGATAACCCGCATGCCTTTGCCAAAGTCCTCCCAGTGCCGCGCATCCTCCGGAACATCCAGACCCGTAACCAGAAAATTGGCGCCCTGGGCAACCGCCGTATAGGCCAGCTCGCGCTCGCCCCAGTACTCCTGCTGTTTCGCCGGGCTCAGGAAATCCTTGAACCACGCCTTGTTGTACGTGCCGACCCAAAACGCCAGCTCTTTGCCGTAGGTGGTCGTCACGTTGCGCAACTGCGAGATCGTGTAATGCATCTGGCTGATCCGCGGCTTTGGCAGTTTGCCGAACTCCCCGTAGCGGTAATCAAACATCGTGTAGGGGTAGATGTCATAGATGAACATATCCGCAAAATCGCCGCCCCAATGAAAGACATCATCAATCGCTACGCGCGAATCGGATTTAACTCCAGCGCCAAACGTGCCGTGGCTATCGTGGGTGAGGACGATCTTTGGGCGTGGATCGAAAGCCTTCACGATTCGATAGACCTGACGCCAGCCATCCCGAAAGGTCTCGGACTGAAAGTTGAGGAGATCCAGCCATTGCTTTGGGTCGCTCCGCACGGAATCGAGGCTGGCCGGCATGGCATAGCCATACCGGCGGCTGAACTCCGCCTTGGCGTCGGTGCTGTAATCGAATGAGCCGGGACCAGCATGAAACGGCTCATCCTGGAAAGGGAATACGCTATAAATCCGCCGGATCGCCTTCATCGGCGCCAGGCCTGTCTGGACGCGCTTGCCGACCTCCTCCGCGTACCGAGGTGAGTACACGCTCATCGCGGGAGGATGCTCCCGATCAAACATTTCGAAGCCACCAGTCATGTAGTTGACTTTCATGCCGAGGGCCTGCGCCGAGGCCAGGACCTCTTGATTCTCTGTTTCGGACAGCCCCCCCACCGGGTAGTACAGGACGCTAAAACCGTGGTCCACCAGGTTCACCAACGTATCCTGCCGCACCTCGGCGGAAAGGGGCGGTTTCTCGTCCTTCCACCCTTTGCCCGCCGGAACCGGTGAAAACTGGATGCAGGCCGGAAACGCGTTGTCCGGGACCGCCGGGGCGGGGCCAGTTTCCTCGGCTGCAGCAGGAGGAATCACGGTAGTCGTGAAAACAAGCATGACCAAAACCAACCCGGTGCGCTGGAGTATTCTCAGCAACGGAAAAGTCCCAATGCTGCGGGAAATATTCATCCTGCGATAGTGTGTGTTCAAGGCCAGCGAGTAAAGCCTGGGAAAAGGCGACTGCGGGGCGCCCTGTTCGTTGACGGTTCCGCTGCTTTGGCGAGAGACGCGCCGAGTTGCAACACTGGGAGGTGGACGTGGCGGCTGGCTCAGCGCGTCTGGTAGCGAGAGGGTGCCGACTACTTTACGATATGCCATCTGCCCCTGGAAACGCCGCTGTTGGCATGGTGGTTGTGCCAGCACACGACGGTGATGCGGCGCTGGGTCGGTGAGCGCTTGGCTATGGGGCACGCCTCGTAGGTGACGCAAGCGGTACCGGCGGTGGCGCGAGTCGGGAGGTGCGTACAGTTCAGCGGAGAAACAAACTCTGCGAGATCATTTCTTGTATTATGGGACCGACCCTTTCACGACCCTTTCACGTGGCCCACCCCCACTGGCCGGCCTTGATGGATGCTGCCAGAAACAAACCATAACCGAGCGTGAACATCGTCTTCTTCATGGTTGGACTCCGCAGCAAGGGAATTTATCGGCTTCTTGCAGGGCGGGCCCAGTCGGTCCAGTTTCCTCTCGACGCGGGGCGTGGCGGCTCTATCATGGCGGTAGCGATGGTAAAAGATGACCCAGATCAATAACCAACTCCCCCTTACCCGCGCACCGTCAAAAAGGCAAACTCCTGCCAGACAAATTCCTGCCAATTGCACGATCGTCGTAAGGTCGGGCGACCGATCCGCCGCCATTAGTCGGCGCAGGGTTCTTCTGCTCCTCAGAGACCGCGCACGATGCGTGATTCCGAAGGCCAGCCAGCTCGGGCTGAGACAACCACGATGGGTGACCGACGGCCTGATCGGGATTGTTTCGTCCTACCTCCTCGCCGTGACGAACTGGTCGGTTTCTGCGCTTCAGCGGGGGATGCATCCGGTCCGAGCCCTCGCGATTGCCGCGGCTATGCTGGCCAGTGCGGGCGCTCTCGGAGAGACTGCCACGCCGGTGGCGGGATTGGCTATGAAGCTCCTACCGAAGCCGCGCGAGTTGGTTACCGGAGACGGTGTGCTGCTCCTGGCCGGGCGCACGCTAACCGTTACGCTGCCTCCCGGCGCGGAACACGATGCCTGCCGCACGACCGTTCGATCGGCATTGCGGCTGGTAGGCGCGC
>Ga0209514_10005667_pt1 | contig 15781 bp, 11 predicted proteins | sample Subgrocontami58m_FD_187452 | JGI IMG/M metagenome (GOLD analysis project Ga0209514, IMG submission 187452) | Subsurface groundwater microbial communities from S. Glens Falls, New York, USA - GMW37 contaminated, 5.8 m (SPAdes) (version 3) | ecosystem: Environmental > Aquatic > Deep subsurface >...
CTTTCTGATCCCGGGGGCAGTATCATCCTTATTAAAGACGCTTTTCCGGTAGACGCGCGCTATAGTTTACAATGAGCCATAAACTTAAAGATATTTCATCTGTCGCAAGGCGTCTTGGCATACGTGCCTCGGAGATTGAGCCAAACGGCCGGTATAAAGCCAAAATAAGCTTGAAAATCCTGGATAGATTGAAACGAAAAAAAGATTCCAGGTATATACTGATAAGCGCTATCACGCCAACGGCATTAGGCGAAGGAAAGACTGTTACGACCATAGGCTTGTCTATGGCTTTGAACAGGCTGAAATATAAAGCTGCCTGTTCATTGAGGCAATCGTCCTTAGGCCCTCTTTTCGGCGCCAAAGGCGGGGCTACCGGCGGAGGCGCTTCACAGGTATTGCCGCAGGATGAAGTGAATTTTCATTTTACCGGCGATACGCATGCAGTCGGTACGGCCAATAACCTTTTGGTCTCGTTCCTTGAGAATTCTATTTTCCATGGCAACAAGCTTAGGTTAGACCCGGGAACTTTAACGCTTAAGAGATGCCTTGATATAAGCGATAGGTCGCTACGCCATATAAGATATTTTTTAAAGGTTGACGGCCAGAAGCGCGAGATTGAGGCAGGTTTTGAGATAACAGCTGCTTCTGAGGTGATGTCTTTACTGACATTGAGCCGTGATTTTGGCGACATGCGCAACAGGTTAAAGAACATGTCGATCGCCCGTACTGCGCAAAAAGGGCTCATAAAGGTCAAAGATCTGAAAGCAGACGGGATGTTGGCTGCTGTTCTAAAAGACGCTATTAAGCCTAATCTCGTCCAGACCAGTGAGAACACGCCTTGTTTTATCCATACGGGGCCGTTTGCCAATGTCTCTGTAGGCTCAAGCTCTATCATAGCTGACCGCATGGCGCTGGGCTTATGCGACTATGTGGTGACAGAAAGTGGTTTTGGCGTTGATTGCGGAGCAGAAAAATTCTTTGATATCAAGTGTAGGTATAGCGGTTTTAAGCCGGATGCCTGCGTTCTCGTTTGTTCTTTGAGGGGCTTAAAGGCCCAGAGTAATAAATTCAACATTGTCCCCGGGAAAAAAATAGACCCGGCGATCTTTAAGGAAGACCTTGAGGCGCTTTCAGAAGGCGCTGCTAATTTAAAAAAACAGATCCAGAACGTAAGGACATTCGGCGTTCCTGTCATAGTCTGTTTAAACGTATTTGAAAAAGATACAGCCAGGGAATTGGAATTCATCGTTGCTAAAGCTATAGAATTCGGCGCCTCTGATTGTGTTGAGAGCACCGCTTGGGCCGATGGTTCAAAAGGCGCTTTGGAATTGGCTAAAAGTGTTGTGCGCCATACGCGCCAACGCGGGTCTGATTTCAGGTTTCTTTATAAGGATGAGGCATCTCTAAAGGATAAAATAGAGGCCATAGCAAAACAGATATATGGCGCGTCCGGCGTTGATTATTCAGCGCCTGCCAGCGAGGGGTTGGATCTTTTCTCAAAAGAGGGTTTTGCGCACTTGCCTATATGTATAGCCAAGACGCAATTTTCTCTTTCGCACGACGAATCACTTAAGGGCGCGCCTAGCGGCTTCAGGCTGCCTATTAAGGATGTGATGCTTTGCAGCGGCGCGGGCTTTGTTCTGGCGCACGCCTCAACCATGCAGACCATGCCAGGCCTGCCGATAGAGCCCAGAGGCGAGCGCGTTGACGTGAAAGCTACTGGTGAAGTCACAGGGCTGTCCTGATCGGGAGATAAGAATGTATATAAATTCACCCATTAAAAAATATTTGAAAGACTTGTCTGCTAAAACGCCTGCTCCTGGCGGTGGTTCTGCTGCAGCGCTTTCTTCGGCTTTGGCAGCGAGTCTCGTGTGTATGGCTGCTCAATTTACTCTAGGCAAAGAGAAGTATGCCGGTTTTGCGCCGCGCGCCAAAAAAATACTTTTGGCTAGTTCTAAAATGCAGGCGCAGTTAAGCGCGCTTTTAGACCAAGACGTAGCTGCTTATAAGAATAAGGATATGAAAAAGGCCATTCGGGTTCCAGCACTTGTGTGCCGATTATCATTAAAGGTCATGGAGTTCGCAATTGAACTGCTTGAACGCGGCAATAAAAATCTTGCCACAGACGCGGGATTATCTGTATTATTGTCAGAGGCAGGTTTCTTGGCCGGCCTTACTTACGTCAGGGTGAATAAAGGAAGTAAGCCCCTTTTAAAAGAATTGAATGTTTACACAAAAAAGATAAAAGCCTTAAGGAAAAAAGCGGAGGTTATCGTTGGCTATTCTATTGGACGGTAAGAAGCTAGCTTCTGATATGCGTGAACGCATGAAGAGCGAGATCACGGATCTTCGCCAGAGGCATTCTAAGACGCCGCTTTTGGCCAGCATACAGATCGGAGAGAACGCCGCCTCCGGTGTTTACATAAAGTCACAGGCCAGGATAGCTGAGGATATGGGCGTTGATTACCGTCTTCTTTCATTGCCGCAGGATGTATCAATGAAGGACCTATCCTTAGAGATAGCGAAACTTAATAGCGACTTAGGCGTGCACGGTATCATCGTTCAGGCCCCGTTGCCGCAGGGATTAAATATACACGATGTTATAGCTCTCGTAGACGCCAATAAAGATGTTGAGGGCATGCATCCGCAGAATTTAGGAAAGATAATATTAGGTAAGGCGAAGATAACTCCGTGTACAGCGCAGGCCTGCATGGAGCTATTGCGCTATCATAAGATAGAACTACGCGGCAAAGAGGTGGTCATCGTAGGCCATTCAGAGATAGTAGGTAAGCCCTTAAGCCTTATGTTGCTCAATGAATTCGCGACTACGACCGTTTGCCACATCGCGACTTCAGAGGCTAATAAGCTTGTTGAGCACATACAGCGCGCGGATATACTTATCGTAGCCGTAGGTTCGGCGCATATTATTAAAGGCGATTGGATAAAAAAAGACGCTGTTGTGATCGATGTAGGCATTAACAAAGTCGCGGACCGCATTGTAGGCGACGTTGAATTTGATGCCGCAGAAAAAAGGGCTTCTTATATAACACCTGTGCCCGGAGGTGTAGGGCCATTGACCGTGACTATGCTTATGAAGAACATGCTTGAATTGTTCAGGGAATTTCTATCCGTCAGATGACTTTTAAAGAAAAACTAAGTTCAAACGCTTCCATTTTAACGACTGAGATCGGCCCGCCCAAAGGCATATCCTTAGATAAGATACTCTCTGAGATAGCGCCGCTAAAAAACAGGGTTGACGCGGTTAACGCCACAGACCTGCAGAGTTCTGTGATGCGCATGAGTTCGTTTGCCGCGTGCATTCTTTTAAAACAACATGGTTTTGAACCTGTTTTGCAAGTCACGTGCCGCGATAGGAACAGGCTTGCCCTTCAATCAGACGCACTTTCGGCAGCTGCTCTAGGTATCCATAATGTCCTTGTCCTTACCGGCGACTATCCGACATTAGGAGACCATCCTGAAGCTAAGCCTGTTTTTGACCTGGATTCTGTCCAGCTTTTGGAGGTTTTGCGCGTGCTCCAGACAGGCCAGGATATGAATGCTAACAAGCTCTTAGGGCCTGCTCCGACGTTTTGCGTTGGAGCTGTCGTTAATCCAGGGGCTGATCCCCTGGAACCCGAGATCATTAAAATGGAGAAAAAAATAGAAGCCGGCGCGCAGTTCTTTCAGACACAGGCGGTATACGATATAAAAGTATTTGAAAGATTTCTGGATGCCTCCAAGCATCTTAAAACTAATATTCTGGCAGGCATTGTGCTTTTGAAGTCTGAGCGCATGGCGCGATATATGAACGATAATGTGCCGGGTGTATTAGTCCCGGAGAGTATTATTGATGAGATTAGCCAGGCGCAGGACAAGAAAGCAAAGTGCGTTGAAATAGCCTCAAGGCTTATCATTGAGTTAAGAAAAATGTGCCGGGGAGTGCATGTTATGCCTATTGGATGGTATGACGTCATGCCGGCAGTACTGGATGCAATATAACCGGATATGAAAAGAATAGTCATTATAGGTAATTCGGCAGCTGGTGTTGCCGCAGCCGAGGCTGTTAGAGAATCGGATAAAGAGAGCCCGATCACTATTGTCTCTGACGAACCTTTTATGGCTTATGAGCGCCATAAGATATTAGATCTTCTTGAAGGTAAGATAAAAGAGAGGGACCTGTTCTATCGTGATCAGGATTTTTATAAGAATAACGGCATAAATCTTCTTTTGGGCCGCGAGGTTGTTGAGCTGAACTTAAATAAGAAGAAGGCTATTTTTAAGGACAGAGAGTTTGTTGAGTTTGACGAGCTACTTATTGCCTCAGGCGCGAAAGTCTGCCTGCCAAAACTTCCTGGTATTCAGAAAGAGGGTGTTGTCGCGTTAAACGGCCTAAGCGAGTTAAAATATATCATTGATAACCTGCCTATAGCGCATACTGTGATCATTGTTGATACCGGGCAGGTAGCCAAGGAATTGGCGCGCATCATAGCCGCGAAAAAGATAGACGTAAAATATTTAGGGGCATTGCCAGGGCCCATAGAAGGGGTTGAGGTTATTCTAGATAATCCGATATTAGAGGTATTGGGTGATAGCGATGCCAGGGCAGTGCGCCTCTCAACGCAGAAAGTCATTGGCGCTTCTTTGATCATATTCCCAAGGACAGACCATGCCAATATTGACCTGGCAAAAGATACGGAGATAAGAATAAATACAGGCATCCTTGTTGACGAAGCAATGCGGACAAACGTTCCTTTTGTTCTGGCTGCAGGCGATGTCTGCGAATATCAGGATGAAAATAAACAAAAGGTTTGCGGTTGGGCAAGCGCGCAGGCCGAAGGCAAAATAGCTGGCATGACACTGCGAGGAGCTCAATGTCTGACATAGCAAAGATGGTCTCTGATGCAACCGATAAACTTATCGGCATAGCTGATAAAGCTCTTGAAGATTCTATTCGCGCTAAAGGCGAAGGTTTTGCGATAGGTTTTGAAGGCACTGCTTTTTATCTGCCTATAGCCAATGCCCTTTTGGGCCTTGAGGTAAAAGACCTAAAAGACGCGCGCGCTGTTGTAACTTTGGCTAAACATGTATCAACAGGCAAGGCTGCTCCAAACGGTTTAGCCGTTCCTTATTTGGATGGCCTGTTAAGTAAAGGCTTAGCCACTCTTTTAGTAGAAGAGCTTTTGGCAGCGCTTACCATAGTACCAGAGGAAGGATATCTGGGTTTTATTCCTGATACGGTATTGCGTTCTTTAGGGGTCCAACTTGTAGATGGCCGCATAGCCGGCATAGCCGTCATTATAGGTAAAGCAAAAGATAATGCCACAGCTGTCCAGATCATACGAGGTTTTCAGGAGAAGAACATAGTGTCGCTCCTTATAGGCAATCAGGGTTCCGACAATATTAAAGACCAGCTCGTTAGCGCGGGTGTTGAGTTGGGATTGGATAATTACATAGTTCCGCTCGGCTCAGGAGAGCTTTCAAGTATTTTTGCCGTTAATTTCGCCATACGCGCGGCTTTGACATTCGGCGGATGTAAAGGCGGCCAGTGGAAAGAGATATTTAACTACACGCAAAATAGAGTCCCGGCTTTTGTCGTTGTCTTAGGCAAGCTTGATGAGGTGATAGTCACAACAGGCCTTGGTGTTTTGAACCTGGGTTTCCCTATAATAACTGATATGGACGCACCGCAAGTGGGCAAGATAGAAACTACGAAATACGAAGCGCTGGTCACTGAAAAAGATGCCTCAAAGATCGTCTCGCGTTGTGTTGAGACGCGCGGAATAAAGATAACGGTGACCCATGTTCCAATTCCTGTTTTATACAGCCCGGCTTTTGAAGGCGAGCGAGTGCGCAAAGAGAACCTGAAAGTAGAGTTCGGCGGTAAGTATTCAACCGCTTTTGAATTCCTTTGTTCGCGCACCATGGATAAGGTCCAGGACGGAAAGATAGAACTCATAGGGCCTGATGTCTCGGATACGAGTGATAAAGCCATGCCGCTGGGTATCCTGGTAGAAGTGGCGTCACGGAATTTCAATAAGGATTTTGAGCCGATCTTAGAGCGCCAGATACACAGGTATCTTAACGAAGCGCAGGGCATTATGCATATGGGCCAAAGAGAGATGATATGGCTGCGTATATCCCAGGAGGCATTCGCAAAGGGCTTAAGGCTTAAACACCTGGGAACTATTATACACGCTATGCTTCATAGGGATTTTGGAGCTATCGTAGATAAGGTGCAGGTCACGCTTTTTACAAAAGAAGAAGACGTAGACAAACATATTAAGGAAGCGCTGGTATCTTTTGAGGCGCGTGATGAGCGTTTAAAAGGCATGGTTGACGAGAACGTGGACACTTTTTATAGCTGCGCTTTGTGCCAGTCTTTTGCTCCTAATCATCTTTGTATCATAACACCTGAGCGTTTAGGGTTGTGCGGCGCGTATTCCTGGCTTGATGCCAAGGCGGCTTTTGAGATAACACCCAGCGGCGGCAACCAGCCTATTAAAAAAGGCGAATGCCTTGAAGAGGTGACGGGCCAGTGGAAGAACATCAATGATTTTATCTTTGAGAGATCCAATAAGACCATTTCCGAAGTGAGCATGTATTCCTTGCTAGTTTCGCCGCAATCCAGCTGCGGTTGTTTTGAATGTATCGTGGCTATTATGCCCGAGGTCAACGGCGTTATGGTCGTTAACCGTGACCATGCTGGTATGACGCCATTAGGCATGACATTCACGCAGCTCGCGGGTTCTGTAGGGGGAGGAGTTCAGACTCCGGGTTTTATCGGGGTCGGCAAACTCTATATCTCCAGCAAAAAGTTCATCTCAGCCGAAGGCGGGTTACCCAGGATAGTCTGGATGCCTAAGGAGTTAAAAGAAGCGCTTAAGAGTAGGATTGAAGAGCGCGCAAAAGAACTGGGCCTTGTTGATTTTTACGACAAGATAGCCGATGAGACTAACGCTACTACCCTTGAAGAATTGACTACATTTTTGGAAAAAAAGGCGCATCCAGCGCTAAAGATGCCGGCGTTATTATAATTAAGCTGGAAAAAAAGTCTTGACAGATACGTGGGTTACGGAGTATCGTGAAAAACAATGGTATTTAAAACCAAAAGTATTGTAGGTGCTTATTTAGTTTTTTTTCTTCTCTGTAGTCCAGTTTTTGCTAACACTCCCACGCTAGGCACTATCACACCCTCTTCCGGCAGCAGTCATGTAGATATCGCGCAGGCCTTCACCACCACTTACGCTGATTCTTCGGGTTGGCAGCATTTGTGGACTGTTAATTTTCTTGTCAATACGCAGGTAAGCGGAGCTAACTGTTTCTCAGGACTCTATAATCAAAATTCCAATCAACTTTTCTTACGCGATGATTCCGGCACGGCTTGGCTGGGCGGTTATGCGCCGGGTTCGGCGAATATCATTGAAAATTCTTATGCTAAGCTTGATTGTTCCCAGACTACTGTCTCAGGTAATGGTACGACCCTGACAGTCAACTGGCGTGTGACATTTAAAGCGCAGTTTACAGGTGCGAAAAATACGTATCTTTTGGCAACGGATGACGCAAACGCTAATAGCGGTGTTGTCCAAAAAGGCACATGGACGATCAAACCGGCTCCTACCGTAGGTACCATCACGCCCTCTTCCGGCACAGGCCAAGTGGGGATTCCTCAGACTTTTACCGGGACCTATTCTGATTCTGACGGCTGGCAGACTCTCTTGTATGTGAACCTTCTTGTTAATACGACTGCTTACAGCGGCGCCAACTGTTTTTCCTCATACTATGATCGCAGCTTAAATCAACTTTTCATGCGCGATGATTCCGGCACGGTCTGGCTGGGCGGTTATGCGCCCGGGTCGGCAAATGTCATTGAGAATTCCTACGCCAGCCTGGATTGTTCTCAGACTACAGTATCAGGTAATGGCACAACCATGACGGTCAATTGGAGGGTGACATTTAAATCGCCGTTTACAGGAACTAAAAATACGTATCTGCGCGCAACGGAAGTTTCAGGCTCTACCAGTGGAACTATACAAAAAGGCACTTGGGCCATACCAAACAATGCTCCTACAGTTGGTACTGTTACGCCTTCTGCGGGTGCAGCCCATGTTACAATTCCTTTAACATTTACAAGTACACATTCTGATCCTGATGGCTGGCAGAATATCTGGTATGTTAATTTCCTTGTTAATACGCAGGTGAGCGGAGCAAACTGTTTATCCGCTATTTATGAAAGGACGACAAATCTGCTTTTTATACGCGATGATTCCGGTGCAGTCTGGTTGGGTGGCTATACGCCCGGCTCGGCGAACGTGATCGAAAATTCCTACGTTAGCTTGGATTGTTCCCAGACTACGGTCTCAAACAACGGCACGACCATTACAGTTAATTGGCGAGTGACATTTAAGTCGCCGCTGGCTGGCTCTAAAAACATTTATCTTGGAACAACAGATATTCCCAATACTTCTTCCGGTTTAATCCAAAAAGGTACAGTGACGGTCAATATCCTACCAACTGTTGATACTGTTGTTCCATCTTCAGGCACGGGTCAGGTGGATGTTCTTCAAACATTTACGGCAACTTATTCGGACGCAGACGGATGGCAGGATCTTTTGTATACGAATTTTCTTGTTAATACGCTTGTCAGCGGCGCCAATTGTCTTTCTGTATATTATGATCAGAATTCCGATCAGCTCTTTATGCGAAACGACTCCGGCACTGCTTGGCTGGGAGGTTATGCTCCGGGCTCCGCAAATGTGATTGAAAACTCTTACGCCAAAATAGACTGTTCCCAGACAACAGCATCAGGTAACGGCACAACCATGACGGTCAATTGGAGGGTGACATTTAAATCTCCGTTTACCGGTTCTAAAAATACGTATCTTGGCGCGACAGATGACACAGGTTATTATACAGGAGCATTTCAAAAAGGCACATGGACGATACAGGCTGATACTACACCTCCACAAGTGGCAATAACTGAACCTCTGGATGGGGCAGTATTTACCGATCCGTAATATGAAAAAATATAAAGCGTTCATAGTTGTTTTAACTTCTGTTCTTCTGCTCGGCGTTAAACCCGGAGCCACTCAGAATAGTTCGTCATGCCTTCTTAAAGCTTATTGTGGCGCGGATGTTTTAAACAATGTTTTTGGTAATTTTGGAGCAATATCCGACACAGAAAGGAGTATCCTTGAAGAATTAAATATCCAAGCAGATAAAAACAAAGGTTTTAATTCCCTCTATGAAATAAAAAAAGCAAGTCAAAAAGCCGGGTTTAAAACCAAGGCTTTAAAGATCAAGTCCGCAGAGGACATAATAAATCTCGGCATTCTTTTGGAAGAAGGCTCGCTTGTCGCCAATATTACCGGCAATCGTCATTTTTGTATAATTCAGGGTGTTGATAAAGATAATGTTCTTGTTTATATTCCAGGCCTCAATTATCCTCAAGTTAGGCTTTCGCACAAACAGTTCCTAGAATATTGGGACAGGGTAGCGCTTTTGATTGGCGAGAAAAATATAAAGGCCGAAAAATATAAAGGAAGTTTTGCGGTTATCTTAGATAAAGAGCTTAAAAATATATTAGGAGCGGGTACTTGCGGCAATACCTCCGGTGGTCAGGCAACAGCTTCGGGTAGCGGCGGAACGGTAACCGCAACTGATGGAAATGGTTCCGGCCCGAATCAAACCGGCTCAACAAGCACTACGCCGGGGCCCACTACTAAAGAACCGGTTGTCATCAAAAATGGCAACCTTTTCTTAGATATTGACGACATCTCTATTCCTACGAGAAGCCTGCCGTTGGGCCTGAGGCGTTTTTATAATTCAGAGGTGGTCTCGGAAGTCTTTGGCTGGCTGCCTGAACCCGGCGCAGGTTCCTGGGTTATTGAAAACAATGAGTATTCAGGCCAGGGCGACCGCTCAGACACCGAAGCAAAATTTGCCGATCTTACCTTGGAATTGGACATGCAGACTATCCAGCCCGGCGTAAACTACGCCTGGGAAACCGGCTGGATAAATATCCGCTATACGGCGCGTACTGACGACCCGCGCAAACCCAAAGATTGCTATTATTTTCTGATCCATACCAACGGCAAGATCGAGTTGGCCAAATGGCAAAACGCGGTCCAGTATTTCCTTTATAATAAATATACATCCTATCTTCCTACCAATAAAAATCATATTAAAATTGAGGCAGTGGGGGCGAATATAAAGGTCTATATTAACGGTAACTTAGAAATAAACTATACTGACGCGAACCCGCTTTTAGCGGAAGGTAAAATAGCTCTTGAATCGTATTTTTCTCATGTCCACTTTGACAATATAGCCATAACAGCAGGCGCGCAAAATTACAATTACGACTTTAACCAGGATGACAACGATTTCATATTCGGTTACGGCTGGACTCATTCCTATTCATTAAAGATAAAAGAATACTCAAATCACGTCACGCTTTTCAAAGAGAACAATTCAAAAGAGGTCTATGTTCCTCAGGGAGACGGGACGTATAAATATATCTTTTCTGAAAATTATTCCAAACTTACAAAAGACGCGACAGGATTTAGTTTAAAAACAAAACAAGGAACCCATTACCGCTTTGATCTAACAGGGAAACTTTTGTATGTGGAAGACAGGAATTTAAACCAGACAACTCTCGCGTATTCAAATATAGGCGGCAAGACGCTGCTTACTTCGATCACTGAGCCCTCAAGCAGAACAATAACCCTGCAATATGGCGCAAATAACATGGTCTCAAGGGCACTAGACCCCGCGGGAAATTATATTCAATATTTCTATGACGCGAATAACCATTTGACCAGTGTCATTGACCGTAAAGGCAATACGACTAATTATGCCTATGATCCCATAACCCATAACTTAACGAAATTAACAGACCCGCAAGGCAATGCCTATCATTATAATTATATCTATAATGACCGCGTAAATGACCAGACAGATCCTCTGGGTAATACGACAAGTTTTGATTACCTGTGGTCAACTGTGCACGTCATAAACAAGCGCGGCGAAATATACAAATATAATTTTGACGACAACGGTTTCTTGCAATCTATTTACGATCCCAATAACGTGATGGAGCGCACAGTAAATGACGCCAACGGCAACCCCATAGAACATTATGACAAACTCAGCCGCCGCACCAATTTTACTTATGACAGCCAAGGCAATGTGCTTAGCATTCAGGACGTCCAGAACAATTGGACCAGGTTTACGTATGACACTGCGTACAATCAACCCTTGACTTCTACGGACGCGAGAAATAATGTCACTACTTTAAGCTATGATTTAAAAGGTAACTTGATCCAGGTTGTAAATCCGCAAAGCGGTTCAACCAGCTACGCCTACAATTCTTACGGGCAGGCCACTTCAATGACCGATCCAAAAGGCTATATCACGACGTTTACGTATGATACCAATGGTAATTTAGCAACGAAAACCGATGCGTTAAATAATACTACGACATATAGCTATGATACTTTAGGGCGTCTTACTAGGGTAACGGATGCTTTAGGTAATTATGAGGAAGTCACATATGACAATAACGGCAATCCTTTGACTACCAGAGATAAGTTAGGGAATATCACAACGTATACTTATACTGCTAACGATAAACTCGCCTCAATAATTGACCCGTTGTTGAACACGACAACTTATAACTACGATTGTTTTGGCAATCTGCTTGGTGTGACAGACGCCCAGGGAAATACCACTGCCTATACCTATGATACGGCCAATCAAATGCGCTTCAATAAGGCAAATCTATTGACTGTTACCGACGCATTGGCAAATGTAACTACGTATAATTACGATTCGCTGGATCGCCTTATCAAAATAACCGACGCTCAGGATAAATTTTATCAGTTCTCATACGACAACGAGGGCAATCTCACTTCCCGTATAGACGCGAAATCAGCTAATACGGCATACTTATATGATACTTTAAACCGGCTTTACCGCATAAACTATCCTGATGCGACATTTGTTAACTATACCTATGACCCCGTCGGCAATATTACTCAAATGCAGGATAGTGGCGGCATAACTACTCATGTCTATGATTCATTAAATCGCATGACAAGCAAAACTTATCCTGATACGACCGCGCTTACCTATGCCTATGACCTAAACAGCAACCGCACAAGCTTAGGTATCACGGGTTATGGCAGCATTTATTATGACTATGACAATTTAAACCGCTTAATTAGAATAACCACCCCAGACACTAAGCAAACGAATTTTTCCTACGACCAGCTCTCCCGTAGGACTCAAACCACCTATCCCAATCTCGCCCTTGCCACTTATGCCTATGATAACGCAAGCCGCCTGACCCAGTTGATCAACAAGGACAGGAATACGTTGGATATCTCAAGGTTTATTTATACTTATGATAACCTATCCAGAAGGACAGGCGTTACTTTGCTTAACGGTTCAGCCGCCTATACATACGATACCTTAAGCAGGCTTACAGGTGAATCAGGCACCCTTGACGGTATACCATTTTCCATTGGCTACACCTACGATAAAGTAGGTAACAGGCTTACCTCAACAGAAGACACAGCCCTTTCAAGCTACACCCACAATAACTTAAACCAGCTCATCCAGGCCTCTGCAGGCGCGCCTAAATTGATCCAAATCCGAGGCACTGTAACAGAGGCAAGCCCTGTAAAGGTGAGGGTAAATGGTTTTCTTGCTTCAGTAGTAGGCAACCAGTTCACCCTGGATAACTATGGCCTTATCCATGGCTCAAACACCTTAACAGCCAAGGCAACCGACTCTTCAGGCAATGCCTCAACACACCAGATAACAGTGACCTACAACTCAACCAACCCTGCCACAAGCTATGCTTATGACTATAACGGCAATCTGACACAGAAGGTATTCGGTTTAACCACAGAGACCTTTACCTATGATTACGAAAACCGGCTTAAGACCTACACTGCTCCAGGCCAGAGCGCCAGTTACACTTACAACGGACAAGGTCAGAGGATCTCCAGAACAGTTAACGGCATAACAACCAACTATTACTATGACGGCCCTGAGCTTGTTAAAGAGACAACAGGCGCTAACTCCATCTACTACGTCCATTCAAACAGGATAGATGAGGTGGTTTGCGACTCAAGAGGATACAGCTACCATTCTGATGGATTAGGTTCTGTGTCTAACCTTACAGACTCAAACGGCCTAAATGCCAATACATACAACTACAAGGCATTTGGCTCTATAAGGAGCCAGTCAGGGACGGTCTCTAACGCGTGGAGGTATACGGGGAGACAATACGATGCAGAAAGCGGCCTCTATTTTTACCGTAACCGCTACTATGATGCGGGGGTAGGGAGGTTTATAACCCAAGACCCGTCGCTTACGCTCAATGCCAACAGCAGGCTGGTGCCATATTTGGTGATGAATCATCTCTCAAGCCCTGAGGAACTGCAAAAATATCTCTATTGCGTAAATAATCCTGTAAATTTGGTTGATCCGTGGGGGCTGGAACCAGGTGGGGGAGCATCAAAATGGGATAGATTTTGGGTTAACTTATATGAAGGCAATTGGTATATTGATGTAGGATATACAGGAGAAGCCCCTGGAAAATTGAAACCCGGCATTAATGTAGGAATTCAAATAGGACCTCAAGGTGCTAATTTTTACTATGGTGTAGGACTAGGAGCTGGCAGGGGTGGCTCAATAACATTTAATCCGTTTAGCCTTCCTGGAAGCGGAGTTGATGTTAGTATCACAGGACGTGGCGGTACCGGAACTCTGGGAGCACAAGTTTCTGGAACTCTAAGCAGTGAAGGTTTTTCGTGGAGTGGAGGAGGTGGGTGGGGAATCGGTGGAGGAATAGCAGTAACTGGAAATCAGACGATAGTTATTTATAGGAGACCCAATAGATAATGGATTATGAAAAATTGATAGGAGCAATCGCCAGCTTAAGCTTTGGTATTATTTTTTTGAAAAGTAAGAAAGAATTAACAAAACAATTAATTGAGGCGACAAAAAAAACATTTGGTATTTATTCAACAGCAAGAGAAAAAACAGCATCCCTATTTGTTTTTTTGTTAGGGATATTATTTATTGTAGTTTCTTTAATTTTAATTGTACAATTTTTGAAAGGACGTTTTTTGTAAGATAATGCGCCTTATTAAAGAATAAATATTAAGTTAAATTCTTTTCTCTTTGAATGAAATCTCTCTCTAAATCCATCTCCATATCACTGATCTTCTGTTTTATCTTTCAGGTTGTATGTTTTGCTAGTCCCGTCTTTTTCCCAGCGATCCCTGCCACAAGCTATGCTTATGACTATAACGGCAATCTGACACAGAAGGTATTCGGTTTAACCACAGAGACCTTTACCTATGACTACGAAAACCGGCTTAAGACCTACACTGCTCCAGGCCAGAGCGCCAGCTATACCTACAACGGTCAAAGTCAGAGGATCTCAAAGACAGTAAACGGTGTCACCACCAGTTACTACTATGATGGCCCTGAACTTGTTCTGGAAAGAACAGGCGCTAACTCCATCTACTACATCCATTCAAACAGGATAGATGAGTTAATTTGCGATTCAAGGGGCTACAGCTATCACTCTGACGGATTAGGTTCAATAGCTAACCTCACAGACAACGCAGGCTTAAACGCTAATAACTACAACTATAAAGCATTTGGCAGCATTCGCTCGCAGTCAGGGACGGTTGCTAACGCGTGGAGGTATACGGGGAGACAGTACGATGCAGAAAGCGGCCTCTATTTTTACCGCAACCGCTACTATGATGCGGGGGTAGGGAGATTTATAACAAGAGATCCGATAGGGTTTGCTGGGGGAATAAACCTGTATGGATATGTGGGTAATAATCCGGTGAATTGGGTGGATCCGTGGGGATTTGAGCCTGGGAGTAAGACTTGGTGGAAAGAATTCATTCCAGATTTTGATAGAGCACGACAAATAGCCAAAGAGGAATTAGAGAACCATTCTGGACATAATGACTTGGATGATGCTATGCGACATGCTGACTGGAGTGAACGCATGTATAAAGAAATAAATCCATTAACTTCGTGGTTGGCAGGAACCGGGCATGAGATTCAAGGTTATTTTGATAAATCACCAAGCATGAGTACTAGTCAGTATATGAAAGAATCTAGGATGGACATACATAATAATGCTGAAGGAAGAAATGCAGCTAAGGAAGGTCGACCTATAGATCCAAAGAATCTTGTTACAAGTCCAAATGATATTCAAAGTTGGCCCTATTAATATGAAAACTAGAGCATTGCTTTTATTAGTATTTTTGTTAGCCTTGTATGGTTGTATTAATTCGTCAGCAAACAAATCAGTAGTTAGTGTAATAAATAAATCTCCATACGGCATAATGGTGGGTTCATTAGATATCGGAGGACAGAAATTTGAAATATCCACCTTGGATTTAAATGGAATAATTCATTTTAACTATACACCTCGTTCAGATTGTCAGTACTTAATCAAAATTAAATTTTCATCAGGTAAGACATTAGAAAAAAGCATCGGTTACATTACTAGTGGATTAAACTATGACGATACCTTAATGATTACAGATTCTGATATTATTTTGGAAAAACGGAAGGTTTTTTGATTTGTAGGAAATAATGTGAACGTTTCTATTATTTTATGATAACGCAAGCCGCCTGACCCAGTTGATCAACAAGGACAGGAATACGTTGGATATCTCAAGGTTTATTTATACTTATGATAACCTATCCAGAAGGACAGGCGTTACTTTGCTTAACGGTTCAG
>Ga0209514_10005676_pt1 | contig 15768 bp, 16 predicted proteins | sample Subgrocontami58m_FD_187452 | JGI IMG/M metagenome (GOLD analysis project Ga0209514, IMG submission 187452) | Subsurface groundwater microbial communities from S. Glens Falls, New York, USA - GMW37 contaminated, 5.8 m (SPAdes) (version 3) | ecosystem: Environmental > Aquatic > Deep subsurface >...
TATCCACCCACACCCATTGGGTGTGCGCGCGGGCAATCACCGCGCCGTCGCGCGGGCGCGTGAGGCAATACTGCCGCACCGCGCAGGAGCGCCGCACTTCCGAAATCCACGTCGCCAGCGCCAGCTCGTCGTCCATCAACGCCGGCTCGCGATATTCGATGCGATGCCGCCGGGCCACAATGGCAAACCCCTCGGCGGCGCAGCGGGCCATCGGCCAGCCGTGGGCGGCGGCCACCTTGATCCCGCCATCCTCAATGTACGAAAGAAACACCGCGTTGTTCACGTGCCCTTCCGGCCCCACGTCTTGCCACGCCACCGGCCGGGGGATGATGAAAGCGCCGGGCGGCGGATCGGGCGCGGGGAAGCGTTCACGCGGCGGGGCCTCGGTCGGGACGCCTTCGGGGAAAAATGTGGCCATCAGTTCCGGGGGAATCCGGGTCGGCTTCCCGGTGACGCTTTCCACAAATACCCAATCGGTGTGCGCCCGCGCCGCCCTCTTGCCCGACCCGGCACTGATCAATTCGTAGGCGCGACGCGAGCGCACACGGCGAAAATCGGCCACCCACGTGTTCACCGTAACCGAGTCGCCGTAGCGCAGCGGGCGCAGATACTCGATATCCGTTTCGCGAATGAGCCAGCCCCGGCCCATGGCCGCGTAGCGATCCGGATCGTAACCGGCCGCCGCCGACGCGTCGAAGGCCGCCTCTTGCATGTAGCGCAGATAGTTGGCGTTGTTCATGTGGCCGTAGGCGTCGCACTCGTATTGGTGCACGCGGAAGGTGCGGGTGTGGATCAAAGGCATGAGAGTCCTCTTTGGGGAAATTGTTGCGATTGTACCGCTGATTAAAATTTGGCAGGAAAGCTAAATTGGGGTTTACACTTCGCCAATTGAACGGTATGATCGCCCCGTCGTCCGCCGCCGCAGTTTTATTCTCATTCTCCTGCGAGCCTCCTATGTCGTCCGAGCCAGAAAAAATCACCATCGTCGAAGGCCCCGCCCCAGCGTTTGAATCCACCGTTGAGCCGTGGCTGTATGCGTTGGCCGAAGGGCCGCACCTCAAACGCATCGTGCGCTGCCTGTTGCGCACGCTCAACGGCACGGCGCTGCTCGAGCGCTGCGCCAATGCCTGGGAAGAGGGTCGCGAAGTGTTTTTGGATTATCGTGACAACAGCGGTCTGCGCCAGCAAGCCCTCATCGTGGCCGCGCGCTCTGGCGAGTTGGACGAGGGCCAGGTGCTGCAATTGTGGGTGCGGCTGGACTCGGCGCTGGACGCCGAACTGGACGACGACGATTTGGATTTTGACGATGACGGCGACGCCGAGGACGAGGGTCCGTTCGAATAGCAGGATGCTTCTGGCAACCTCACCAACTTAAGACGTAATTGGAACGGCGCGACTTCCGCGCCGTTTGCTTTTGCGTTAGCCGCCATGCCCACCCTCACTCTGCTGCACACCAACGACCTGCACGGCCGGCTCGACCAAATGGCCCGGCTGGGCACGCTCGTTCAACGCCAGCGGGCGCTGGCCGCCGCCGAGGGCCGCGCCGTGCTGCTGCTCGATGCCGGCGACTCCACCGACGAAGCCGCGTGGGAATGCCGCGTGACCAAAGGCCGCGCCAACTTTGCCATGCTGGAGGCCATGGGCTGCGACGCGGCGGCGCTGGGCAACACAGAAACTCAGTGGGATGCCGCCGCGCTGGAAAAGCTGGCGGCCTCCGTTCACTTCCCGGTGCTGGCCGCCAACCTCTTCGCCGCTCATTCCAACCAGCCGCCTGCGCCCGGCGTGCGCTCGCACGCCATCTTTGAGTTTGATGGATTGACTCTTCCCGGGTTCGCGGGAATTCCGCTCGTTGGGGCAAAGCATTCGCCTATAGACACCCGTTTTCCCGAAGCCGAAAGGCGAATGCTTCGCCCTTACAAAGTAGCCGTGATCGGCGTGACGGTGAATGAGCCGGGACTTTACTACGATTGGGGATACCGTATCGAATCAGTAGAAACGGCCGCGCGGGCCCTGGTTCCCCGGCTGCGAGACGCTTCGCGTGGCGCGCAAGTTGTGATTGTGCTATCGCACGAAGGAGTTGAAGCCGATCAGCAGTTGGCCGCCGCCGTTATGGGAATTGACGCCATCATTGGCGGGCACTCGCACACGGCACTGCTCGAACCAATCCGCATCGGCGGAACGGTCATCGCGCAAGCGGGCGCGTTGGGCAGATATTTGGGCAGGCTTGATCTGACGATTGAGGACGGAAAGAAGATCACTTCCGCTTCGCAATTGATTCCCTGCAGCGAAACCGTGCCGCCCGACCCCACCCTGTCGGGGATGCTGGAGTTGGTGCGCTTTGAGGCCGAGGTGGTGAGGAAGAAGAGCGGTGCTTGAAGCGTGAAACGTGAATCCTAAGAAGATGCCACGCGCCACGCGTCACGGGCAACTTTTTTCTTCATCCAATACCGGCTAATCCCATCCACGCACTGTGTCACATCGTTGATTTTTGCGTAATCGTCCCGTGCGGCGGCATCCAGATTGGCGGCAGCGGCCCGTTCGAAATACCATGCCCCGTATCGTTCGATAATCTGCTCGCGGTTCAGACCTTCCTCGAGTCGTTGTCGCACAAATCCGGCGCACTCGTCCAGCAGCGGGGCAAAGCGGCGAAAGTGATCGGCCGGGTTGGCGACCCTGCCGAAGTGGGTGGGGTAAATGGCTTTGAGGTCGAGCGCGGAAAGCCGGTTCACGGTCGCGTGCCACCCTTCCAGATCAAATTCCGGAGGCGGCGCGTGCACGGCGAGCCAGTCGTGTTGTGCCAGCCGCACACCGGCGGCGTCTCCCGTGAAGGCAATGTCTCCAATCTGAAAACAATGGTGATGGCGGGCGTGGCCCGGCGAGTCAATCGCGCGGATCCTTGCGCCGCCGCTTTCAATCACATCCCCGTCGCCAGTTGCGTGAAGCCGCTCCGGCGGAACAGAAAGTATTTCTCCCCACAGCGTATCCAACGCGTCACCGTAAATGCGAGTGGCGCTGGCAATGAGCTTTGACGGGTCGAGCAGGTGCGGCGCGCCGACGGTGTGAACGTGCACGGTCGCGCCCTGCCGCGCCCACCATCCCGCCGCTCCGGCGTGGTCGAGGTGGATGTGAGTCACCAGCACGTCGCGCACATCGGCGGGTTGGATGCCAAGATCGCGCAAACCGCGCAACAAATTTGGGATCGTGGAGCCGGGGCCGGTCTCGATGAGGGCAACACTCGTCGGCCCGACGAGGGCATAGGAGGCAATGAGTTGAGGGGCGCCGAAAAACTGAAGGTCAATTGTGTGTAGCTGGAATCCGGGCATGAGCCATTTATAACACAAAGTTTGACAACGAGCAGCGCCTCGTGTAAAATTGTCGACAATCGACAACTCTAAAATTCCATATGAAAAAAGCTGTTTTCCATCGCAGCAACCGGGCTGCCCTCCACCGGGACGTTTACCATACGCTCAAGTCAGCCATCCTCAAGGGGCGGCTGCAATCCGGCGCCCGCCTGCGCGAGGCGGAAATCGCCGCGCAAATCGGCACCAGCCGCGCCCCCATCCGCGAGGCGCTGCGCCAGCTTGAGCACGAAGGGCTGGTGGTCAATTCGCCCTACAAAGGCACGTTCGTCGCCGTCTTCACCCCTCGCGACATTCGTGAGTTGTGTTCGGTGCGAAGCCTGTTGGAGGGTCGCGCAGTGGCGGAGGCTATGAAGCGGATCACGCCCGCCGACCTCGAGCGGCTTGCGAAGATCATGGATGAAATGATCGCCGTCGCGCGGAAGGACATGGAACTGTGGGAGTTCGTCGAAAAAGACCTCGCCTTCCACGAAGAAATCTGCCGCCTCTCCGGCAACGAGCGGCTTTTCAAAATCTGGTCCACCCTCGCTTCTCAAACACTGCTCTATTTGATGATGGTCACCGAGGCCTATCTCGACCGTGAAGCGGTGGCCCGCACCCACGTTCCGGCGTTCGAGGCCATCCGCGCCGGAGATACCGGGCGGGCGCAAGCGGCGCTGCAATATGCAATCGAGTCGGTGGGCGAGGACATGGCGCGGCGATTGGAGCAGACCCATGAACGGTGAACCGAGGCCGCCCCGTTCCCGCAGGGATGATCCTCACACGCTGGCGGCAGGTGTGCGGCGCGGAGACCTGCGCTCAATCGCGCGGCTGATCACGTTTGCCGAGCGGGATGAGGCTGCCGTGGCCGAAGCCATGCCGTTCCTTCAGCCGCACACGGGCCGCGCTCACATCGTCGGCATCACCGGCGCGCCCGGCTGCGGCAAAAGCACCTTGGTGGACCAGGTGATCGCCATCGCCCGCGCGGCGACTCTGCGCGTCGGCGTCGTAGCCGTGGACCCCTCCAGCCCGTTCACACGCGGAGCCATCCTGGCCGACCGCCTGCGAATGCAACGGCACAGCACCGACACGGGAACCTTCATCCGCAGCCTGGCCTCGCGCGACGAGTTGGGCGGACTCTCGGCGGCCACGTGGGACACGGTGCGCATCCTCGACGCCGCCGGGTACGACGTGATTCTCATCGAGACGGTGGGGGCTGGGCAGTTGGAGACGGACATAGTCGCCGGCGCGCACACGGTCGTCGTCGTGGCCGTGCCCGGGCTGGGCGATTCGATTCAGGCGATCAAAGCGGGGCTGATGGAGATTGCCGATATCTTCGTCGTCAACATGGCCGACCGCCCCGACGCGGCGCAGGTCGTCAACGATTTGCGCGACATGCTGCGATTGAATCCCGATCACCCCACGTGGGAAATTCCCATCCTGACCACGGTGGCCACGGTGGGGGCCGGGCTGCCGGAACTATGGGCGGCCATTGAACGGCACGGCACACATTTGCGCGAAAGCGGAACATTGGCCGGGCGGTCCAAGAATCAGGCGCGGGCCGAATTGCTGAAGAGTCTGGATCGTCAGTGGCATCGTCACGTGCAAGAACGTGTGGCGGCAAGCGGTAGTCTGGCGCGACTGGCGGAAGAGGTGGCGTCAAAGCGGTTGGATACACACTCTGCCGCAACGCTGTTGTGGGAGGAGCTTGGATGGAAACAAAGGTGACAAGTGCAACCGGAAAAGATGGACGTGACACAGACGCCGCCGTAGAGGCCATGGCGCAGGCGCACGACGAATGGAGGCGCGCGGTGCTTCAGGCCAGCCTCCAGCGATTCCCCCACCGCAAGCCGGGATTCAACACCCTCTCCGGTATCCCGATCAACGATCTGTACACGCCCGCCGACCTTGGCCATCAGGATTTCGCGCGCGACATCGGCTTCCCCGGCCAGTATCCGTACACGCGCGGCGTTCACGCCACCATGTATCGCGGCCGACTGTGGACGATCCGGCAGGTGGCCGGATTCGGCTCGGCGGAGGACACCAACCAGCGCTACAAGTATTTGCTCGCTCACGGGGAAACCGGCCTGTCCACCGATTTCGATCTGCCGACATTGCTCGGGCGCGACTCCGATCACCCGTTGGCTAGAGCCGAGGTCGGCAAGATCGGCGTGGCGATAGACACACTGCGCGACGCGCACATTTTGTGGGACGGCATCCCGCTGGGCGAAGTCAGCACGTCCATGACGATCACTTCCCCGGCTTTCGTGTTGACGGCAATGTACGAGGCCACCGCCGCTGCGCAGGGCGTCTCTGCCGACCGCGTGACCGGCACGGCGCAAGCCGACATTCTCAAAGAATATACGGCGCAGAACGAATACATCTTTCCACCCGAACCGTCGGTGCGGCTGGTGGTGGATTTGATGGAGTATTGCGCGCGCCGCCTCCCGCGCTTCAACCCGGTCAGTGTCAGCGGCTATCACATCCGCGAGGCCGGGGCCACCGCCGCGCAGGAGTTGGCTTTCACACTGGCGGACGGCTACACCTATGCGAAAGCCGCCGTGGATCGCGGGCTGGATGTGGACGCCCTGCCGCCTCGTATTTCTTTCTTTTTCGACGTTCATATTGATTTCTTTGAAGAGATCGCCAAACTGCGGGCGGCGCGGCGCATTTGGGCGCGGATGATGCGAGAGAAACTCGGCGCGCGTGACCCGCGCTCGTGGATGCTGCGCATGCACTGCCAGACGGCCGGTGTGTCGTTGACCGCACAGCAGGTGGAGAACAACATCGTGCGCACCACGGTGGAAGCGCTGGCGGCCGTGCTGGGCGGCACGCAATCACTGCACACGAACTCGATGGACGAAGCTTTTCAGATTCCATCCGAGAAGGCGATCAAGATCGCCGTCCGCACTCAGCAAATACTCGCGCACGAAACCGGCGCCGCCGACGTGGTGGATCCGTTGGCCGGGTCGTACTACGTCGAGTCCCTCACGGATCGCCTCGAAGAGGAGGCCATGTCGCTGATGAATGAGATCGAGCGCCGGGGCGGCATGGTGGCCTGCATCGAGGCCGGGTTCATCCAGAAACAAATCGCCAACAGCGCCGCCGATTTCCAGCGCGCGGTTGAAGCCGGGGAGCAGATCATCGTCGGCATGAACGCCTACGCCGAAGAGGAGCGCGGCGAGTTGAGCGACGACCTGTTCTTTCAGGTTGACCCCGCCACCACCGAGCGGCAGGTCGCCCGCCTGCGGCAAGTGCGCGCCGAACGGAGCGGCGCGGATGTAAGCCGCGCGCTGTCGGAGTTGAAGCAGGCGGCGAAGGATGGCCGCAACATCATGCCCTCCGTGCGCGACGCCGTGACCGCCTACGCCACCATCGGCGAGATATGCGACATTATGCGCGAGGTGTTTGGCGAATACAAGGCGCTGCCTGTTTTCTGAGGAGAGAGCGAATGTCTGATCCGATTATCCGCGTCGTCGTAGCAAAACCGGGCATGGACGGCCACGACCGGGGAGCCAAGATCATCGCCCGCGCCTTCAGAGACGCCGGGATGGAAGTAATTTACACCGGCATCTTTCAGACGCCCGAGCAGATTGTGAGCGCGGTTGTTCAAGAGGATGCCGACGTGCTGGGACTCAGCATCCTCTCCGGCGCGCACGTTCATTACGCGCAAGAAATCTCGCGTCTATTGCGAGAACAGGGAGCCGACGACGTGCTTTTTGTGATGGGCGGCACCATATCGAAGGCTGACCGCCCCCGCCTCAACGAACTGGGAGTGGCCGCCGTGTTCGGCCCGGGCGCGCGCACCGGCGACGTGGTGAAGTTCGTCCGCGATTGGGCGGCGGAACACCGTGCCGGGTAAAGACTCATGTGGCTTATCGGCGACATCGCGCGGCGCAACGCACAGGTCTTCGCCGCCAAATTGGGCGTGGTTGAAGGCGACACGCGGCTAACGCACAGGCAAGTCAACGAGCGAGCCAACAGCCTGGCGCACGGCCTCCGCCAGTTGGGAATCAAGAAGGGAGAACGAGTCGCGCTGTTGAGCCGCAACGATTATCGCTTCGTCGAGATGTACTTCGGGCTTCCGAAGATCGGCGCGATCTTCGTCCCCCTCAACTTCTGGTCGTCGGACGAAGACCTGGTCTATGTCCTGAACCAGTGTCAGGCGGCAGCCTTGGTGCTGTCCGCCGAATTCTGGGAAACGGTCGAGCGCCTCCGCCCTCAACTGACGGCGGCGCGGCATTTCATCCTGATGGAGGATTCACCTTCACCGGGCATGATCCCGTATGAATCGCTCGCCGCCCATTACCCCGTTCACGAGCCGGAAGCCGATCTCCATTCGGACGACGACATCCTCATCTTGTACACCAGCGGCAGCACAGGCCGCCCTAAAGGAGCGGTGTACACGCATCGCGGGCTGCTGCACACGGCGATGATCATGTCCATCGAATTGGGCCTGCGCGATACGGAAATCACTCTGCACTTTCTCCCTCTCTTCTCTTCCAATCTCGAACAACTGCTGCCGTTGAGCCTGATGGGTGCGACTCACGTTATTCTGCGTAAGTTTGACCCGGCGCTGGTGTGGAAAACGGTGGCGCGCGAAAAGGCCACACACTTCGACGCCGTGCCGACGACGATGCGTTTGCTCCTGCAATACCCCGGCCTCGAACACGTTGACACCGGCTCACTGCGTCTCGTGTCATATGCCTCGGAGCCGATGCCGGCGGCGACGATCACCGCCTGGCTGGAGACGTTCCCGCGCGCGGAGGCGGTTCAGTTTTACGGGATGATCGAGTTTCTGTGCATCGCCGGGCAGAAGCCGTGGGAACAGCTTTCGCGCATCGGGACAGTGGGCAGGCCGATGCCTGGCACACTTGTCCGCGTCGTGGACGAAGAGGGGCAGGATGTTCCGTCGGGGGAGGCGGGCGAGGTGATCGCGCGGAGCGATTGCGGCATGCGTGGATATTGGGAGTCCCCCGAACTCACCGCGCAGGCGATGGGCAATGGCTGGATGCTCACCGGCGATCTGGGGCGGTTGGATGCGGACGGCTACCTCACGCTGGTGGGGCGCAAGAAAGAGATCATCATCAGCGGCGGGATGAAAGTGGTGCCGACCGAAACGGAGGCGGCGCTGTACCGGCATCCCGCCGTGTCGGAGGTGGCGGTGATTGGCCGGCCGGATGCGACGTGGGGCGAGGCGGTGCATGCGGTGGTGGCGCTGAAGCCGGGCGCGTCCGTCACCGCCGAGGAACTGATCCAATTCTGCGGCGAGCATCTCGCCGGCTACAAGAAGCCGCGCTCAATCGAATTTCTTCCCTCGCTGCCCAAAACCGGCATCGGCAAAATCGCCCGCCGCGCGCTGAGGGATCGGTTTCTGGCAGAGGCCAAAACTGTCGACGGCGAAGATTTTTGAACCGCGAAGGCGCAAAGAGCGCAAAGGAAAATTAAGAATTGAGGTTACGCAGTGCCACACGCGAAGTGTTCGACTGCGCGGCGGGCAGCACGCTTCGCGTGAACGGAGCGAAGTGCAGTTGAAGAAGCCGCCCGCCGCTCAGGGTGCTTGCGTAAGGTGAGATAAAAACTTCGCGCCCTTTGCGTCTTTGCGGTGAGATTTTGATTGCGGCTGGAGGCCGCGCTATGCAATCACTGATTCGAGTTCGCATGTCGGCTCACGACGCGCACTATGGCGGCAATCTGGTGGACGGGGCGCGCGTGCTTCAGCTTTTCGGCGACGTGTGCACCGAAATTTGCATCCGCAACGACGGAGACGAGGGGCTGTTCCGGGCGTACCGCGATATCGAATTCCTGGTTCCGGTACACGGCGGGGACTACCTCGAAGTCCGCGGCGAACTGACACGCGTTGGCCGAACCTCGCGCGACATACAACTGACCGCGCACAAAGTCATCGCCGCGGAATACGAGCAGGGCGACTCCTGCGCCCGCGTTCTCGACGAGCCGATGCTGGTGTGCAAAGCGACGGGGATATGCGTGGTGACGCTGGACAAGCAGAAGCGCTCAGGCTAGTTTAGTTTTTGCAGCTGCGGCTGGAAGCCAAGCTGATCGAGTAGTTCGTTCAACTCGTCGGCGGTGAGCTTGCGGCCTTTGCCGGAGACGGCGATGAGCGCAGCTTCGATCAGGTTGGTGCCGAACGAGCGGCCATCCATCACCGGGGTGGTGGTCACCAGATATTTCACTCCGACGGCGCGGAACTTCTCGACGTCTTCGGGCGTGGTGGTGTTGGTGCAAATGGTTTTGCCGTCCAGCCGCGCAGGCATGAAGCGTTTGATGTAGTGGCAATCGCCGGCGATGACGGTGGCCCACTCATACCATTGCCCGAACTTCGGCGTGTTCTTCTCCTGCTTTTCTCCGGTGGGGTACAGCCACTCAAAGGGCACGCGGCTCACAATGGGCACGAGGATGGCGGCCAGCGTTTTGAGCGCCGATTCGGTGCGCACGGGGATGGGTACGTCGAGGGCGAACATGAGGTCGCCGAAGACGCACTCGTAGCCCGCGTCCAAAAACGACTTGGTCATGCCCCAGCGGTCCACGCCTGCCGTGAACAGCACGCGCTTGGGGCCGCCGAGATCGGCGCCGATGTTCTTGTCGATGAACGCGGCCACGCGCCGCTCAAGGGTGGTCTTCACGCCCACGCCATCCACCACGGGGGTCTTTTGCACGAAGCGCACCATCGGCGACACCGAGTGCAACGGATACCATTTGGTGTCCACCATCACGCCGAGATCGGCGCCCCCCACGCCAAAGGCATCCACTTTGCCGTCCAACTCCTTGTACATCTGGGCGGCCTTTTCCATATCGCCATCGGTGCCAATGCGCTCGATGCGGATGGGCTGGCCGAGCAGGGTGGTTTCGATGGTCTTGTTGCGTTTGGACGATCCGAGGCTGATGCTGACAGCGCGTTTCATGGGGTGGTCCTTTCTCCCAGATAGATTACAGAGGCATAGAGGTGGAAGCCGCACGCTTCGGCAGCGCGGCGCGCGGCTCGCCGGTACAAGGGGATACTGCACATCGGGATGCCGTCCGCCCGGTTGAGTTCGCTTTCAAATTCCGGCACGGCCTCGCCGCAGGTTATCCAGTAGATGCCGCTGCAACGGCCGCTCGGGGCTTCGGCGACCAGCACGGCTTCGGGGCCGCGCAGGGGCAGGGCAAAGTCGGCCGTGGCCGCCCTGAGCCGGCTCGGCTCAAAAGCCTGCGCCGGGTTGCGTGTGCCCACCGATTGCCGCAGCGCTGCGGCGATGGGCGGGGCGGCCGCGATAATGCAGGTTTTGTCGAGCAGGCACACCACGGCGCCGGTGCGCGCGGGGTCGGAGATGAAGTGGTTGGTTTTGGAATGGAGGTCGCCCGGTCGGCAACGCAAGAACGCGGCCCAGTGCGCGTCGAGTCGGACAAGAAAGTCGGGCGACATCGTGGGCCAACTTTACTACGCTTCCGGCGATTGTCAATCAGCGGTTGCCGCCGCGGCAGGCGAAATAGGCCGCTGACTGTAATGCCAAAGCTGGGGCCACCGCCGCGCCACCCATAGGGTAACCGCTATGCAGGCCACGCCGCCGGATATGACGGAGAAGGGCGCGCCCAGCCAGGCGGCCACCAGCCCGGCTTCCATTTCGCCCAGTTGCGGCCCACCCATAAAGAACATCATGTTCACCGACACCATGCGCCCGCGCAGGTTGTCGGGCGTGTTGAGCTGGCGCATGGTGCTACGGATGACCGTGCTGACGGTGTCGGCGGCGCCGGTGAGGGCCAGCGCCAAAAACGCCGCGACAAAGACGGTCGAGAATCCAAAAAGCACGGTAGCCAACCCATAGATGAGCACGGCAATGATAAGCACCGGGCCTTGCCTGTTGATGGTGCGCACAAAGGTGAGGATGAAGGCGGCAACCACCGCGCCCACTGCCGCGGCGGCATACAGCCAGCCGTAGCCGGCCGGGCCTACGTGCAAAATGTCTTTGGCGTAAATGGGCAGAAGGGCGTTGGCCGACGAGAAGAAGGTGGCAATGAAGTCCAGCAGCATAGTGGACAGGATGATGGGTGTGTGCCGCACAAAGCGCAGGCCCTCCAGCGCCGCGCCAATGCTCACCGCCGGGCGATCTGCCTTGGCGATGGTGGGCCGCGCGCGCATGGCCAGCAAGGCGACGATGACGGCAAGGAACGAGGCAGCGTTGAACCAGTAGGCCCACTGCACGCCTGCCTGTGCGATGACGGTGCCGGCCATGGCCGGGCCGACGACGGATGCGGCCTGCATCATGGTGGAGTTGACGCTAAAGGCGTTGGACAGGTCTTCGCGAGGAACGAGGTTGGGGATGAGCGACTGCCGCGCCGGGAGGTCAAACGCGCCAAAGGCGGAGGAGAGGGCGGCAAGCAGATAGATGGGCCACACGGCTTTGACGCCGCTCACGGCCAGCAGGCCCAGCAGAGCGGCGCATACGGCCATGCCCGTTTGGGTGAACATCATCAGCTTGCGGCGATCAAACCGATCGGCGGCGAGGCCGCTGACGAGCGACAGGCCCACGACGGGCACAATGCGCACCAGCCCGACCAGGCCCAACGCTATCGGCTGGTGGGTGACGTCGTACACGTGCCACAGGATGGCGGCGGTTTGCATCATGGTGCCCGAGGCCGAGATCAACTGGCCCAGCCAGAGGAGACGGAAGTCGCGGTGACGCAGGGCGGGAGGGAGAGTCATGTGCCTAGCTTCCCCAATCGCGGAGGTAAAGGAAGTCGTACCCGACGGTGCGATTGCTGAGCTTGGCGATGAGGGGCGGCATGCGCTTGAACTGGTTGCGGCGGATGGTGGCGATGACGCGATCGACGAAGGCGGGGGCCAAGCCGGCGGCCACGACCTCGTCGCGGCTGTAGCGCTGGTCTACCAGCAAATACAGCAGTTGATCCACTTCGGCGTAGGTGTAACCCAGCTCGCCTTCATCCGTTTGGCCGATCCAGAGATCGGCGGTGGGGGGTTTGTCGATGACGGGCTGCGGCACGCCGATGGCGGCGGCCAATTGCCGCACCTGCGTTTTGTATAGGTCGCCCAGCGGGTTGAGGGCCGAGGCGGCGTCGCCAAAGATGGTGCTGTAGCCCAGCAGGATTTCGGTTTTGTTGCCGGTGCCGACCACCAACCCGCCCCACGCAGCCGATTGATCGTAAAGCACGATCATGCGGGCGCGGGCCATGGCGTTGCCCCGCCGTTTGGTGTCGGCCTCGGGCACGTGCTCGAATAGCGGGTCCACCATTGAGGTGATCTCGATGACCTTATCCGGCACGTGATACTGGTCGATGACGAGTTGCGCGTCGGCCATGCTCTGCGGCGACGAGGTTTTGTAGGGCATGCGAACGGCCAGCACGTTTTGCGGGCCGAGGGCTTCGGCGGCCAGCGCGCAGCTCAGCGCCGAGTCGATGCCGCCCGAGAGGCCGATGACTGCCCGCGACAGGCCGGTGCGGGTCACTTCCTCGCGGAGGAACGAGACGAGGATTTTGCGGGCGAGGGTGGTGTTGATGCGAAGGCAATCTGTAAGGTTGTTCATTTTTCTAACCGCAAAGACGCAAAGGGCGCAAAGGATTTTAAGAAACTTCGCGTTCGCCTGCCCCCTGCAAGGGGGTCGCGCCTTCGCGGTGAATCAATCCCCATTGACTATGCGAGTTAATTCTCGCAGGACAAGCGCGGTGCGCTCGTCGCGCAAAATGGGCAGGCGGGCGCGGGTGCGGTGCAGTTGGTTGAGGTCCAGCGCCGCCAGGGTGAGGGCCTCGTCGAAGTACGGGCCGTGGGCCACCGGCTCGCCGTCGGGGTCGAACACGATGGAGCCGCCCCAGAAGTTCAGCCCGTCTTCAAATCCGGCGCGATTGGTGTGGGCAACAAAGTTGGTGAACAGGCTGGCGTAAGCCCGGGTGACGTGCTCCACCCAGCGGGCCGAACCAAGCTGCTCGCCGTCGTCGAGGCCGCGCCCCGGGCTGGCCGATTGCATGAGCAAAATGTCCGCGCCGTCGAGCCACAGCAAATAAGGCGGGCTGGCGTGCCAGAAGTCTTCGCAAATGAGCATACCCACGCGGCCCCACGGCGTGTCGAAGGCGCGGATGGAATCGCCCCAGGCAAAGAAGCGGCCCTCGTCGAACATGCCGTAGGTGGGCAGATATACTTTGTGGTGCACGTGCAGCACTTGCCCCCTGGAGAGGTAGGCGGCGGCGATGTAAAAGCGGTGGCGCGAGTCTTCGTCCACAAAGCCCACCATCACGTCGAGTTTCCGGCTGGCCTCGAGCAATTTGGCAAACACCGGGTCGTCGGCAGTGGGGCGGTGGGCCACGGTGGGGGCGAGGTCTTGCAGCACGTAGCCGGTGAGCGACAGTTCGGGGAAGCACAGCAGTTGCGCCCCCTGCGCCGCGGCCTGATCAATGCAGGCCAGGTGCTTGTCGAGGTTGGCTTGCACGTCGCCGAGTTTGGTTTTGATTTGCGCGAGGCCGAGGGTTAGGGTTGTCATAGAGTTTGTTCACCGCGAAGACGCCAAGATCGCAAAGTTTTCTTTTTTACGAAGTCTTCGCGTCCTTCGCGTCTTCGCGGTTCGTCTCTTTTTCTTTGCCCGGTTCGATTGCCCACAGGGCCACCAGCGCCACCACGCCCAGCAGGGCCATCACCGCGTCGGTCACGGTGTCCAGCCGCAGGCCCAGCATCGGCGGCACGTCGTCGCCGCGCACTAAGCTCACTGCCAGCGACACCACGGCAATGAACGCCGCCGCCGCGGCAAAGCGAAACCCGCGCGGCCATTTGCGATCCCTCTGCGAAAACAAATACCCGAACGCAATTGCGCTCAGGCCCAGCCCGATGATCTGCGTGGGCCAGCGCGGCAGCACCACGCCATACAGGTCGGGCCAGTTCACGGCAAACGGCAGTGTGCCCGGCGGCACGGCGGCCCCGGCGGCGCACCCGGCAGCGGCGCACCCGCCCCAAGCCAGCGCGGCCAGCGCCAGCGCGGGCAGGGCCAATTCGTCCAGCATCAGCAGGGCGGGTTCGCGTTTGGGAATGGCATACGCCAGCAACCCGGCTGCGCCGCCGAGCAATGCGCCCGGCCAGGCGTAGCCGCCATCCCACAACCGCAAAATCTCGGCCACGTGGGTCTGAAAATACACCCAGTTGCCCAGCGCAAACGCCAGCCGCCCGCCGATGAACGCGCCCGCCGCGGCGCACAGCCCGGCATCCAGCCAGCGGCCCGGCTCGCGCCCGTGCGCCGGAGCGCGCCGCCAAAGCCAGATTAGCGCGGCGATCATGCCGGCATCAATGAGAAGGGTGTACGTGTGAATGGTGAGCGGCCCAATCGCCAGCGTAGGGAGCATGGCGGTAATCATACTATAATCATCGCGGGTTATGAACAAAGTCCATCGCCATCTGCTTGTCCTCCTGCCTGCGCTGCTTGCCGCGTGCGTCCCCGGCCCGGCGCCGGCCACCAGCGGAGCGCCCACGCCGCCCGTCACGGCTGCTGCGAGTCAACCGGCCACGCCGCTCCCTGGCGGAACGGTGAGGCCCACCGACACCGCGCTCATCGAACTGGCCCCGCCCACGGCCACCTTTGGCTCGGCGGCGTCACCGGAGGGGCAGGGCACGGCTGCGGCCAGCCCCACCGGCACGCCCAGCAGCACCCCGCTTCCCGGCGGGCCGATGGTGTTTGGCAAAGTGCAATTCATCTCCGCCGTGCGCGATCCTACCCGCGCTCCCAATGGCTCCATTGACACCCTGACGGTGGAGTTTTCCGGCAGCCGCCCACCCTACGAAGTGCGGCACGATGGCGTGGTGGTCTTGGCCGCCTCCAACGGCGACGGCACGTTTGAACGGGATGGACTGATATTTACTTTCATCCACTTCAACATCAACAGAACGTGCGGCGGCAACATCGTCGGAACCGTGAGCGTCACCGGCGGCGACAACCAAACCGTGACCCACGACTACTACATTGCCGACGCGCCCTGCACGTAAAGCAAACCTGCCCCATGCGAATTGACCGTCGACTCACCAGCGGCCCCCCACCCGTGCGCCCGCGCCGCCCCCCCGTCCGTTTGCCACTCGGCGGCCTTGGCCTGTGGCTTGCCGTCTCGGGCGCAAGCCTCGCCGCCGCCCTGTTGGTGCTGACGCTGCACGTTGTGTTGTTTGCCACCGGCCGCGCCGGCCTGCCTCGCGGGTTGGTGGTGGCCGGCGTGCCCGTGGGCGGCCTCAGCCGCGCCGAGGCCGAGCGCCGGTTGGATCGCGTCTATGGCTCGCCGGTGACTCTCGACTACGGCGGCAGCTTCATCCAGCTCGACCCGGCCCAGCTCAATTTTCATTTGGATAAAGACGGCATGATGGCGGCGGTGACGGCCTCGCCGTCCACCGGATCGGCGCTAGCCGCCTTTTGGGATTATCTGTGGGGGCGCGTGCCACTGCCCCCGGCTCCGG
>Ga0209514_10005677_pt1 | contig 15766 bp, 9 predicted proteins | sample Subgrocontami58m_FD_187452 | JGI IMG/M metagenome (GOLD analysis project Ga0209514, IMG submission 187452) | Subsurface groundwater microbial communities from S. Glens Falls, New York, USA - GMW37 contaminated, 5.8 m (SPAdes) (version 3) | ecosystem: Environmental > Aquatic > Deep subsurface >...
AATTGAGTTTCCTTGCTTGTCTGTTGGATAGGTTACAATTTTGTCAAGGTATTTGATTGTCATTGTTGGAGATGTTGGCGAGATGACGATGTTATCAGAGCCTATATGATAACTGCATTTTATTGTCTCCTCTGCTGGTTTTTGAACCCCCATTTCACAAAGCGAGCCTGGTTTTTTTACATACTCCTTTATCCGGATACCATTAGATGGACATGTTGAAGGTGAGATGATATATACCCAATCATTTATTGTGCATAGAGATGGTGGATTCTGTACGGAAAATAATGTTCTTCTTCCTGTATAAGTTTTTCCACCAAAAACTATTGTTCCAGATTCCAGAACATTGCCTGTAACAACCGCGTTTATAACCTGCATGTATGTTATATTGGATCTTGTTATTGTGGATCCTGTAATTGTAGAGTCTACAACATTAGAGGCTGTGATGGTTGATGTTGTTACACTTGATGGATCTACAAAAGAATCTGATATTTTTGAATTTGAAATATTTGAATTTATTATATTGGAGTTTGAAACACTCGAAGACTGCATAGAGGAGCTTTTGGATGTTGACAAAATAACAGAGGAGTCTGCTGAAACTTTGGAATCCACAGAAATTATCGAGCCTTCTGTCTCTGGCAGCTGGTTTATTTTCAATGCAACAGGATTAGAATTAACAGAAGTGCCATCAGAGTCTGTTGCAGTGAAAACAGTTGTTCTTTGCCCATAGAAATCTTTGTTTGGTTTGAGCGCTGCGATGCCGCCAACAACATCAATTTTTATATTTTGCACCGGAGGAATTGAAAATGTTTTTATCCCTTCTACATCTGAAAAATATTGGTTTAGATTAATAATGTCTGTTGTATCTTCATCCCAATTTTGGTCTGGAATATTTGAAATCAATTTAGGTAAATCATTCACTGGTGTAATATTTACTAATATCTCATCTGATAAAGAAAGAAAACCATCAGAAGCTGTAAATGTTACAGTGGCTTGGCCATTGAAATCTTGCGATAGCCTGATTGTAACCTGGGCCCCATTTATAGATGCAAAAACCTCTGGTCTAGAGGATACAGTAGTGTAAGTTAGTTGCGAATCTATATCTGAAAAATAATTGTTAAGATTTATAGAGGAATCGAAGACATCCTCCTGGAATGTTTTGTCAGGGATGTTTTGCTTCGGTGTTGGCGGATCATTTACTGGAGAAACTGTTAAATTTACAGAATTACTTTCTGTGGAGGCTCCATCTGAATCACTCGCAGTGAAAACAACAGACCTTTGCCCATAAAAATCTTTATCTGGAGTTAATGTAGCAATACCGTCTGTTATTTGGATCTGAATATTTTGAACAGGTGAAGCAGAAAAGGAAAGGCCTCCATCATCTGAAAAGAAAGTGTTTAGGTCAATTGTCTTAATTCCATCTTCGTTCCAATTTTGGTTTGGAATGTTTTGTTTCAAAACAGGGGGCAAATTACATGAAAGTGTTTCATCTGCTGGTTTTTGACCTTCGCAGTTTGCTCCAGAATTTTTAGAATATGTTTTTGTCTGAAAACTTCTTGTACAATCAGAGAGAGATGGTGTCCAGTCGTTTGGAATGCATGGCCTGATATATGTACAGCTAACTTCTTTTGTTTTAGTCTGCTGGCCAGAACAACTCTCTATTTTTGTATAAGTTTCTATTTTCTTTCCGTTTGACTGACAAATGCCTGAACTAGAAAGAAGATAATCAGAGTCTTTACATAATTGTGTCCAAACCTTTCTCTTGCATTCAAGTTCTGTTTTGAATGTCTGTGTGCTATCTGCTCCACAGCCGCTGCCGCATGTATTAAGTTTGCAATCGTTTGTCAATTCATATAAAGGTGTGCAAACCTCTGGACAAACTTGATTTTGTTGTGGTGTGTAGATACACACCTGTCTCGCAAGAGGCTGATCACCATCACAGTTGGTGTTTGTTTTTTTGTATAAACCATTTTGCCAGCCACCCTGACACTCAGACCATTTTTCAAAAACAAAATCATTATCGCTGCATTTTGTTTGTGTTACTGGAGATTGAGTGGGTGTGAGTTGGATTTGTGCAGAAGGAAGTTGTGTGGGTGTTGGAACCGGGGCTTGTGCTGATGGAATTGGAGAGGGAGAAGGTGTTGGATTTTGTGACTGTGTTGGTTGGTTTGTAACAGGGGTTGGTGCTGGCTGAGGTGTACATGACTTTTCTGTTTCAACTGAAGGCGATCCAGTGCAGCTTTTGGATTTTGACCATGTTCGAGTTTGTTTTCCCTGAGAACATTGAGACCATTCACCATAGGTAAAATCAGAAGGATTGCAGGTAGGAAGGCATCCGCGCTGTTTCTCTATGTTTGTTTCGCCTGCACACTTTCTGTTGCTAACCTTTGTTAGTGTTCTTGTCTGCAAGCCATCTTTAGAGCAGGCAGTCCAGTCAGATATTATAAAATCTTTTTCTTCACATGGTGGTGTGTATGTTCTTGTTTCGTCAGTTGGTTTGCCTGAAATGCCTGAACAAGCCCCTCTGTTTACATATGTTCTTGTTTGTGTGCATTCACTATTACAGCTAGCAGGTGTCCAGTCGGTTGGCTGCCAGCTATAATAACATGTCTGCTTAGCCACGCATGCTTTGGTTTCTGGCGGCTTGAATTGTGTATTGCAGCTGTTCAGGTCAACGCATTTTCTTGATGTCTGAAAGTTTGAACAGTCAGACCACCCAGAACATTCCCATTTAGGGCTGCATTGCGCTGAGGCTGTCACCTGGAAAAAAACAACAGCTGACAAAAACACCAGTAAAATTAACACCAAATTTATTTTCATCTTATCTGCCCTCGAACTCGCTCATGTCAGTATCTTGAAGCAGTCCGTAAAGTGCGCGCAGAGCTTCTAGTTCATCTTGTTGTGGTTTGGTAATTGTTGGCGATATTGGACCGTCTAAAAGCAAGTAAGAGGGATGACCCTCTGTTGGTTTAAGGCCAATGGAAAGCCCTAACCCTCTCAATATATTTGTCTTTAAAAGGTCGTCAGGAAGGCTGCTGCTTACTTCTATCTCCCCTATCTGTGTTATATTTGCTGGCGGCAATACAGACAAGTCCCCACCGCCCGATGTTGATAATGGATAATTTAAAAAGATTCCGGGAGGATATTGTGTTAGTGTAGTGTCATCCCAACCAACAGGCGCTTGCTTCTCGTCAAACAAGTTTAGCCCACTTTCCTTTTCCCAGACATTTATTGACTGCCTGGCAAAATCAACAAGGTCATTGACACCATTTTTATCAATATCCCTACCAGGCGCAGCTTGTTCTGCACTTGTTGAATTGCTGTTGTTGTTTAGGAAAATAGGCACAGGCAAAGAGGCCCACCTCTGTGTTTTTGGGCTTGTCTGTGTTCCTGATGTGTGCCTGAAAAATACCAAAAAATCAGGGATCCCTGTCCTGTCCAAATATTTTGTTGAACTGCTCGCAACCCTCGCTATTTTCAAGTTCTGTATGTTTTCCATGGCATCTTGAGAAATTCTGATAATATGTTTTCTATCATACACTTTTGTAAAACCATCACTGGTTTCAACAACATAATCGCCTGTTAGAAGGTTGCCAAACTTATAGCTGCCACTTGAATCTGTCGTAATCGCGCCTATGCCTTTTATTAAAACAGAAACATTTTGCAGAGGCTTGCCATCTAAATCAACTATCTTTCCAGACAATGTATATCTAGGCTCAATAACCTTTAGGTCAAATTGCTGGCTCACCTTCCTGCCTGTTGTATCCTCTACTTCTACATCTATACTATATGTCCCTAAAGCAGGGTTGTCCCACTCAATTAGACCAGTAGCAGAGTTTATGCGTAAGCCATTGTTGACAGCTGTTTTGATGCCTAATGCATATTTTAGGGTTGAAGTCTGTCCTGTGTCGGGATCGTTGGCATCTACCTTGTATGCGTATTTCCTGCCTTCTGTGGCTTGTGCGATCGGGTTAGAACCTATTATAGGATTGTCTGAAAAATCATCTATAACATCAACAACAAAAGATTCATTATCTGACCCTCCCCTTCCATCAGAAGCCCCGATCCACACTGTTTGTCTGCCTGTCTGATAATCCCCAGGGGTCCATTCAAATTTATTACCGCTAAATCTGGCATTATAGGGGCTATTTGCTCTTAAAGTTATTGGATCCCCGTCAGGGTCTGATGCAGAAATATTTGTTGTAAAATATGTGTTCTCATTTGCTGTGTAATTTTGAATAGGGTCTATTGTGGGTGGCCTGTTTGGAGATCTGTCCTTATTGCCGCAGCCAAAAGGTATAGACAAAGCTGAGAACAAAAACAGCCTTGTTGCCAAGCTTGACATCACACCTAATCTCATAGTTTCCCTCTCTTGTAAAAATAGACAAAAACTCCCACAGAAAAAATCATAATTGGTATAGTAATAATGTCATTCTTAAACCCCGTAAGTTTTAGTATACCAAAAACTAGAAGAAGTATAGCTGCCAAAAGAATAATACTAGTGTCTATCAAGCTTCTTTTTTGCCTCATCCAATCCCCATATCTACCACTATTCCCTAGTTGAGCTTTGACAGTAGGTAATAAATAGGCATGGTTTACTTCTCTAAGAAATCTAAACTAAAAGGTTTAAAGCCTCATGTCATCAGCTTAAGTTCAAACTATCTACCACTAATTCTTTTTAATGTGTTCACAGCGTTCAGTACTCCCTGTATAGCTGCCCTTGTCTGCGGACTCTTTGCTGCTTGATAAAGTCTGTTTACTTGTGTGCTTATAGAATCTATATTACTCTTCATGCTTGCAATCCATCTGGTGCTTTTTCCAACTATATTATGTTTCAATTGCTGAGCTATCCCTGATGCACTTTGTTTGAGAGACTCTGCCTGTTGTACCAAATACCAATCAGACGGTGTTTTCTGCGCCTGTGCTTGTTGTGGTAATACTGCTCCTATTGATAGAACAAATACCAATGCGACAAATACCGTCATTATTTTTCTCATAATATCACCCCCCTTTATTAGAACTTACCTTTTTTGTAGTGGTAATCGAAAATGCCAGTTTTTGCACTCACGCTCTGTTTTGAATGTCTGTATGTTGTCTGCTCCGCATCCGCTGCCACATTTATTAAGCTTGCAATCATTTGCTAATTCATATAAAGGTGTGCAGACTTTCGGACACATCTGGGGTGTCTTTGTTGGCGCTGGAGATGGTTTTTTACATTCGCCTTTATACAGAACAGACACGCCAGCTCTTGAAGCATAGCAGTCATTGGAGTATGTTTTTTTGTCTGATCCACAGACTGGATCGTAAACAGCTAAACAGTACGCGGGTGTTGGTTTCGGGTCTTTCCTTTTCCAGGACTGGTCCAATTTCTGGGCTTCCACAGAAACAGAGACTATTAGTGCGACTAAAAAAACAGCCAAAATTAAAATAGCAGACGTTTTTATTCCAATCCCCATATAGATGCCTGTATCTAACAAATCTAATTGAAACTTAACACCATGTCATAAATAGCCATTGTTTATTTTTCCAAAAAACTCAACCAAAAGGTTTATAAGCCTAAACAAAAAGGTTTAGTATGTTGCTTCCGAAGCTCGACAAAAGAGAAGGCAGTATAAAGGAACTGGTTATTGACTCTTTGGGTTCTCAGTGGCCTCAAACAGCTAAAGGCTTATACAATATAGTCAAAACAAAAGGAATATTAGTAACTTACCAAGCTGTATACAAAACAATAAAGGATCTGGAGGCCGACGGAATGCTCTCAAAAACCGAGAAAGGTTACCAGCTTAGTGTCGAGTGGATAAAACACTTGAAGCATCTAAGCACAAAGCTAGAAAACGCTTATACAAAACAGATAATGATTGGGAGCGACAAGCCAACAACTTTAACATTCGAGTCCCTTTGGGACATGTACATGTTTATTCTTCGTATCTATATTGAAGACACGTTTAAAATGGGCGATAAAAGCATCTGCTTCCAAAGCCAGCACATATGGTACAGTTTAGCAGGGACAGAAAAGGAGTGGGGAGCCCTAGAGCAATTCATGAAAACACATAAACTGTATGCAGTTACAAGATCCAACACAATCCTTGATAAAATCTTTCAGAAAAATTGGGAAAGGACAGGCATGAAGTTTAAGTTGGGTGCAGATGTACAATCAACAACAATAATGAGGGACACCGTGATAGTTGGAGACTATGTTATACAAATGTTTTTCCCAGACGCCCTGATAAGAGAGGAGAATGGGCTGTATAAAAAAATTAAGAAAATTGAGGACATAAACACAGCAGAGTTACACGCCTTTTTCTGGAAGAAGTACAAGTGGATAAATGTTATAATACACAAAAACAAGGACGTAGCAGATCAAATAAGGAAGGAGACAGAAACTTATTTTAGATAATGATTTGTTTAGAATGCGCAACTATTTAAATAGGTTATACTAAGTATAACTAGGTGAAGAATATGGCAGAAGCTGTTTTAGAAACTAAGAAGTGGGGCAACTCTGTGGGCCTTGTTTTGCCAAAGGAAATACTTGAACAAGAGAACATAAAAGGCGAGCACGAAAGACTTTTTGTCCTTATAAGAAAAGAGAACAGCACACCTTCATCTACATTTGGTTTGTTGAAAGGAAGAATAAAAAAATCAACACAGGAAATTAAGGATGAGTTAAGAAAAGACCTATATGACTGATGTATTGTTTTTTTGACTCTTATGCCATTATAGAAATTATTAAAGGCAGCAAGGCATATCAGAAATTCAAAGACAATATAATTATTACAACAAAACTGAATCTATTCGAGGTATACTATTACTTACTAAGAGACTTTGGTGTTGAGGTCGCCAACCACTTCCTTGAAGAGTATTCAAGATTTTCTATGGAGTTTGGTAACAATATAATAAGGTCTGCTGCGGCATTTAGATTGGAGTACAAATCCAGAAACTCGCCTATCACAGTTTCTATGACAGACAGCATAGGTTATAAGTTAGCTGAATATCTTGGCATAAAGTTTTTAACTGGCGATGATCAATTTAAGGGTTTGTCAAATGTAGAATTTGTCAAATAAAGTTATGCAGCTTTTATCTATATTTAATATCCTTCTCAAAGAGTATGGTTTCCAATCTTGGTGGCCAACAACTCCAGAAGGGGAAATAAAACCCAAATATACAGGAGGACCAAAAAACGACAAGCAAAGACTTGAAGTTGCAATTGGCGCAATCCTCACACAAAACACCTCGTGGAAAAATGTTGAGAAAGCGATTGTGAATCTAAACAGAGAGAATTTGATTGATGTAGAAAAGTTGAAAAAAATAAAAAAAGAAAATTTGGAAGAAATAATAAGACCTTCCGGGTTCTACAAACAGAAAGCAAAGAGTCTGAAAACATTTGTAGATTTTATTTCTGGCAAAAAATTTTCTGAATTTACAAGAGAAGATTTGCTGAAGATAAAGGGTATAGGACCAGAAACAGCAGACTCAATACTTCTGTATGCTTGCGAAAAATCAGAGTTTGTTGTCGACGCTTACACAAAAAGAATTTTTAACAGACTCGGTTTGATAAAAACAGAAAACTATCAGGAGATACAAAACTTCTTCCAAAATAATCTGCCAAAAGATGTAAAATTATACCAGGAATTTCACGCATTGATTGTTGAGCATGCGAAAAGATTTTGTAAAAAAGAACCTGAGTGTGGAAAGTGTCCACTAAAGGGGCATTGTAAGTATTATAAATCTAAATCTTCAAGATAAATTATGGGCGAACTTCGAGACAGCATACTTAAACAACAATTGCAAAGGGAAATAGATTTGGCCAGGAAACGTGAGGCTGAAGGCAAGCAAAAAGAGGCGTCAACACATTATTCAAAAGCCGCATCCTTGTACAAAATGCTGGGTTATAAGGAAACGGCCACACAATATGAGACTTTGGGGAAAAAAATAACAGAGCCTACAGACAACGATGAAGAGAAAGTAAAAAGCCTCATAGACAGTTTGATTGTAACGCAAAAACCAGACACAAAATGGGAGGATATAGGAAACCTTGAGGAAGCCAAAACCACCCTTAAAGAAGCCATTATTTTACCTTTTATCAAGAAAAAGCCTGATTTTGTACGTTCCACCCGCACAATCCTTCTATACGGACCGCCAGGCACAGGCAAGACATTGCTCGCAAAAGCATCAAGTCACACTCTAAACGCCAGTTTTTTTGAAGCCCAAGCCTCCACCTTGCTGAGCAAATATTATGGTGAATCAAACAAAATTTTATCCGCCCTTTTCCTCAAAGCTAGGGAAGTGCAACCGTCCCTTATATTCATGGATGAAATAGATTCTATTGTTCTGAACAGGGATACTGACGTCCATGAAGCAACAAGACGTGTTATAGGCCAGCTGCTATCGGAATTGGAAGGTTTCAGCACAAAAAAAGAAGACAAAATAATTTTTATCGGCGCCACAAATAGGCCTTGGGATTTAGACGATGCTTTGCTTTCCAGGTTTGAAAGGAAAATATACGTTCCACTTCCTGAAGTCTCGGCAAGAAAAACAATTTTCCAAATTCACACCAAAGGAACCATTTTAGATGGAATAACTTTTGATGATCTAGCCAATCTAACAGAGAGTTTCTCTGGAAGGGACATAGCAAATGTGTGCAGGGAAGCTGTTGCGAGCATGATCAGGGAACAGAACCAGGACTTGCAGGACTTGACTTCGCAACAAATAGATGGTTATACACTAAAACACAGGCCTTTGACGAAAAAGGACTTTGACACTTCATTTAAAAAAATAAAACCAGTCTCAAAACCAGACGATTTGAGAAGGTTTGAGAAGTGGAGAGCAGACTTTGGTGAGTAAATAACCTAATAAGTATATCTCACTAACTATAAAATAGAGGTTTCCTCTTCTCTTTGTGTAAATAATGAGGGAAGGTTAGAGAAACCGTAGGTTTCCTAATGGCAGCTGGAAGAAGACTTTTAAATCCACAGGGACTAAGTTTGAGCGGTTTGTGCAGTATTTGCAGTGGCCAAGCAAGGCCAGCCTATACGTGTAACACATGCGGATCCACTGTTTGTTTGAGTTGTTACCAACACAACATAGGGATGTGCACCAGCTGCACAAGCAAAAAATTTAGAAAATAGATTATCACAAAATAATTTCTAAGTAATTTTGGGTTAGCGCCACCACCCGGAACTTCGGTCTTGAGTCTTGTGTTTTCAGTCTTGTTATTTGGCTCAACTGTACATGTAAATCGTTTCTTTGGGTACTGTAGACTTTCTTTTTGAAAGAAAGGCTAGACACTCGAACCGGGATATCCCAACCTCGGGCGAAAACATGTTTATCGTTTTCGACCTGTAAAGGAAACAGGCTTGCTGACAACTTCCAGGCTTACGCCAAGTGTTAAACACTCGTCTGCGCAGTGCCATTGTGCCATGGTGGCTTTAATCATTATGTTAAGTTTAAGGACTTTTTAAGGTCACGTTCCTTTTTAAAATGATAAAAACCAATTTTCTCATAAAATAACTTTCTAACCTCTTTTTAATGATCCACAAGAATATAAAGGCTTCTATTAAGACGCGTTAGAACTCCGCCACCTCGGCAAGCAATAATATCATTAGTAATTAATAATAATAGTAATTAATAATAGTATATAATAAGGGAAACATATAATTATATAAGGTATGGGGGGGATATGGTAGCTAGTCGTCACAATCTTTTGCATGTTCTAGTCATAGTAGTAATGCTTCTATACACTATAATACTTGTAACTGCATTCCACAAACTTCTTGGCTATTTTTTTGTTTTTGCGGTTTCTATTGCCGCAATATACCTGATAACAAGATTTTTCAAAATCCATGTAGGCATTTTCACTGTAACCACATCCCTTATACTGGTTCTAATAAGCCTCTACGCATTCCTTACAATCAATATTTTCTATCTCTACTATTACATAATAGGGCTGACTGCTGTCCTAATTTCTGTTTACGTAATAGGGAAGTATACAAGGATACAGTTCAAAAATCATCACAGAATTGATGTGGCTTTGATTGCTTCAGTTGTTATTTATGGGCTTCTAATAACCCAATATCTCACAGCGCAAGTCATAGGAACTGAGCTCAAGTTCTCAGACAACCTGACCTTAACATCTTCTTCTGACCTTAACTATACTTGGTACCCTGAAAACAAAGGCAAGTTAAACAGCCTAAAACTTTCTGGTGAGTTGTCTGGTAATGTGAAGGTTTACTTGGTTGATGAGGACACCAAAACAAATTATTTGATTTTAGATTCTGCTTCAGTAAAAGCTTCTAAAGCGCCTTCGCAGACTTCTATTATATCCACACCAACAGTTGAAATTCCAGTAGCCCCAACAACTTCTCCTTCGCCCACTGAGACAATAACAGAGCCAACACCTAGTCCAGAAACCACAACAATTGAAACGCCATCGTTTACAACAAGTCCAATAGTTTCACCCGAAAACAATCCAACTCCTTCACCAACTACCACAGCAAGTCCGACAATCACACCTTCACCAACACCACAAATATCCCCAGAAACAACAGTCACAGCTTCCAGCAGTTTATCTGGTTTATCCTTCTCATCCAATTCAAACAAAATAAGATTCCAGGATTTGACATCCCCCACACCATCACCAGAATTGACACAAACAATCACATCATCACCCGAATCGTCACCCACATTTTTTCCAGCAACCGAATCCCCTGTCTTAACAGAAACCACAAGCCCCTCACCAGAAGTAACTGCACAAATACTAGAACCATCTCCAACAGAACTTTCGCCTACACAAGAACTTGTTACACAAAGCCCAATAAGCGCTTCACCAGAAGTTTCTCCTGTACTTACAACAACTTCCCAACCCCCCTCTACAGAAAAAATAACCTTCAAAGACTTCTGTTCTGATACATGCAATCTACCAGACCTGAAAGGCAAAAAATACACAATAAAAGTTGTAATTGAAGGTCAAGGTGAAGTAAGGTTGGACTCGATAGATTACACAATTCTAAAGAAAACCAAGACAATTAGTATATCTGTTAAAGACAGCGAAGGAAAACAGTTCGGTGATTATAATATAACAGAGAGGAGAGACGGTAAATTTGATCTAGACCTTGATCTGAACGAGTCTGAAACACCAGATAAAAAGGATTTTGATATAACTGCTCTTGTTATTGCTGAGCCTGTATCAGAAAAAGCAAGCGAAACTTTCGATGTTCAAATAAAAGGCCTTGTAGATCCGCCAGCTATAATAGAAGCTAAGATAGACTCTGTTTCAGATCCTCAAATAAAAACAGATGCATTCGCAATGGAGCCACTAGAATTTGATAATGCAACAATAACCTTGCCCAAAAAAGGTAGAGTAGACAAAATATTTTCTTGCGCAAATTTTGATTCAGATTTCTTTGAATGTCCAAGATGGGAACAAACCAATATACCATTCACAGATAACGGCAATACAGTAACCTTTACCGTCACACATTTCTCAGCTTATGCAGGTGGGATAATAAATATCACCAGGGCGCACCATTTAGATTCTAATAGAACGGTGATTTCAGATATTTTCAATGAAACAAAAACCCTAGACGGTGTCTGGTCTGAAACCATCCCTTCAGGCGATTATGTGAGGGTTGCTTTCGAGAAAAACCTGACAAATAAAAATGATATCACTGTGTATCCTAGAGCAGTTAATGGGACACCAAGAGTTGAAATTTATGAAATAAATGGCACAAGCCTGCTAGCAGAATTCACATCCTTAAACGACAACCAATACAACAAAGTCTACTTGACCAATCTCCAAGGAACCCAGGACAAATTTGATCTGAAAATACTTAACGGCTCTTTACAATTTGATCACATAGTAGATCCAAGCACATCAGCAACACAAAATATATCATTTGTTGATCCAACACTAGCCAATGCATCTATATTGACCAAAAACGTAATAATAAACACATCTATAGAAGATCCAAACCTAAACAGTCTAATTTACAATTGGAACGGTACCAATTATACAATTTTTAACAATTCTTTGGTAGTTCTGTATAACATGAATAATGTCTCGGCATTAGGGGAGAATCAAACCTATGTTGTTGATATGGCTGGATTTGATTTTAATGCAACAGCAACAGGTGCAGGCGCTAATCCAACAACTGATGGAAAGTTTGGTGGAGGTTATAGTTTTAACGGTGCTCAATGGTTGAATCTGCCTAATAGCACATCACCCAATAACTTGACACAATTCTTTTCTACAAATGAGGCAACTTTGATACTTTGGGTTAAAGCAAATTCTGCAAATCCGTCGTCTTCACTATCTGGTATATTTTGGTTAGGTAATAGTGCTTTGAGTTCACATTATCCTTATACAGATGGGCTACTACATTTCGATACTTTTAGAAATAATAGGATATCGTTTTCCCCTTCTAGTTCTGTTACAAGGACAAACTGGCATATGATCGCTATAACTCAGAAACCAGGGGGAAATGGATGGAAATTTTATCAGAATGATATACTCGTAAGTAGTACGACTGGAGATTCGGTAGTTTCCTTCCCGGCTACTCCTTTTTTGGGTAGAAGCCAAGCTTCAAATAGGCTCTTTTCTGGTTCGATGGACCAGTTCATGCTATGGAATAGAGAATTCTCTGCCGACGAAATCAGACAAATGTATATGATTGGTTTATCCAGATTAAACCAAACGCAATGGAATTTATATATTAACCAAAATCAAAACTCAACCGCAATACTTCCAAGAGGCAATTATACTTATCAAGTTTTTGAATCTAATGGCACCAGTGAAGTAAGCACTGAACAAAAAACTATTACCATCAATAACATTGCCCCTAACGAACCAATACTAAACTCCCCAAAAAACGCAACAACACATTCAGCAACATTTAGGCTCTTAAATGTCACAGTTTCAGACAATAATACTGATTCAAACATAATTAAAATGAGCGTCTCCATCTATGGCGATAACACAACATCACCAAACAGTTTAATTGCTTTTTTCCAAAACGTTCTAAACGTAACAACACTTACCTACAACTGGACAGCTCCTACACTCGGCTATTACTATACAGGAAATCCTAATTTAGTGGCCTATTGGAAACTGGATCAACATGCCAACGATTCTAGTGTATATAGCAATAACGGAACTTTTGCTGGACAGGCATTCATCAATACAACAGGAGGAAAGTTAGGAGGTGCAGGGCAGTTTGATGGGAGTGGAGATTATATTTCAACCACATATAATTCAAACCTAAACCTTTCTAATAAATCCTTCTCAATGTCTGCATGGGTGAAATTCAGTTCAGTGGGAGGCTGGCAAGGGATTGCTGGCCAGGACACAAATAATTGGACTTCTAATAACGGTGCACTTGGTTTTCAAAAAGTCACTCATACTGGCACACCAGGTTGTGGAAGATCCATTAATAGGTTCATTTTAGCAATTCCATACGGGACAAATTGTAATTTTAATTTTGCTCAATCAACTACTGTTGCTACAACAAATACTTGGTATCATGTGGTTGGGGTTTATAATGGAACCCATATTTTAATGTATGTTAATGGTGCTTTGGAAAACACTTCAGTTTCAAATAGCAGTATAGCTAATCAGGTCGGTAATTTTGTTATAGGCAGCGATTATTACAATGATGGGGTTACAGACAGTTTTAATGGAGTAATCGATGATGTAGCCATCTTTAACATGTCTCTTTCAGCATCAGAAATAGCATCCCTTTATACTTTAGGTAATGGGACTTATTACTGGAAAACAACAGCAGACGATAGTTTGGCTACAACAACATCTGTGACTAATCAGTTTACAGTTGCAAACACTGCACCAAATGCGCCAACATTAAATGCACCTACAAATGCAACAACTGCAGCAGCCACATTCAGGCTTCTTAACATAACAGTCACAGATCCAGAAGCAGAAGACGCAATGACCGTTTCCATCTACGGAGACAATTCAACAGCTTCAAATCTTATTGCTTTCTTCCAAAACCAAGCAAATGGAACAACGTTGACTTACAATTGGACAGCCCCAACAATAGGTTCAATATACGCAAATGATAACAATTTACTTGGTTATTGGAAATTTGATTCTGATGTACGGGATTATTCTGGTAAAGGAAGAAACGGGACTTTAGTAGGTAATGCTTTAGTAAATGGGACTGGCGGATATTTTGGAGGTGCAGGACAATTTGATGGAGCTGGAGATTGGGTAACAGTTCCAAACGTAGGACTTAATGAAACAACAACAGCCATGACAGTTTCCATGTGGGTGAAATCTAATGTACTTCTCAATGCAACTACCGCCTATCGTGCAATAGAAAAAAGTGATAGTGGCTTCTTTATTTTGTCAGGATATTCTGGCAGTCTTGCTTTTCTTGTAAAAAAAGGCGGCGTAAATAAAGCTGCAAAAATGGCTGATGCGGATATCCAACCTAATATATGGTATCTTGCAGTAGGAACTTTCAACGGAACACACATCAAAGGATACCTCAATGGAGTACTGAATGAAACAACAGCTACCGGAGGAACAATAGATGGTAGTGGTGGTTTACTTTACATAGGTTCAGATGACGGAGCTATTGAGTGGAATGGTACAATAGACGATGTAGCTATATGGAATCGTTCTCTTTCAGATTCAGAAGTACTGAATTTATACAGATTAGGCAATGGCACCTATTACTGGAAAGCAGACGCTAATGATGGCATAGCTACAACAACATCGGCAACAAGACAATTCCTTGTAGGCAATGCGCCTACTGTTGCTCTTAATTCTCCAGCAAATGCAGGAACATCAACTTCCAGTTCAGTTGACTTTGCTTACACACCAACAGCAGGAACAAATTCTATAAGCAGTTGTACACTTTATCTAAATAGTACAGGAACCTTTGCTGCCAACAAAACAATATCCCCTATCACATCAGGACAGGAAAATACCATTACTCAAACATTAGGCAATGGCGGATATTTGTGGAATGTCGAGTGTGCGGATTCCTCAGGATTTACAGCTTTTGCTTCAAGTAATAGAACACTGACAGTTAATGTTGCTGGCGGCGATACAACAGCTCCAACAGTCACTTATCAAGGCACAACACCTGGAGCTGGTGTCAACCAGTCTTCAACTTCAGTAATGGTTAATGTAAGTGTTTCTGACACAGCGTCCAACATAGATATTTGTATCCTTGAGTGGGCCGGAACCAACGAGTCCATGACAACAGTGGGTTCTGGAACTTCTGTATCCTGTCACAAAACAAAATCCAGCTTGGTCGATGGGTCTTACACATTCAAAGTTTATTCCAACGACTCCGCCAGCAATATGGGTTCCACGTCTTCTAGAAGCGTTACAATTGATTCCACAAACCCTTCAGTCCTCGCCAACGCAACAATATATCCAGCTGGTCAATCCAGTGCAACCAACGGACAAACAGTGACCCTAATCACAACAGCAACAGATTCAGCAATTGACAGAGTAAGAGTAGATGCATCAACACTAGGCTGTTCAGCAACACTAGCAATGTCTTTATCCAATTCTGTTTACACAGCTACATGCGCTTTAAGCGGCGCAACAACCTCAACACAAAACCTAACAGTCACAGCAAATGATACAGCAGGAAATAGCAATGCAACCACAACATTATCAGTTGTAGTCGACGCAACATCACCCACAAGCCTTACATTCAACCCCCCAACCCCAGCACCAGGAGCCAACTTATCCCAAAACTATTATTTTGTAAACCTATCCTTCACAGAAACCAATCCAAAT
>Ga0209514_10005680_pt1 | contig 15757 bp, 9 predicted proteins | sample Subgrocontami58m_FD_187452 | JGI IMG/M metagenome (GOLD analysis project Ga0209514, IMG submission 187452) | Subsurface groundwater microbial communities from S. Glens Falls, New York, USA - GMW37 contaminated, 5.8 m (SPAdes) (version 3) | ecosystem: Environmental > Aquatic > Deep subsurface >...
TTGGCTGGAAAGTGACCCGCCTTCGCTGAAGCTACGGCGGGCAGGTATGATGAAAGATAATGAGAAAAATCAAGCTGTTCCTACTTGCACTCACCTTATTTAGCCTTGGTTTTTTGGCAAATGCCTTTCTTTTTCAAAAAACCCCTGCCCAGATAATTTCTCTATCCCAACAAAGTGTCCTGGGAGAAAAAGCCTTAGATCAGTTTATAACGAATATAGACTATGATGGTAGCAGCTTTAAACCAAGTATAGTGACCATGAAAAAGGGCAATTATATTGCCATTACAAATCAGAGTAAAGATAAACTGATGTGGTTAGTTTCTGATAATCCTGATCTAAATACAGTCAGAGGTTATGGGGAAAGTGAAAGACTGCAGCTTATGCTACTCAAAGAAGGTACTTACAAAGTGACCAATAAACTCAACACCAAAGCCTTCGTAGAAGTGATAGTCGAACCCTAGAAACCATTGCTTAAAATGAGCATTGGAAATCTGCTGTCAGTTCTGCTTAAAGTAATTTCTCGTTTCCCGGAATAATTGTTATCACTCTTACCTAAAAGTTTGCTTTTGGTGCCTTGTAGGGAATAAAGTCTAAAGCCTTTGGGGGTACTACTGCTTACGATTACTACTCTTTGCCCGTTGCGCAACACTACTTTTATTCCGGTTGTTTGCCTAACTGTAGCAGTGATTTGAAGTTCTTTTTTCTCACCTAGTATTTTTTCACTCATTTTTATTTCTTTGTAGAGATATAAAATTGCCGGAATGATGGCAATTAAAATTAACAAGTGGCTTAAATAACGGTAGCGTGGTTTGACAGATAAAGTTAAAATTCTGTTTATAAGCAAGATAATGACAACAGTCAGCACTGTTGCTAAAAGCAACTGGGGAGAAACATAGAAAAAATTAGCAGAGAAAACAATTTCCTCTGGAGATTCTTTGAAAGAATTTTTATAACCCAGCCACACCTCTGCCTTTAGCTCCGAAACAAAAGCTCTCTCGGGTCGAAATGAAAGCTCAAAAGCCTTGGTAGAATTTGGTAAGATAGAGAGACCCTCTTTGTTGAATGGCAAGGTTTCAATAGGCTCACCCTTGCTGTTTTTAATACTTATGTATCCACTTGGTACAGCCGAAAGATTACCTTCATTTTTAATTTGAAAGCGGAAGGTTTGTGATTGGGTAAAAGGATTAAAATATTGTCTAAACTCCTTTAATATAACTAGCGAATAAAGATCCTCTTTGGCAAGCGGACCTGTCAATGTTTCGCTACTTACTTGAGCAATAATCGGTGTTCCAACCATAATGGCAGGATTGTTGCTTTCTTCTGCATTAAAATTCCGATTGGACAAAGCAAATATTTTATAATATTCCCCAACCGGGACTGGATTTTGAGGAACAGTCAAAGAAAAATTGAATAGATAATCTTGGCTATTGTCCACACTAAGTTGTTGTTTATAAAAATTAAACCAAGAAGAAGGAGTAAAATGGAATTCGTCCTCAATTACATCCCAGTCAAAAGCATAGGGATATGCAGTCTGGCTTTTTGAATTAGAGTTAATCAAGGTTGCCGAAAGATTGTGAGTTTTTCCCGGTTTGGTGAGAACAGTGAAGGAGACAGGTTCAATGCTGAAATTAAATAGCTCCTCATCAGCAAAAACAGGGGAACTGCTAAAAGCAAGCAGTAAGAAAATTAAAATTAAAAAGAAGGCAGTTTGTTTCATTGGCCTTTAAAAAGTAATCTGACGGCTTTTTTGACTCTTTTTCGATGAATAAGTAAGTAGCTAGAGACGATTAAAAATAAGAGACTTAAGCCTAACTTTTTAACCGGGAAGCCAATAAAATGGGTAGTGGAATAGATGTAGTCTCCGTTTTCCAAAGACACTGAAAGTGTGGCAGTATAAATCCCTCCATAAAGATTTCCTAAATCAAAAGCTCTTTGCCAGCGCCTGATCTTACCCGGTAAAATGGTTTTATCCTCCAGCTCAAAAGTTAAATCTTGCCCAAAAAGTGGTTTAATAGTCAGAGTAGGTTTGGCAGTAAAATAGTTCAAAGATGTATTCTTAACCCTGATTGTTGTAAGGAGCGGGCTTTTTTCATAGAGTACTTTGTCGAAATTAAATGTAACAATATCAGCTTGGTTTTTTTGCTCTGCTACTGCGATATTAGCCAAGGCTAGCACTCCAATTTTGGAACTGACAGGAACTCCGGGGAAAATTGGCGTAAAAAAGATCATGGCATAATAACCACCAATTGGTACCGAACTTGGGACTGCGATTTTGATATTGAAATCGCGAGAAGTAAGGGCTGGCAAGATGGCATCTTTTTCATCCAAGCTGATCCAATCCATCAAAGGAGAAGCGATACTTTGATCCGAAACCGTGACACCATATTCCTCATCAGACGCATCAAATCCTTCAACAGAAGCTTTAAGCGGTAAGGGAGTATCTAGCAAATTGTCTACTTTAATTTTATAATTTTGTTCTGTACCCGGCTCTAAACTTACTTTCAGAATAACAGGGGAAACACGGATCATTTGTTTAACATTAGGTTTCTCTTGGGCGCTCACCAGGATTGGAAATGAAAGGTTTAATAAGGTTAAAACTGATATAATAGTTAATAGTTTAATCATGTTGTTTATAATTTGAGCATAGCGAAAATTTCAAGCTCCGCTTATAGTTTGATACTATCAATACACCGGTACTACAACATAAATTACAGTATTGGTATAGGCACCAGCCTTTGTGCTTGAATCTCCGCTGACCCGGTAGGTGATAGTAAATTGTTCATTAGTGACAGTCGGATCCTCAATTACGGCTGTATGGTCGGCTAGCGGATCTCCCGGAGCAGAGGTGGTAAAGCCTGCGTGTTTTGGCCCGCCAGTGGTAAACCTGTCAGCTGTTCCTCCTGCTAAATTATTATCATCTGTTGTATAACCAAAACCAGTGCCAGACCAGACAGTAGGGGCGGAATTGGGACTAGCAAAAGCAGGAATTGTCTCTGATCCAAAAGTCAAAAGCCCGGTATTTCTGCCATAAATAGTGTAACCGTTATAAGCATTAGTAGAGGTGGTTAAAACTGTTGTTTTGGTGCTGTCGGTATAGGAATTACCAGAGTTTAAGTTATTAAAAGTCAAGGTGGCTGAGGAAATGCCAAAGGTGAGCGATGGGTTTGAGGTAGTAATAGCTGCGCTTTCAGGTCCATATTGGCTTTCGGTAAAATTGCCTCTTTTGGACTTAACCTTAATCTTATAAGTGGTGTTACCAGCCAATGTTCTGACAAATTCACCCGTTGCCCCGCCCCAGTTGGCATATGTTTGCCAATCCTCAGCCCCCAAGACTGTCCCAACTGTATTATCATTTTGAATATAGTTAGTGGTGATAAAATTATCATCAGATATGGCAATGGCAAATAACGTATCTGTGGGGTTACCACCGTTTTGGATAATGAATTTAAGCCGGTCATAATTCGTAGCCGGATTGGACAAAGTTGGGGCTCCCGGAACATTAGCCTGCATGGTGTAGATGAGTCCTGTACCTGCTTTGTAAGTAGTAGAGCCCGGTTTGCCAAACTCTACTTCTCCTGCTACTCCAAAGATAGAATAGTTGGTGGAGTCTGACTTGGTTGTACCTCCGCCGCCAAAGGTATAGTCTTTCAGCTCATAATTGGTACTGGTTGGCCCGGCAAGGGCCGGAAACGGAATTATAAATATTATAATAGTTATAAAAATTATACTGTTTCTCATATAGGTAAATAGAATACGCTTAGTCCAAATAAGGGATGCAGGTAATCGCAAGTACAAATTTGAGAAATATTATGTTTGTTGGCAAGTGTTGACATGAGCGCTTGCTCAAAAGTCAAGTCTATAGATTTATAGTTCACGAGTATTTTAAAAGCAGTTTTTATATCACTTTCCTCAGGGTAAATAATATTAATATTACTAAAAAAGATCGTTTGCAGGAAGTCCCTGGCCAAAGCCGGGCTTATCTGGGTGTGTATGAGTTTATGCGCGTCTTGAATATTGAGGTAATCGGTGTAGAGGTTGTATTGTTCTTGGGCAAAATAACGGAAAAATGCCTCGGTTTGGTCATGCTTGGGATGGGCTCTGTCAACAAATGCGACAAAAACACTGGGAGCAATAAAAACTTTTTTGCTTAAGGTGCTCATAGATAAATTATAGCATTATGATGACAATTTTATACTTGCTCCCCGACCTCTAATGCGAAACAGGGGATCACTGATAGTAAAAATTTTTGCTGCTGTAATATTTTTCTTAAACGTTGATCTATACGGAGGTTTTTTTGGAGAAAAATCGCTACCAAAGGCTTGGAGCTCCGATTCCTTAATGCGGATATTCCCTCCAATTTTTAGGGCTTTTAGTTTTTCCTCTTTAATATACCGGCGAAGTGTTAAAGGATGTAACTTTAAAATAAAAGCTGCTTGGTTTACATTAAACAAATTTTCCATATAAATTATTAGTCAAATTCTAGTATGCAATACTATGTAGAAGTATACAATAATATGCAAAAGTTGTCAAGACTTGACTTGCGATCCTCAAATAGCTTGTAATTGAGAGAGGAGAAGATTAAAAATTTACCTAGGTAATTACCTATGCAAAAGTTTATACCAATTGGCAAGGCAGCTGAATTCTTAAACGTATCTATTGATACAATACGCCGCTGGGACAAACTGGGTATTTTACACTCTAGTCGCCCCGGCGGTAAAGTCCGCTATTTTGATCTTCAAGATTTAAAAAGGGTGAAATCCTCAAAACCTTTTAATATGGCTGCTCTGGCCAGCCCTTCAAAAGTTAAAGTAGGATTACTTTTGGCCAAGATTCTGCTTTTATTACTGACTATCTTGACTGTTTTATTTTTACTTTTTCCGGAACAAACAGCACGTTTGTTTACCTCTTTTATGTGAGGAACTAAATTTATGAAAAATGTCTGCCCAAAATTGATTTTGCTTTTTTTACTTCTACTCCTACTAAGCTTTCCCAATAAGGCTCTGGCAGCAACAGGAATCTTAAAGCAAATAAATTTTCAAGGGAAAGTGGTTAATACCAATGGTACTAATGTAACAAACGGAGATTATTCTTTTCTTTTTTGTATTTATACCGTAGCAAGTCCGGCAACTGCATGTACAGCAGGGGCTAATAACGATGCAGTTTGGCGCGAATCAAAAACACTCACGGTTACTGATGGAATTTTCAGAACCCAGCTTGGAGATACAACCGCGCTCCCCGGATCTGTAGATTTTAATACCGACAACATTTATCTTGGTACTAACTTTAACAGTGACGGCCAGATGACCCCGCTGGTTCGCTTTACAGCTGTTCCTTATGCGTTTAACGCTCTTAAAGTTGCAGGCTTGACTGTTACCGACACCACAGGAACATTTACGCTGGCTGCTGCAAAAACATTGACAGTTAATAATACTCTGACTTTTGCGGGAACAGATTCTACCACTATTACTTTTCAGGGAACAGATACTTATATCGGCCGCGCGACAACTGACACTTTGATTAATAAAACCATCGGTTCAACCGGGCTGACGTTTTCCGGTGCAACCACAGATATTACCACTGCAGCTGGTGAAGCTCTTATTATTACCCCCAATGGCGCCGCAGCCTTAACCCTAGGCACAACCGGTGCGGGCAATACAACTTCAATTACTCTGGCTACGGATTCAACAGGGGATGCAGAAATAGTTTTGCCAACAGATTCCATATCGACCGGCGAGATTCTTAATGCCACTATTGCCCCGGGAGATTTGAATACCCAAGGAACAGAAACAGATGAATTCTGCTTGACCAGAGAAACTACCGGCGCGCCCCTTGAATGGCAATCGTGCGGTGGCGCGGCTTCAGCCTGGTCCGGACTAAGTGTTCCAGTTGCGGATTTGGCTTTAAACCATGTGGAGTTTACCACAGCCTTTACGTTTGATACCCCCACAACTGCCGCAGCCAAAGATTACTTTACTCTGGCAAGCTTAAATGACGCCACAACCGATTCAACAACCCAGAGGCTTTTGGTTTTAAACAATAATGATGATGCCATCTCAACTGGATTAACGGAATCTTTACTGGTCATAGACAACAAAGATGCTAATGATGTTGTTACCAATGCTATTTTAATTGCCAATTCCGGCGGCGGGGCTTTTACCAATTACATCAACGCTCCCAACTTTACAGTAACGAATGCCGGCGCAGTCACGGCAGTTGGGGTTAACTCCGGCTCAGGACTTCTCCAGGGCACAGGTGGATTAACCTTAACCGGAACAGCAGGCATTAACACTTCAGGTTCTTCAACCACTACCATTGGCGCCTTAGCATCAACTGATTTGATATTACAGGATGCACAATGGAATATAACCGGAGCAGGCGCAGCTATCTTTGCTACAGTTAATGGGTTAGCAGTTACCAATAACGGCACCAATACCTTAAACATTGGGGCAGGACTGACCTTAGGAGTTTCAACAGCCAGCAAGACCTTAACAGGAGCCGGAACAACCTTAACATTTGCCGGTGATTTTACCACGTCCGGCGCAAACGCTTTAACACTTACCACAACCGGAGTAACAAACGTTACTTTACCAACCAGCGGGACGTTAGTTAATTCAGCAGTGACAACGCTGTCATCACTAACTACTGTCGGATCGCTGGTTAGTGGCACGGTAATCGGCTCTCAGACTTTTACCACCAACAATATTGCTGACTCTGGTGCTTTAACCATTGCTACAGGAGGCGTAGGCATCTTAACTGCCCGCTCTGCTAATAATGGCGCTGGTGTATCCGGAGCTGCTAATTTCTCCACAGGCACAGGGACAACTGGGACTGGCCTGACCACGCTTGCATCAGGCAATGCTTCAGCCGGAACTGCAGGCAACATTGCCATTGATGTGGGTACTTCAACTTCTGGTAATGGTTCCATCTTAATTGGAAACGCAGCCAGAGCCCAGACCATTACCATTGGGAATACGACAGGGGGAACCATTACTGTTGGTCAATCATCAGGATCTGATCTTGCCTTAAATGATGCACAGTGGTCAGTCACCGGAGCAGGCGCAGCAGCTTTTGCTACAGTTAATGGGTTAGCAGTTACCAATAACGGCACCAATACCTTAAACATTGGGGCAGGACTGACCTTAGGAGTTTCAACAGCCAGCAAGACCTTAACAGGAGCCGGAACAACCTTAACATTTGCCGGTGATTTTACTACTTCCGGCGCAAACGCTCTCACTCTCACAACAACCGGAGCAACAAATGTTACCCTGCCAACCAGCGGTACTCTGGTTAATTCAGCAGTAACAACCTTGTCATCACTAACTACTGTCGGATCACTAGTCAGCGGTACTGTCATCGGTTCTCAAACCTTTACCACCAACAACATTGCAGATTCAGGAGCGCTCACAATTGCCACGGGTGGAACAGGAGCATTAATCGCCCGTTCTGCCAACAACGGAGCAGGTACATCAGGAGCGTCTACTTTGTCAACTGGTACTGGAACCACGGGAACGGGTTTGGTTACACTCGTCTCAGGTAATGCCTCCGCAGGTACTGCAGGTAACATTGCCATTGATGTGGGAACTTCTACTTCCGGCAACGGCACGATTTCAATTGGTACAGCCGCAAGGTCACAGACTATTAATATTGGAACTAACGCAACAGGAGGAGTAATTACAATCGGATCTGCGACCAACACAGGTCTTGCTCTTTCTGATGCCCAATGGTCCGTGACAGATGTGGGAGCTGCCACTTTTGTTTCTGCTACCTCCCCAACTTATACCGGCGCCGCAGCCGTGACTGTTTCTTCAGGCGGTTCATCGGGACTCACTTTTGACAGCGCATCCGGAGATATTACAGTTGCCGCCAATGACGGATTGACATTTGCTGCGACCACTGTGGGCAATAACGGATCAAGAAATGTAACTATTCAAGCCGGAGGAGCCGGAACAACTGCAACTCTCTTAGTCAAACTAGATACCTCCGGAACTGTTATCACAACTGATACGACTATTCTTAACAACGCCGTTGGAGTTGCGCTGACTACAAGTCCAGGAGGAACACCTGTCCGGGTGGCTATTAATGGTGTGGTTACAGCCACCGCAGATAACGCCGTGGCCGCGGGAGATTATATTGGAGTAGGCACTGCCACTGCCGGACGGGCAAAAAGTTTGGGAACCACCTATCCAACAACAGCCGGAGTGCAAGTTATCGGACGGGCGTTGGGTACCCAGGCTACCCCGGGTTCGACATTTCTTTTAATGCTCAACGGCTTGGATAATAGCGTTGGAACAGGCGGAGGCGGAGGGTATGCAACTATCCAAGAAGATGGGACTTCTTTAACTCAAAGAACTACACTTAATTTTATTGGCACTAGCATAACATGCGCGGATAACGCAGGCTTAACCAAAACCGATTGTACCCTCTCTGCTGCCGGCGGCGGTGTATCTTTTGCTTCCGGAACTCCGGACAATACTGTCACCAGCAATAATCTGATCCATTTGCAAAAAAGCGGAGTCAATAAATTTGTGGTTTCCAATAGCGGTGGACTAACACTTAACGGGACTGACAGCAGTATTGTCAAAGAAACTACTACAGATTTTTCTGCGGGAACTGTTGGTTCCAATTTAACGAATGCTAATAACCAAATTGAGATATCAGACGGTACTGTGCCGACTTCAGGCCAGGGTACAATCACAACTGCTTCCCAACCGGTAGTTGATTCCGCTATCGGCGCCGGTGCGATGTCTATAACCCGGCCAGACGGCAAATATCTCATTATAAAGGGTGGAGCAACGGGAACAACATCTTTGTATGACTCAGTGGCCGGTACAATTACCAGCTCACAAACAATTATCTGTAATGGTACGACAACTGTTGGTATTGGAGCGCTAGCTCTTCCCCGGGCAGACGGTAAATACACACTTATCTGTGGAGTAGCGGGTAGTCTGGTGGGGGCAACAAGTGTGGTAGATCCTATGGGTGCTGCACCGAGCGTTCTTGGTGCTCCGCTTATTACCAACGCGGTAACCGGCGCGGGAACAGTGGCTTTTAAACGTCCTGACGGTAAATTCCTTGTGACTGTTGGAGCGAGTACTCCGGGTGTTACTACGCAAATTTTTGATCCGGTTGCCGCTACCTTTGCTCTTGGCCCGCCCGCCACTGGCTTGGGTAACTGGGCGGCCGGCGCTTTGGCTATAAACAGGCCTGACGGCACAGCGCTTATGGTTAGTGGAGGCGCCACTTCAACGACTGCTATTTATAACCCATTTGGTGTCAGCGCGACTATTGGAACATTCTCCGGAGCAGGGCCAAGTCTTGACGGTGTCCAGGCCGCCGGTACCTGCGGCATCAACGGAGCTGGATCTGTGGCCTTCCGCCGCCAGGATGGTAAGTTTGTCATTTTATCCAAAGCTACAGTTGATGCCATCTATGATCCGGTTGCCAATACTATAACTTGTAGGACCGGCAGGACTAATGTCGCAGCCTTAGGTGACGGAGCGCATGCTATTCCTTTGCAAAACGGTAAATTCTTTATTCTTGCCGGTGGCAATACGACTACAGCTTTTGTCTATAACCAGGATACTGATACTTACTCGGCCTACACAGGCACAGCTCCAACTGCCATTACAACAGGCGCCCACTCAATATTGCGTCATGACGGGACTTGGCAGGTCATAACCGGTACTAATACTTGTACTGCCGGATGTACCAATAAATTTGATACAGGTTTGCCAATGAGTGATCCCTATCCTGCCCAGGTAACAGCTGGCGCTCCAACTGCTACTGGTTCTTGTACAGCCGGCTCCCATTCGTATTACGTCACCTTTGTGACTGGTGGTGTTGAGTCGGAGTTGAGTAATAAGTCAAACATTATCTGGTGTACTGCCGGCAACGGTACCGTGGGCCTGTCCGGTATTCCAGTGGGTCCAACAGGCACCACTGCCAGGAGAATCTACCGTACACCAACAGCTGATACAGGCGCGCCGCAGCTGGTCGGCAGCGGAACATGTGTTATAGGCGATAATACTACTACCAGCTGTTCCGATACCCTGGCTGACGCCTCACTTGGCGCCGCACATGCAGTCACTGCTGCCACTACCTGGTATACCAGCGAGGATATCAGTAATACCGCGCTTAATGCCAACTCCACGATCCGCTGGATCAACCAGCTGGAAGCGATTTATACAGCCAACCGCAACAGCACAACTAACACCGCCTTTTCCGCTATGCAGGTTTTGGTTAAGACTGCAATTAACAGTGGTGGTTGTACCACACCTTTAAAAAATGCTTCCTGGGTAGAAGTGCGCAATCCCGGTGATCTGATCCGGGCTATCCCTGGCGCCAATTGTGCAAAAGTCTCAATCCATTTCAACCGCCCGCTTCCGAAACGTTTGACTGACGAACGTGGAACGTGGATTGGCAACAATAGTACTGTTCATAGGCTTGATTTTCCCACTCCCACACTTTTTGGCTACAGTATTGATAACTCGGCAGTCTTAAGAAGAACATCCTTTGATTTCTCAAACGCCAACTCCAGCTCACCTACCAACCCCACCATTCCGGCAGCGCCAACCTCAACCGCGCCGGCTGGCGTAGGTTCGTGTACAGCAGGCAACCACTTCTGGTTTGCGACTTTTGTAACCAATGGCGTGGAATCAAGGCTTAGCCCGGCTTCCGTGGTGCAGAGCTGTAGCGGTAGTAACATAGAAACCCTCAACCCTATTCCTATTGGTCCCTCCGGTACCACCGCTCGTAAAATTTATAGAACCAAAGCTGCAGCTTTGGTAACAGATACTCCATTTCTGGTAGGTACCCAAAGCGATAACTCAACCACCACCTTTGCCGACAGCTTGGCGGATGCTTCGCTTGGCGCCGCATTTGCAGCTACTGAAACTTCCGGCCCGACGCTTTCCAGAGGAGAATCAACCCGCGTGGAAGCAACTAATAACCATCTCACACTTCCATGGGGCCGCATAACTCCGACAACACAAGGAGCGGCTAATGCTCTTGGATTTTATATGGGAGCTTTCGGGAATAATCATCCATTACTTAACAACGTTGCCGGTATTGGTACCTTTGTCATTGCCCGCGACGATAAAACATTTTTAGTTGTTGAAGGTGGGGTAGCCGGAGGGGCGGCAGATCTCTATGACCCGGCAACCCAAACATTTACGAATCAGACAGGTACTGGAGATAAGCCAACAGCTACAGTAGGCTCTGGCGCTTTTGCTCTTAAGCATCCAGACGGCAAGTTCTTGATTGTCCTTGGTGGGGGTGTGACAACGACGAATATTTATGACCAATATGCTCCATCTGGTTCGCGTTTTACAGCAGGTCCTCCATTATTCGCTGCGGCAAGCTTCGGAGCATTTTCAATATTGAATGCCGATGGGACATTCACCATTTTACATGGTGGCGGTACTGGTGTTGTAACAACTTCCATCTACGATCCTGTCAGAAATACGATGACTGTGGGTCCATTGCAAACCGTCGGAACAGGTATGGGTGCTTTGGCTATTCCATTGGCAGGTCCTAACAATAACATTTATAAAGTTATTACTGGTGCTGCGACAGTAGGAGGTGTGGTAACTACTCCGACGATGAATTACAATGCTAACACAAAAATATTTACCACAGGTGTGGCGCTTGGTGTAGGTTCTGGTTCTGGTGCTTACGCCTTTCAACGTCAAGATGGTTTTTGGGTACTAGTCAAAGGTACTGCCACTGGCACTACTTCTCTTATTAATCCATACTCAGGAGTAGAAGCCGCAGGTGTTGCTTTTACTACAAGTACCAGTGACCGTGGTGGACATGTGATTCCAAGAGCAGATGGAACATTCTTACTCATAGGTGGAAATACAGCAGGTGGTGTTCTTGTAACTACCAACATTTATGTGCCTTGGGGCGGCGCGTTTAACGCTACTGCCGGTGGTCTTCAGGGTTTGACTGCTGTTGGACCGACAACGGTTCTTGAAGGAAATGGTACTGTTCCTACGGCGCCAACCTCAGGTGTTCCCAGCGCTGGTGGATCATGTAACCCTGGTGTGCATTTCTGGAGATATACTAATGTGGTAAACGGCGTAGAAGGTCCACTTTCTGCGCCGTCGCTTACACAAACATGTGTTCTTACCACTGGTCAGACAGTAGGACTGACAGCTGTCACAGTTGGTCCTGCAGGTACTACTGCCCGTAGAATTTACCGGACCTCAATAGCCGGTGGTACCACGAACACTTCTCCATATTTTTTAGTAGGAACTATTAATGATAACGCTACAACAACTTTCAGCGATACTTTTGCCGATACTACTACCCAAAATGGTACCGGTGCCGGTATTGGAGACGGAGCAGTTTCTTTTCAGAGGCCGGATGGAAAATGGGTAACAATTTTTGCCGGTACCATGCCGTCTAAAACAACGAATATCTATGATGCCGGCTGGTATGCAGACGGACAATATTTGTCTGAACAAATGAATGTACCGGCTTTGGCAGCCAACTCAACACTTGATTGGCAGCAAACTCCTGATCAATATGTGCGCATGGAAGTTAAGTCGGCCGCCAGCCAGGCTGCGCTCTCAACCACAGGATATAACTCTGTTGGTTCCCCAGGAGGCTCAATCGGTAATGCCGGAGGTGAAACCTGGGTGCAGATTGAGGTCAACTTCCGCCGTGACTTCCCGACCTTTTCCGGTAACTTAAATGGTGTTTATAACTCCAGTGGAGGTATGGACTATGCGTTTCGTACGATATCTGTACCGACAGTCAACTCCTACCAGCTTACCAATGGTATGGACCTTCTGACCCTGCAGAATAACGGACTGAATATGCTCCGGGTGACCTCAAACGGCAACATCATGTCATCGGCTCAGGGAGGGTTTTTCTCAGGAGGGGCCGATTTAGCCGAAAATTACACTTCAAAAGATTCTTTGGAAAAAGGTGAGGTGGTTGTCATAGATAAAACAGATAGTCAATCTGTCAAACGCTCAGGGGGCCAATATCAAAATGATATCTTGGGTGTGGTTTCAACAAACCCAGGATTTGTGGCAGGAGCCTATACGGAAGATAGTTACCCAATAGCTCTCGTGGGAAGGGTGCCGGTTAAAGTTTCAACAGAAAATGGTCAGATTAAAGCCGGAGATTATCTTACTTCTTCCTCAATCCCTGGTTATGCCATGAAAGCAACAATGGCTGGAAGAGTTTTAGGTAAGGCTCTGGAACCCTTCGACTTCGCTCAGGGCAAGGACTGTCCGGCATTTGGATTAGGCAATCTACCTGCCACAAAATGTGGGGAGGTAATGATGTTTGTAAATTTAACAGATTATTTAGGAACTCCGGTTGAATTGGTAATGGAGGAAAATCGGTTATCAGGTCTCGGTTTGTCGGTGACCAAACAGGATCAAATTCTTGCTTTTCTCAAACAACTCAAGGAGGAACAGGCAAGTCAAAGCGCTGGCGTTCGCTCTGAAATCTTTACCGATCGGGTAACCTCAAAGGAAATCATCGGCCTTGAGATTTTTGCCGATACTGTGCATGCCAAGAAAATTAAAGCAGATTCTATTGAAGGGCTTGAGATTTTAACTGATAAAATCAGCTCTCTACAAGGTCAAGTGGCTGGGATAGCTACAAGTTCAGCAAGTCCATCTTCTACTGTCAATGTATTGAATCTTAATGCCAATGGAGGACTTATTGTCCTAGGGCCAAGTGAATTTAAGGGAGAAACCGTGTTTGAGAGACTGGTAACCTTCCTGTCCAATGTCATCTTTAGAGGCAAAGTTAGCTTTGAAGAAGTTCCTACATTTAATAAAGATACCGCAGGAAAAGCAAGTTTTAAAAAGGGTCAAAAACTTGTTGATGTAGTATTTGATAAAGAGTATGAGATAGAGCCAATCGTGACTATTTCTCTGGTACTTTCTCAACTTGATGAAACCGGTTTTAAGGCGCAAGTAGCTGATGGTTTGTGTGTTGAGCAAGAGGGTAGACCTGTTTGCCAAGACAAAATAGCCGGCTTGATATTGGGAGGTAACCTGAAATTTGCCATCGACAGCCAGGACAAACAGGGATTTAGGATAATTTTGGAAAAAGAAGCCCCTGTTGACCTGTCATTCTCCTGGCATGCTCTGGCGGTAAAAGACAGTCTAACGTCAGCAAACGATGTACCGGCAAACTTAAGTTTGCCTTTTGAAGGGAGTTTTCAGCTCAATAATAGGTTTGGCGAACAGGCAATTGATCCAAAGGTGAGAGAACAAGATCAAAAAATAGGCTTATATGGCCATGATGGTGTAGATTTTGCCATGCCAATAAACACCCCTGTTTTAACAGCAGATGACGGGGAGGTAATTCCTATACCGGATGGAATAGAAGAGTACGGCATTACCATTGTTATCCAGCATAAATGGGGGAGGAGTTTCTACGGACATTTAAATGAGGTCAATGTCAAACAAGGACAAAAGATATCAAAAGGAGATAAAATAGCTCTTTCTGGTAATAGTGGGCTATCAACCGGCAGCCACCTCCATTTTGGGATGAAGTTAAATAAATTTAATAATAATAATGGCTATTTAGGAAAAGTCGATCCATTGAGGTTTTTGAGACTAGATATGCCAACAATGGGAACACCAACTCCAACAGCGAGTCCAACACCCAGCACCACACCCGCAGTTAGCCCTCAATCTTTAGCGGTAAACGATAATGAGTTTGGATTTTTAAGAGTCAGAAGTACTGCAGATGTTTCGTCAGCCGAAGTAGCTCAAGTTACTCCCGGACAAGTCTTTAAGGTAATGGAAGTAAGCGGAGGATGGTACAAAATAGAATATACGGAGAATAAAACTGGCTGGGTTGCTGCAGCATATGTAAGTATTAATTAAGCTTGACAATGACTAAAAAGTTACCTATCATGGATATTGAGATGAAAAATGTATTTTCTATACCCAAAAGATTTGTTATCCCCATAGGAGTTGTTTTGATTATTGCAGCAGCCAGTATTCCATCTTACTACTTCTATAACCAATACCAAAAATCACAACAGCTACTCAAAAATCCCACAGAGGCAGTAAAAGAAGAAGTAAGGGCTTTAGTTACAAAAGTCGGTCAGTTTTTAGAGTTACCTCAGGGAGAAGAACCAACCGTTGCCACAGTTTCTGATAAAGAAAAGCTAAAAGACCAAGCGTTTTTTGCAAAGGCGGAAAATGGAGATAAAGTCTTGATTTATACCAATGCCAAAAAAGCCATCCTTTATAGGCCGTCTACCAATAAGGTAATTGATGTGGCACCGGTTAATATCGGTTCCCCACCCCAAAGTCAAACTCAACCACTCCGGGTGGCGCTTTATAATGGAACCGCAACCACAGGTTTAACCAAAACAACTGAGACAGATCTAAAAAGTAAGCTTACCAACGTTGAAGTAGTGTTGAAAGAAAATGCCAAGAAAAATGATTATACTAAAACTTTAGTAATTGATCTCTCTGGTAATAAAAAGGAGGAAACTTTGCAATTAGCAAAAGTTCTTGGTGCTGAAGTAGCAAGCTTGCCCAAAGATGAAACAAAACCAGATGCGGATATACTGGTGATTATTGGTAAGTAATATATCAAAAGGCAAATGGCCCAGGAGCTTGCCAGTTTCTTGGGTGGGGAAATCCCTTTCAGCAGGGGTGGAAGGAATCGAACCCTCGTCGTTGCTTTTGGAGAGCAAGGTCCTACCACTGAACGACACCCCTGTATAATTTGTATTATACTAAAATAGTGGATATTATTCCCGAACTAA